>ERZ1106941.693-NODE-693-length-45231-cov-7.286568_pt1 | contig 45231 bp, 30 predicted proteins | sample MGYA00403670_ERZ1106941 | MGnify/ENA primary metagenome ERZ1106941 (study PRJEB35170, sample SAMEA104062400) | human gut metagenome | biome: human gut; feature: human-associated habitat; material: faeces | place: Denmark | collected 2012-06-04 ...
TGCTAACACTATTAACAGGCTATCATCACTAACAAAGGATTTTTTTTAAAAGGAAAGAAATAAGAATATTATTATGAATGAACTCATAAAGGCTATTAACGAGCTAAAGAAAGAAAAGAATGCAATCATTCTGGGCCACTACTACCAGAAGGGGGAAATACAAGACATCGCCGATTACGTTGGCGACAGTTTGGCATTGGCTCAATGGGCAGCCAAAACGGAAGCGGACATTATTGTGATGTGTGGCGTTCACTTTATGGGAGAAACGGCAAAAGTGCTTTGTCCGGACAAGAAAGTGTTAGTGCCCGACATGGCGGCAGGTTGTTCGTTGGCGGACAGTTGTCCGGCAGATCAGTTTGCACAGTTTGTCAAAGAGCACCCGGGATACACCGTTATTTCGTACGTCAACACGACAGCTGCCGTGAAAGCAGTGACAGATGTGGTGGTGACTTCCACCAATGCGAAGCAGATCGTGGAAAGCTTCCCCAAAGATGAGAAAATAATCTTTGGTCCGGATAGGAATTTGGGTAATTATATCAACTCTGTTACGAACAGGAATATGCTTCTTTGGGACGGAGCTTGCCATGTGCATGAACAATTCTCTGTTGAAAAGATTGTGGAATTGAAAGCGCAGCATCCGGAAGCGTTGGTCTTGGCACATCCCGAATGTAAGAGTACGGTATTGAAACTGGCTGATGTGGTAGGATCTACAGCTGCTTTGTTGAAGTATGCCGTGAACCATCCGGAAAACACGTATATTGTGGCTACCGAATCGGGGATCTTGCATGAGATGCAGAAGAAGTGTCCGCAGACAACGTTTATCCCTGCTCCTCCGAATGATAGTACGTGCGGATGTAACGAGTGTAGCTTCATGCGGTTAAATACGTTAGAGAAGCTCTATGAGTGTCTGAAGAATGAAGCACCGGAAATAACGGTAGATCCGGAGGTGGCTAAGAAGGCAGTGAAGCCGATTCAGCGGATGTTGGAGATTTCGGCTGAACTGGGATTATAAAGAAATTTGGTTTCTATTATTGTTCTTGAATGAATAACAGTTAGAAACTGTCTTAAAATAATTCAATTCTTTAAAGATAAAAAAATCCTCCCAGTTTATTAACCGAGAGGATTTTTTATTGTTGATTATTGAATCAATTATTTTTTATTTGGATTCTTCCGAGCTTTGAAGCATCTGGAACAACTTATCCAGTTTCGGAGCCATGATAATCTCCGTACGGCGATTCTTGCTTCTTCCTTCTATTGTTTCGTTATCATCAACAGGCATATATTCACCGCGGCCGCTAGGCTGAATCTGCAAAGGATTTACATTGTAATTCTTGATGAGGATACGAACTACGGAAGTGGCACGGATCACACTTAAATCCCAGTTGTCTTTGAATTGTACAGTATTGATCGGTTTGTTGTCCGTATGTCCTTCGATAAATACGTCGATGTCCGTCTGTTTGTTCAGTACTTCGGCCAGTTTGGCGAGAGCTTCCTCTCCACGCTTGTCCAGGCGGGCACTTCCTGACTGGAATAATAATTTGTCGGACATCGCTACATATACTTTTCCGTCTTTCTCGCGAACGGTCAGCTCGTCAGTACTAAAACCAAGTAATGCGTCTTTTACATTACTCAAAAGGTTTTGTACTTTATCGTTTTGCGCCTTAATCATGTCTTGCAATTCATTGATCGTGCGTTCTCTTTCGTTTAGCTCATTTTTCTTTTGGCTCAACAGTGCATTCAGTTTTTCCTGTTCAGTCATGTTGACATTCAACATACTCTGATATTGGCGGATACTATTCCCCATCTTGGTCGTATCACGCAAGAGGTTTTTGACTTGTGCCGATAGCTGGTTACCAACTTCGCGAGAGTTATTCAACAACTCTTGCAGACTATCTTTGCTTGCGGTGGCTGCCATCTCTGCAAGCATGAACTTCTTTTTTGTTACACACGAAGTACACAATAGGAGCGTAACTAAAGTAAATAAAGTAATTTTCTTCATTGTGTTTTATATTTTAAGTGGGTATGTATAATCAGCTTTGCAGAAACTCACAAAGTTTCTGTACAGCCAGTGCACGATGGCTGATTTGGTTCTTGATATCATTTCCCAATTCGGCAAAAGTCCGGTCGTAACCTTCAGGCATGAATACAGGATCATAGCCAAATCCGGAATCACCGCGTTTTTCTTTGATTATTTCGCCTTTTATCACTCCTTCAAAGAGATACTCCTTTCCGTCCAGTATCAACGAAATAGCGGTGCGGAATTGTGCTTTACGGTTTTCCTTTCCGTCCAGTTCGTGAAGAAGTTTGAGCATATTAGCCTGGGCGTCGTGTCCTTCACCTCCTGCATAGCGGGCGGAATAAACTCCGGGAGCTCCATTCAAGGCTTCCACTTCTAATCCCGTATCGTCGGCAAAGCAATCCAAATGATAGTTTTTGTAGATATAGGAAGATTTTAATAACGCATTTCCTTCCAGTGTTTCAGCTGTTTCGGGAATATCCGTTTGGCAACCGATATCATTAAGACTTAGCAATTCTACTTGATCTCCTAGGATAGCGGCTACTTCTTCCAGTTTATGAGCATTATTAGTAGCAAATACAAGTTTGCGTTTCATCATCTTATTTTTTGTTTTAACAGGGTTGTTCACTACTTATCAACCGGTTATTATTTTACTTTCAGTTTATCGAATCCTTCACCATATACACCGATGACGGAGCTTTGTGAAATGAATGCATTCGGGTCAATGCGTTTTACCAAACGGAAAATTTCGAGTGACTGACGTTTCTTGGCAAGTACTACCAACACTTTCACATTGTTTTTACTGTACCATCCCGTACCGTCGAGTACCGTTACTCCCCGGTCGGCGTCTTTAATGATACGGTCGGCTATTTCATCATATTTCTTGGAGAAGATGAAAAATTGAACTGATTGACGGGCACTGTTAATAATCCAATCGAGCACAACACCGATGATAAACAGAGTGACAAAACCAAAGATAACCCGACGCCAATCATGGAATATAAAATAACAGGAACCGATAATGAATACATCACAGATCATAATCATTCGTCCGAGTGATACATCTCTGTATTTATTAACAACAGCAGCGATAATATCTGTTCCACCCGTACTTCCGTTGTAGTTGAAAGTGATGCCCAGACCTACACCACACATGGCTGCACCGATAATACAAGCCATAAAGTCTTGTCCTATACCAAGCAATAACGGTTTGCCGTCAGGCGTCATATCCGGTGCTTTTATGTAATTGTTTACCACTAGCTGGAATAGCCAGAGTAAAAAGGTCAACATGAAAATAGCATAAGTGGTTTTTATGCTAAATTTAGGACCTAATATCCGGATGGCAAAGGTCATCAGCACTGCATTTATAATGAAGTATGACCATTGGATTGGAAATCCTGTTGCATAATAGATAATAGCTCCGATACCGGTAGTTCCTCCGGTAGTGATCTGATAAGGTAACAGGAATACTGCCCATCCCAAAGAATAGCTTACCAATCCGAGAGTGATGTAGATATAATCTTTCACTTCTCTCATTATTTCCGCTTTTGTCAGTTTATGCATAGGATTTATAATTATGTTAGGCACGGATTACACGGATTTCGTGGTTCTAATTAATCAAAACCGTGTTATCTGCGTAATCCGTGCCTAATTTGTTTTTAAACAACAACGTTTACAATCTTTTTCGGAACGACAATGACTTTCTTCGGAGTCTTGCCATCAATCCACTTCTGTGAACGTTCGTCGGCTAATACTGCCGCCTGGATAGCTTCCGAAGTTTCATCTGCTGCAAATTCCATATTGAAACGTGCCTTTCCGTTGAAAGAGATGGTATAGTTGATAGTGTCTTCTTTCAGATATTCTTCGTTGTATGCAGGCCATTGGGCGTCGAATACGGAAGTTTCGTGTCCCAGTACATCCCACAGCTCTTCGCTAACATGCGGAGCGAAAGGTGCAAGAGTGATAATGAGCTGTTCCAAAATCTCTTTTTTGCTGCATTTCAGGTTGAAGAGTTCGTTTACACAAATCATGAATGCGCTGATAGATGTATTGTAAGAGAACTGTTCAATATCACCTGTCACCTTCTTAATCAATTTATGAAGGCTCTTCAATTCTTCTTTTGTTACAGGTTCGTCCGTTACCAGATATTCGTCTGTACGGCTGTAGAACAGCGACCAGAATTTGCGGATAAAACGGTGTACACCGTCAATTCCGTTTGTATCCCACGGTTTGGATTGTTCTACCGGGCCAAGGAACATTTCGTACATACGAAGTGTATCCGCACCGTATTTTTCAACAATCATATCCGGATTGACAACATTGAACATTGATTTACTCATCTTTTCAACTGCCCATCCGCAAACGTATTTTCCGTCTTCGAGGATAAACTCGGTCGTTTTATATTCAGGACGCCATGCTTTGAATGCTTCCAGATCCAAAATATCATTAGATACGATATTTACGTCTACATGGATAGGAGTAACTTCGTACTGATCTTTCAGGTTCAGCGAAACGAAAGTATGGGTATCTTTGATACGATATACAAAGTTGCTGCGGCCTTGAATCATTCCTTGGTTTACTAACTTTTGGAAGGGTTCTTCCATTACAGACACACCCATGTCATACAGGAATTTATTCCAGAAACGAGAATAAATCAAGTGACCTGTTGCATGTTCGGTACCACCTACATATAGGTCTACATTTTTCCAGTACTGGTCAATTTTCGGATCAACTAATGCCTGATGATTATGCGGGTCCATGTAGCGGAGATAGTAAGCCGAAGAACCGGCGAATCCCGGCATGGTGTTCAGTTCCAGCGGGAAGACGGTTACATGGTCAATCTTCTCATTTTCTACGACACATTTGTTTACTGTATCCCAAGCCCATTTAGTTGCGTGTCCCAATGGAGGTTCACCAGTTTCGGTAGGCAGGAATTTAGTGACTTCCGGAAGTTCCAGCGGCAGGCTGGCTTCGTCAATCATATAGGGCATTCCGTCTTTGTAGTAAACAGGGAACGGCTCACCCCAGTAACGTTGGCGAGAGAAAATAGCGTCACGCAGACGGTAGTTCACTTTCACACGGCCCAGATTGTGCTCTTTTACATATTTCTTGGTTGTCTCTATCGCTTCTTTGATGGTCAGTCCGTTCAATGAAAGATCACAGTAAGGAGTGACATCAAGACGCGGAGAGTTGCAGACGATTCCTTCTTTTGCATCGAAACTTTCTTCGCTTACATCACAACCTTCTACCAACGGACGGATTTCCAATCCGAAATGTTTGGCAAATGCATAGTCGCGGCTATCATGAGCAGGTACAGCCATAATAGCTCCTGTTCCGTATCCGGCCAGTACGTAATCGCTGATCCATACGGGCACTGCTTCACCTGTGAACGGATTGATAGCATACGAACCACTGAACACACCGGTAACACTACGGTCAGCAATACGTTCACGTTCCGTACGTTTTTTGGTACGGTCGAGGTAAGCGTCTACTTCTGCTTTTTGTTCAGGAGTCGTTAACTGTACCACCAATTCACTTTCCGGAGCCAATACCATAAAGGTAACACCGAACATGGTATCTGCACGAGTGGTGAAAATAGTGAATTCGAGGTCACTGTCTTTTACTTTGAATTGCACTTCAGCACCTTCCGAACGTCCGATCCAGTTTCTTTGGGTTTCTTTTAGAGAATCTGTCCATTCGATCGTGTCCAATCCATCAAGCAAACGTTGTGCATACGCAGATACACGCAGACACCATTGGCGCATTTTCTTCTGGATAACAGGAAAGCCGCCACGTTCGCTGACTCCGTCTACTACCTCGTCGTTAGCCAGTACAGTTCCTAATTCAGCACACCAGTTTACCATTGTTTCACCCAGATAAGCGATACGATAGTTCATCAGGATTTCCTGCTTTTCTTTTTCGCTTTTCGCGTTCCACTCTTCGGCAGTGAAGCTGATATCTTCGCTGCAAGCGGCATTGAGTCCTTCGTTTCCGTAGATGGCGAAGGCTTTTTCCAGTTCTTCGATAGGACGGGCTTCCTGTTCGTCGTTGCAATAATAGCTGTTGAACATTTTTTGGAAGGCCCATTGGGTCCAATGATAATATTCCGGGTCGCAAGTACGGATTTCACGGTTCCAGTCGAAAGAGAAACCTATTTTGTCCAACTGCTCGCGGTAGCGGTCGATATTGTTGACGGTAGTGATAGCAGGATGCTGTCCGGTTTGGATAGCATATTGTTCTGCCGGCAGACCGTAAGCGTCATATCCCATTGGGTTGAGTACATTGAAGCCCTGCAGTCGTTTGTAACGGGCGTAAATATCCGAAGCAATGTATCCCAGCGGATGACCTACGTGTAGACCAGCTCCTGATGGGTAAGGAAACATGTTTAGTACATAAAATTTTTGCTTCGAATCATCTTCCGTAACTTGGTAGGTTTTCTCTTCCACCCACCTTTTCTGCCACTTTTTTTCAATTTCTCTGAAATTGTACTCCATAGTGATAAAGTTTTTATTTATAGTGATTTATACTGTTATTTCTAATTCGAGGCACAAATTTACGTGTTTATTTTCAGATAACCACGCTTTCCCTATTGACTTTCTTCTTTTTATTTTGTATATTTGAGGAAATTAAAAACAGAAAACTTATAATGAAAGATATAAATATTGTGACATAAGTTCAATAGGTGGATGTGCAAAATGCATAACTAGGATAACGAATGGGCAAGAAACTGTGAAGGTTCTTGCCCATTTTTGTTGCAATAATTCTATTTTAAATACAGGAAGTGCCTAAAAATAGTTTTTAATAAACTCGGATACCGTTTCTAATAAACTATTCACTTATTTATTATAAACTCGAAGTAAGTTTATACGATTTCGGACGTAAAATGTAAGGAAGAAAGAACGATTGCACTGGTAAACCGACATTTTTCTTTTTTATTTGATAAACAATTGATACAATAGAACTAGTGAATGTGTTGATTATATTATTTTACAATATGTCATTGTTTTGCCCGATAATCGATCCTCCAACATAAAAAGCTTCAGATTAAACAGAAATCATTGTTGAGTCAAAAAAAATGCAGAAATCGTCTGTCATATCATATAATTCTGTAATTTTGTTGTGCAAGTCCCGTAAAACTAAAACAGCATTTCCAAGTTAATCTTTTAATACTAAAAAATACATATAAGTATGAAAATGAATCTTCATTGTTTTGCGAATCTTATCCCGATAATGATTCTCGCGCTTTTCTCGAATAGCGGACTGATAAACGCAACCGAAGTCGGAAAACGTACTGACGCATTGGAAGCATCAGCCTGGAACGAATCCCAATGGATTTCCGCAGTAGACGCCCCTGTAGTGAAAGGACATAACGACGGTCGCGCAGCCGATGGTGCCAGTTGGTTCGTGTCTACCGTGAAAAACGAACAGAAAATTGTCTCTGCCAAGTGGATGACCGCTGGACTGGGAGTTTACGAGTTGTATGTGAATGGGAAACCCGTAGGCGGGGAATTTCTGAAACCGGGCTTCACACACTATGCCAAGACCAAACGTTCTTTCACTTATGATATTACAGACATCATCCGTACCAAGCCAAACGCCGAGAACATGCTTTCCGTACAGGTGACGCCGGGATGGTGGGGTGACAAAATCATAACTCCCGGAGGATATGACGGCATGATAGGCAAGAAATGTGCCTTCCGTGGTGTACTGGAACTAACTTTTTCTGACGGAACTAAAAAGCGTTACGGTACTGACCTTAAAAACTGGAAAGCCGGAATTGCCGGCCCGGTGAAACATGCCGGTATCTTTGACGGAGAAGAGTACGATGCACGCGAACCGATGGGCTACGAATGTGTGGACAAACTTTCCACCCCCGAAGAGAATACAGAATTCTCCGGCGACATCCTGCCTTCGGACGGAGCGGAAGTCTATCTGCGTACTGATCTCGCCCTCGCTCCTGTCAAAGCATACGTTTGGAAGAATGTAGAAGGAGCAAAGGAGAATGAGTTCGGTAAGGTAATTATCGCCCGTGAGTTCGCATCGGGTACGGAGATGACCGTAAGTCCGGGAGAGACGTTAGTGGTGGACTTCGGACAAAATTGTGCCGGCGTACCTTCTTTCGTATTCAAAGCCGCCGAGGGAACGGTGCTGACCTGCCTTCCTGCAGAGCTGCTCAATGACGGCAATGGTGCCAAGATTCGTGGGATGGACGGTCCGGAAGGAAGCTGCCATCGCGAAAACCTGCGCATCCCCCACACCGGTATCCGTCTGGATTACACCTTTGCTGGCGGAGATAACTATGTGGCCTATTATCCTCACTGCACCTTCTTCGGTTACCGCTATGTCTCCATAACTGCCACCGGGAATGTTGCCATCAAGTCGTTGAAGTCCATCCCCGTTACTTCCATCGCAAAGGAACTGGAGACCGGCACTATCACCACAGGCAACGACCTTGTGAACAAGCTCATCTCCAACACTTATTGGGGACAGCTATCCAACTACCTGTCCATACCCACCGACTGTCCGCAACGCGACGAGCGTCTGGGCTGGACAGCAGACACACAAGTGTTTGCAGAAACCGGTACGTTCTTTGCTAACACCATGAAGTTTTTCCATAAGTGGATGCGTGACATGCGCGACACCCAAAACAGTTTGGGCGGATTCCCCGGAGTGGCTCCCTTGGCACAATACGGTGATGAGAAAATGCGTTTGGGTTGGGCCGATGCCGGAATCATCGTGCCTTGGACGGTATGGAAGCAATTCGGTGATACGCAAATCATCGAGGAGAGCTGGAACGCCATGGACCTGTTTATGAACCACATCAACGACACCAAGTATAACCACGAGACTCTCTGCGGTGAGAACGGCAACTACCAATGGGCCGACTGGTTGAGCTACGAACCACTGGAAAGTTGTAGCGGACTGGCTTTCTCTCCCCAAGGTCCGCTTCCTGATGCCGTCAGCTATTGGAATTATTTGAGCGCTTCTTACTGGGTGATAGATGCTTTCATGATGCGGGATATGGCTGCCGCCACCGGTCGCGATGCCGCCAAGTACCAGCAAATGGCCGATTCGGCAAAGGCATACATTAAAGAGAACTTCCTCAACGAGGACGGCACCTTCAAAACCGCCATCCTCAACACCATGCAAACTCCTGCCTTGTTTGCCCTAAAGAACCAGCTTTTGGAAGGCAAACCCAAAGCGAAGATGATAGACCGCTTGCGTGAAAACTTCGCACAGCACGATCTTTGCTTGCAGACCGGGTTCTTGGGCACATCCATTCTCATGGCTACCCTCACGGAGAATGGCATGGAAGACATTGCCTATGAACTCCTCTTTCAACGTAAGAACCCAAGCTGGCTGTATTCTGTGGACAATGGAGCCACCACCATTTGGGAACGGTGGAACAGCTATATGATAGACAAAGGAATGGGACCGCGCGGCATGAACAGCTTCAATCATTATGCCTATGGATGCGTATGTGAATGGATTTGGGAAACCGTTGCCGGCATCGCAGCCGATCCTGCCACCCCCGGCTTCAAACATATCATTATGAAGCCCATTCCAGACAAGCGGTTAGGACACGTGACTGCCGAATACCGTTCTGCCTCCGGACTCATCAAGAGCGCCTGGAAATATGAGGGTGACACCTGGATTTGGGAATTCACCATTCCTAAGGGGGTTACCGCCACCGTAACCCTTCCCGGAGAAATGAAGTCAAAGGAGTATAGAAGTGGAACTTACAAGGTGACTAAATAAAGTATATAATTGCGATAGTTTTTCTTTTAGAAATTGATATTAAGGAGATGTGTAGAAACTCTCTTTTTAACGTGATTACCCTCATTACAGCTATCTGTGATGAGGGTAATTATTCATTTATAAAGGTTTTAGCATACCTTCTTTCCTCTTGTTTTGGCAAAATGTCTGTCTGTGTATTATTCCAGATGACATATTTTCCCCGTGCATAACTTCCATACAGGATAATCATACGCACATCCGTAAGATTCGACAATATCAGTTCTAGCAACACCGCCAACTCTTTTTGCGTACGTTTGGGCAAACGTTTTATTGATCTTTTTCATATTGTTAGCCTATCTGTTTTTTGCATAATGCGCTTGTAATGCGAGTGAGACTTTTGCCGAAACGGCGCGGGCGAATAAAGAAGAAAAACTTGTCCGCCTCTTCTATCATGGGTATAAACCGGGTTTTGTCCACATAATAACAGTCGTCACGGCGGATTACTGCAAAGTTCATCATGCCGTATGGGATACGTTTCCTGTCCGGTGCTATATATTTTTCCATAACTTATACCTTATTTTAGGAGCTTTCTTTGAACATAAACAAAGGTACGGGCTTTTTGTTACTTCTCCAAACAAACATTCCATAACTTCTCGCTATCTTTGCACTCTATTAAACAAACATCACCACCATTATGGAATTGAAGCATGGATATTACCATCTGATTGCGATACTTGTAGTTGCTATCTGGGGACTGACCTTTATATCAACCAAAGTACTGATTAATCACGGACTTACCCCTCAGGAGATATTCTTCTATCGTTTTCTCATTGCCTATCTGGGCATTTGGGTGATTTCTCCCAAACGTCTGTTTACGAGTAATTGGAAAGACGAACTTTGGTTGATGGCAGGAGGTTTTTTCGGTGGTTCACTCTATTTCTTTACAGAGAATACAGCTTTGGGAATTACGCAAGCATCCAATGTCGCTTTCATCATTTGCACAGCTCCCTTGCTTACTACCATTCTCTCCCTTCTCTTTTATAAGAGTGAAAAAGCCACCAAAGGTTTGATTTATGGTTCCATATTAGCTTTAATTGGGGTGGGACTGGTGGTCTTCAACGGTAGTTTTGTACTCAAATTATCTCCGGTAGGGGATTTGCTCACTTTACTTGCCGCCCTGTCGTGGGCATTTTATAGTTTGGTGATAAAGAAAATGACAGGGCGTTACCCCACTGTATTTATCACCCGCAAAATATTCTTTTATGGAGTATTGACCATACTTCCCGCCTTTCTTCTTCATCCGCTGCAACCGGATTTCGATGTACTTTTAAAACCGATTGTATTATCCAATCTCTTATTTTTGGCCGTCCTGGCATCCTTGGTTTGTTATGTCCTTTGGAATGTGGTATTGAAACAGTTGGGAACCGTTAGAGCCTCCAATTATATCTATCTCAATCCGTTGGTAACAATGGTGGCATCCATAATCATTCTTCACGAACAAATCACATGGATTACATTATTGGGAGCAGGTTGCATTATTTTTGGAGTCTATCAGGCAGAGAAAAAGTGGAAGAGTAAAACTTGTATTTAGTTTGTATTGTTATTTTTTATGTATTCGGAAGGCACATATCCGAATTCTTCCTTGAAGTATTTGGCAAACTGCTTGGGAGAAAGTCCTATTTGATAAGCTATTTGGGAAACATTCAGCTGACTTTGCTCCAACAGTTGTTTTCCGCGTTTGACACGTAGTATTCGTATAAACTCAAGAGGAGATTTACCGGTAATCATTATTAGTTTCTTATAAAGATGTCCGCGGCTCATCCCTACATAAGAACTTAGTTCTTCAACAGAAAATTCGGAATTATCCATATTTTCTTCAACTGCACGGATCGCTTTTTCTATGAGTTGTTCGTCTAGGGAACTTACGGTTATTTCACTCGGAGATATGTCAATGGTTTTGAACTTCTCGTGGTTGTTTTTCGTCCATTTTAGTATCTTCTGAATACGCAGAAGAAGTATTTCCAGATTGAATGGCTTGGTAATATAATCGTCCGCTCCTTCTTTTAATCCGCTTAATTCATGTTCGTCGGCTGTGCGTGCCGTTAGTAGAATTACAGGGATATGAGAATAACGGATATCTGTCTTTATTTTACGACATAGTTCCATTCCATCCATTTCGGGCATCATAACATCGCTGATGACAATCTGTATGGATTGATGGGCAAGTATTTCCAATGCCTCTTTTCCATTGGGTGCGTCAAATACTTGATAAGTGCCTTTAAGGCAGTTGATAAGAAAGTTACGAAAATCGTCATTGTCTTCAACTATTAATAGGGAAGTTTTATGAGTATCTGTTGTGTCGGACACCTCATCAACTGCTTTTTCCCGGATTTCAGCCTCGTCTTGTTTTTCATCATTGACTGCATAATTGTGGGTGACAGGAAGAGTGATGGTAAATATCGTCCCTTGAGGAATATGGTTTTCCACCGTGATTGTCCCGTGATGCATAGTGACATACTCTTTCACAATATGTAGACCGATACCGTTTCCTATATAGGTAGTGGTAGAATGTTGTTCTTGAAAAAAACGGTCGAATATTTTATCTTTATTTTCATCTTTAATGCCGATACCGGTATCGGCAACCTGTATTTGTGCGTTCTCTGTTCCATTGGCTGTTATCTTGTCCAGTGCAACGATGACTTCTCCATTCTCGTAATTGTATTTTACAGCATTGGATAAAAGGTTAAGCAGGATACGCTGTATCTTGTTACGGTCAAAATCCATATCCATTTTCGTTTCGTTTATGTGTAGACGGATGTTTATGCCTTTTTTGACGGCTTGTGGGATAAAGGAACCGCATACTTCTTTTACGAAGTCCGAAAGATTACCGTGGGAAAGCATTAACTGCGTTTTCTGTTGGTCTAATTTCCGGAAATCGAGCAATTGGTTTACTTCATTTAAAAGAGTTTCCGAATTTCGGTGTATCAGTTCCAGCTCTTCTTTTACTCCTTTCTCCAGATTAGAAGACAACAATTTTTCTAAAGGAATGATTATCAACGATAAAGGAGTGCGTAAATCATGACTGACATTCGTGAAAAAGCGCATTTTGGCTTCATCCATCTCATGTTGCTGGATTATCTCCATCTCACGCTTTTGCTGGCTAAGGTTGCGGATGTGCTTACGTTTCATTTTCAGGAAGAAGAAAATGATAACACCTGCTAGAAGTAGGGTATAGCCTATATATGCCGGAACGGACAACCAAAAAGGAGGTAAGACATGTATCGTAAGGCAACTGGCTTTACTGTTCTTATAACTGTTATTATTCTCGTATACTTTTACTTCCAATTGATAGGTTCCGGGAGAAAGCTTATTAAAGTAAATCCGGTTTCCTTCCAGTTTAACCCACTCTTCGTCCTTGTTCAGACGATAAGCATATTGTAATTTATGCAAGGAGTTGTAGTCCATGGAAGAAACCTCTAATGCAAAGTTACTGTCGGAATAGTCCATCGTTATTTCATTCAGCAATTGGATATTTTTGTTTAGTAATATACGTCCGCTACTGTTTTTGCTGCCTACTTCCATGCGCTGGTTGGCGAGGTAAAGACTGGTATATATAACCGGATGGCTTTCATGACGGTAGTTTATGAAACGTGGATTGATACGCAGATAGCCCCCAGAGCCCCCCATCAGGATTTCACCTTGTTGAGTACAAGTAATGGAATGATTGTTAAAAGCCATATTTCCTATTCCGTCTTCCTCAAAATAAGGATAACAGAGAAATTTGGACGAAGGTTCCGGTGAGTTGGTCGCTATGATGTTTGTCACGCCGTGGTCGGTAGTAACCCATATGTTTTTTTCTTTATCTTCAGTGATTGCCCGTATATAATCATGAGACAATCCGTTTTTGGTAGACAAATGAATTCGTTCTTTTGTATTTTTGTTATATACATCCATACCTTTCCGGGTGCCAATCCATAAAAGCCCCCTTGTATCCTGATAAATACAGTTGATGTGTACTTCTTCAAATAAATTTGAAGCTGAATTGTTGTTTTCCAGGAGCGATATTTCTTTGGTTTCAGTGTTCATGCAATACAGTCCGCTACTGGTTCCTATATAGAGATTGATTCCGTCCGCACACGAGAATGTGGTGATACTGTTGGTGAGCATTCCGGTTTTTTCCATAGTATAAGGCGTTATATTTCCGGTATTATCCAGACAGTAGATTCCGTTCATGATGGTTCCCAACCAAATGTTCCCATATTTGTCTTCTGTGATGCAGCGGACATAATCGATAGAATATTTTTGTTCATATGTAGTTGCCACTTTGCTGAATTTTCCATTTTGCTCATAGAACGCCCCGTTGCCGTAGCTGCCGAACCAAAGCCGTCCTTTTGAATCCTTATATGAACATACAATTATATCGGAAGGGATAGCATCCTGTTTTTTCGAAATGAAAGTATAGTTGTTTTTTTTCCTGTCATAGTAAGCCAGTCCTTCCCCGTCAAATCCCAGCCATAGATTTCCGTCTTTGTCTTCCACAAGGCAACTTACATCTTCTTGCTGGGGCAACCGGCAGGTTTCAAATGTGACATTGTGCAGACTTGTGAAGGTGGCTCCCAATTTGCTTGTACCTACCCACATTATGTCCGAATGGTCTTTATAAAAACAACAGATATGATTGTTGGGCAATGAAAATGGATTGTCCACTTCTTTGCTAAGTCTCTCATATCCTTTTCCGTCCTGATGATAACTAATGTAAATGCCCTTGTTATCCGTACCAATCCATATATTCCCTTTTCCATCGTCTATAACGGCTGTGATAAGTTCGTTGGTAATTTCTTTTTCTCCGGGAAAAGAAAACCATTCTTTGGCATTAGGGTCATAACAACATACTCCTTTGGTATGGGGGACATAAAGCCAAAGCCTGGAAAAGGTGTCTATGTACATTCGTTGTTTCCATCCGAGAGGCAGGACAATCTGCACTTCTTTGCAAAGGCTTTGCGCTCTCCAGTCGATGTGATAAATATAGCTGTCCGACAATAGTACATAAGCGTTTGACTGGTAACAGTCGATTTGCAGCACCTGGCAATTTTGAGGAAGAGATAAAGTATAAAGTTCTTTTTGCCTGAATACATAATAATAGAGGGTGGAATTGACTGTGCACCATAAATTCAGGTCTTTATCTATATATAAGTTGTCTGGAGTTCCATATATTCCGAATTGTTCCAGTATAGGAGTTATGTGATCATCAATTTCATCCTTCTCGCGATTATAGAAATAGTAAGATTTGGGAGTTTTTATCCAGATTGTGCCCGAAGCGTCTTCCGCTGTAAATTCAATGTCGTTGTTGTAGGCTCCCAGTTGTGTGGTGGTGTATGTCTTGAATTGATAGCCGTCATATCTGCTTAACCCGTTGAGAGTGGAGAACCACATAAAACCGTATCTGTCGCACAGGATAGATTGCACATAGTTGTCAGCTATACCGGATTTTACATCAAAGGTACGGAAATTAAGTCTTTCGCTAGCTTGCAACGTTAGGACAAATAGACAAAACAATGCAGATAAGAGATGTTTTTTCATATGGATTGATTCGTTTTTTGCAAAGATATGAAAATTAGGAATCGGAAATCCCTTTCCGGTCGTTTCTGATATTCCGAAATGTATCAGGATAGTAGCGCAAATGTATCAAGATACAAAAAGGACAGCCTGAAACTCATTTGGAGAAAGAGGGAGGGCTGCCCTCTCTCTATATTTGCTATCGAAATAAACTATGGATACAGGTATCAAAATAGGAAACCGGAATTAAATAACAGGATATGAAACGAAAACTATTAATAGCTGCAACTTCTTTTATGATAGCATCTTCCGTATGCGGAAAGGACTTTAATGTATTGACAAAAGACTTTCAGCCCTGGGGAAATACACAATTTGACATGGAAGGCATGAAAATAACATGGACACAGAAGTGGCAGGGTGGTGGCTGGTGGTTGGCGCAGGATTGTTCGGAATATGAATCCGCACGGATTGAGTTTCGGGAGGTTTTGCCCATGGATGTCGTGTTCATAGTCATCTATTCGGCGAAGGATGAAAGAAATGAGAAACTCAAATCTAAGGTTACAATTCCTGCCGGAAAAAAAGAGGCGGCGATTATGTTGGATATTACTTATAAGAAATCCATAGACGGTCTGGGTATCAGTGGTTCGAAACCGGGTACGGTTTGTGTGAAATCTCTGGTTTTGGAAGAAATGAAACGATAACTTTTTTATTAATCTTAATAAAACGATGTATTATGAAGAAAAATTTATTAATTGCCGTACTTTTGCTTTTAACTGTATCATCAGTGTGGGCGAAAGATTACAATGTGGAAACCAAAAAGTTTAAATCTTGGGGGGAAGCACAGTTTGATGCGGAAACAGCAACCATTACTTTTACTAAAAATTGGCAGGGAGGCGGATGGTGGCTGTCCCGCCTGGATTGCTCGGCATATGATTGTGTTGTGATTGAGTTTGAGGAGGCTTTGCCTATGGATGTCATGTTTATGGCAACTTATTCCGCTAAAGATGATAAAGATCAGAAAATTAAATCCAAGGTTAAGGTTCCTGCAGGAAAAAAGAAAGCTGTTCTTGAACTGGAACCGGCATATAAAAATTCTGTTGACGGTTTGGGTATCAGTGCAACAAAAGCGGGAGTAGTCAAACTGAAATCCTTGAATCTCAAGGAGAAAAAATAGTTGCGGCGTGAAAAGAAATGGTAAATTTTAAAGGTTAACATTTAATTTGATATATATGAAAAAGAATTTTCATAAGAATATGTTGATAACAGGGGCTTGTCTGGCGTTGTTATTCGGAGGAATAGTGAACGTACGGGCTATCGCACCGGAGGAGTATGAAGCTGTACAGCAGAGCAGGACAATTAAGGGAATGGTTGTCGATAAGAATGGTGAGGCGGTCATTGGCGCCAATGTAGTGGTGAAAGGTACGTCCAAAGGTACGATAACCGATGTAGACGGTCGGTTTACGTTGAACGGTGTGCCGGAAAAGGCTGTATTGTCTGTTACTTTTGTCGGCTATAAATCGAAAGAAATAACTTTGAAAAGTGGGCAGTCCCAAATAAAGGTGGAGCTGTCGGATGACGCGGAATTATTGGATGAGGTCGTGGTAGTGGGTTATGGTACGATGAAAAAGAGGGACTTATCCGGCGCTGTGTCACAAATCAAAGGGGATGACTTGATGAGGGGAAATCCGGCGGATTTGAGCCAGGGACTTGCGGGAAAAATAGCTGGTGTGGTAGTGAATCAAAGTGACGGTGCTCCCGGTGGTGGTATCAGTATACAGATTCGTGGTACGAACTCTTTTTCTACGGATTCACAGCCTTTGTATATTGTAGATGGCGTACCTTATGACGCGGGGGGGACACCAAGTAGCGATGCCAATTCCGGAAATAATGAGTCCAATCCTCTGGCATTTATCAATCCGCATGATATACAGTCAATTGAAGTCTTGAAGGATGCGTCGGCTACGGCTATCTATGGTTCACGTGGTGCGAACGGTGTTGTATTGATTACGACCAGGCGTGGAGAACCGGGGGCGGATAAGGTGAGGTTTACTGCTAATTTCTCTTTTTCCCGGATTGCTAACCGCGTAGATGTATTGGATGCTTATCAATATGCGCTATACAGGAATGAGCAAGTAGAGAATAGTTATAAGTATCATGGAAAAGCATACACTTCTTTGCCTTATCCGGGAAAATGGTCGTATAGCAATTCTGACAAGTCTCAAGGTAAGTACAATCCTGCACCGGAAGATTTTCTGAATCCGGGCATTTACACGGATGAGTACGGCAATGCAACGAAAGTCGGTGTGGCCGACTGGCAGGATTTGATTTATCAGGACGGTTTCTCGCAAGAATATAATATCAGTGTGTCCGGTGGCTCCAGAAACGGTAGCTGGCATTCGTTCTCGGGCAACTATCTGAAACAACAGGGTATTATCAAGGAATCTGGTTTTACACGTTATTCGATTCGTGCCAATATGGGGCGCAAGATTAAGAGTTGGCTTGATATGGGAGTGAATATCAGCTTTTCTCATACGGACACCGACTTTTCCCGGACGAACTCTAATGATTATGGAGTTATCCGTTCCGCGCTTGTGTTTCCGACTACTTATGACCCGAGTGACGACGAGACACTGAATTCGGACGAATTGAGCTGGCTGGCGTCCAACCCTTATGCTTATATTAACTCGGCAAAGGATAACCTGAAGTCCAATAATGTATTTACTTCTTCTTATTTGGAAATAAAGCTGTTCCCGTTTTTGAAATTCCGTCAGAACTTGGGTATTAATTATACAAACAGGGAACGCGGCACGTATTATGGTCGCAGGACATCAGAAGGTTCCGAAGCTAATAATATAAACGGTAAGGCAGGACAGTCTACCAACTGGAGTATGGGAATTACTGCCGAGTCGTTGTTTACTTTCGATAAGACATTCAAGAAAATCCACTCCGTTAATGCCGTGGGCGGTTTTACTGTCGAGAAGAGGGACTATGGAAGTAAATCGATGTCGGCTACGGGATTCCCCAGTGATTTGACTCAGGAATATGATATGAGCCTAGGTACACTTCCCGGCAAATTGAAGAGCGACCGTACGGATTCGTCATTGGCTTCATTTTTGGGGCGTATCAATTATACGTTGATGGATAAATACATCTTTACGGCATCTTATCGTGTTGACGGTTCCAGCAAATTCACGGAAAACAATAAATGGGCGAACTTCCTTTCGGGAGCTGTGGCATGGCGTTTGTCGGAAGAGAAATTTATTAAGAATCTGAATATTTTCAGTAATTTGAAGTTGCGTCTCAGCTATGGTGAGACGGGTAATCAGGGGATTGGAAGTTACCGGACTTTGCCCATGTTGAATCCTGCTAATTATCCTTTTAGTGGTGGTGCTATCAGCAGCGGTTTCGCAGAAGTGGAATGGCGCGGGCCCGTAGCGGAAGATTTGCATTGGGAGACAACTGCCCAGTATAATGCCGGATTGGATATAGGCTTCTTTAATAATCGCGTCAACCTGACTGTTGATTATTATTATAAGAAAACGCGCGACTTGCTGCAGGAGGTGAAAATACCTTCCAGTACCGGTTTCTCAAGTATGATGGTGAACAGGGGATATGTGACGAATGAAGGGCTGGAGATTTCCGGGAAATTCTATGTATTGCGGAATACTCCTTTGAAGTGGGACATCGACGCCAATATATCTTTCAATAAAAATAAAGTTGGCGGACTTGATTCCGACCAGTTTTCCGCAAGACTATGGTATAAAGCGGATGATGTATTCTTGCAGCGTAACGGCTATCCTATCGGAACAATTTTCGGGTACGTAGAAGATGGTTTCTATAATAATCTGGCTGAAGTCATGGCTTCCCCGGATCCAAGTGTCCGTGCGAAAGGAAAGAGTATGATTGGAGAAATAAAGTACCGGAATTTTGACGATGACCCTGCCATAACGAATGCAGACAGGGTAGTGATTGGTGATACGAACCCTGACTATGTATATGGTATAACCAATAATTTCCGGTGGAAGAATTTCACTTTGAGTTTTTTCCTGCAAGGAAGCCAGGGAAATGATATTTTTAATGGTAACCTGATGGAAGTAAAGATGGGCAATACGGCTAATATTCCTGTAGATGCTTATAATACTCGTTGGACAGAAGCAAATAGGGCTTCTGCCAAATGGCCTAAAGCGGTGAATAGTTATGAACGGACTATGTTAATTTCAAATCGCTACGTGGAAGACGGCTCTTATTTGAAGTTGAAGAATCTTAGTATCGGTTATACATGGAGACCTAAGTTTAAAGGTATCAGTTCTATCAATATTTATGGAAATGCTACCAACTTGTTTACCATTACCGGATATAGTTGGTTTGACCCTGAAGTAAACGCCTTTGGTTCTGATACTTCCCGGCGTGGTGTGGATATATATTCTTATCCGAGTAGCCGTACATTCTCATTAGGACTAAAAGTAGATTTTTAAACTGACCATTAAGATATAGAATTATGAAATTATATAAATTGTATGTTGTTTTAAGTCTTTGGGCAACGGGCAGTCTGGGACTGGCTTCTTGCAGTGACTTTTTGAAGGAGGAACCTTATGCTTTTGTCGGTCCCGACCAGTTGGGCAATGATAATGCGGCTGTAGATTTATGGCTGACCGGAGTATATAGTAAATGGGGAAACAATATGTTTCGTTATAGTAGTTTTCCACGTTGCCTGGAACTTGATTCCGATTATATAACCGGGCCGGACTGGGCTTTCAGTAATTTGGGAGCGGGAAACTTTCAGGCGGACGAGTATGCGACTTCTATTTGGACGGGTTGTTATAATTTGATTCATCGGGCAAACGTAGCCATACATTATGTAAATGAAATAACCGGTGCGGATGAGAAAGTAAAACGGAATGCGTTGGGAGAACTTTATTTTCAGAAAGCATTCTCTTATTTCTTGCTGACCCGTGCATATGGTGAAATTCCGTTGTTTGATGTTGCTATCAGTGAAGGAGCCAGCTATAACCAGCCTCGTCGTCCTATTCCTGATGTGTATGCGGAGATTATACGTTTGTTGGAGCAGGCAGCCGGTATGATGTATAAAAATACAGATGCCGAATATCAAAAGGGACATGTCGCTGCGGGCACTGCGATTGGCCTGCTGGCAAAAGTGTATGCCACTATGGGGGCGGGTGCGCTTCCGGCAGGAGAAAAGATGATTGTGAAGTCCGGTCCTTCCTATAGTTATAATGCAGGAACGAAAATATTGACTAATCCGGTTTCGAATACATTCGAGAAGACACAGGTGGCAGGTTATGAATCGCTTAACTGGAAAGACTGTTATGAGAAAGCGGCGTATTATGCAGGTATTATAATGGGGAGGAATCCTGATGTGAGTTATGGGACTTACAGACTGTTGTCTTTTGATGAATTGTGGAAGAAAAGCGGTTTTGATGAAAGTGAACATATGTTTTCCGTACGGACAAGGAGTGCTGACGAAGAGTATGGTAACGGAGTACATCAATGGTACTGCGGCATGCAGGATGCCGGAGGGGTATTGCAGAAAGGCCCTTGGGTAGGCAATCGTTTTCATTGGTATTGCTTGTTTGATAACGAGGATTACCGTATAACGAAAGGAGTCAAGCATCGCTTCCAGTATGACAGTCAGGTGAAGAATGGCAGGGGATATTATTATCCGGGAACCCCGGAATATAAGTTGATGGCTACCGGTAAGAATATGGACGACGTGAAAGTGCAGGAACCTGTAGCGCCATTTAATGACGGACTCACCTATACGAACAGCATATCATCTAATTGCCTCGCCTTTACAACTAAATATGCCGATGTGACAGACCCCACGATTGGCCGTACGGATGCTTATTGGCCATTCTTGCGTTATGCTGATATTGTATTGATTTACGCAGAGGCACAATGCGAATTGAATGACGGGATTTCACAGGATGCGATTGATGCTTTGAATGATATTCGTATCCGTTCGAATGCCAAAGAGGCTTCTGTAACCGGAGACGGTGCTATTGAAACGAAAGTGGAGTTACGTTCGGTCATTTTTGAGGAACGTGCAAAGGAACTGGCTTATGAAGGTGACCGTCGTTGGGATTTGCTCCGTTGGGGAATATATTTGGACGTAATGAATTCTTTGGGTGGAATCAATGAAGATGGTACGCGTACTCCTTATGACGAGGGAAGTATTAACAAACGTCGTGAATTCCGTCACCTGCTGTATCCGTTGCCATCGTTGGAAGTTTCTACCAATATGGCTATTGATAAAAATAATCCGGGCTGGAACTAAGCCGTATGTTCAACCCAATAATTTATGAATAATATGAAGACTTTGAATAGAATATTGATAGGGACAGTGTTGTTGGCAACTCTGTTCTCTTGTCAGGATGTTGTAACTTATAATGATGGTTATGATGATGGCATGAACTCATTTGGAGCACCCGATGTGCAGGGCATCTATTCTCCGGATGATACGGATTTACAGGTTCCGCTGACCAAAGGGGGATTTGGTGAAATGATTGTGTTGGTCGGGGAGAACTTGAGCAATGTGACGAAAATTACTTTCAATAATATGGAAGTGGATTTGTCGGAAGTGTATGCGACGTCAAAAAAGGCGTGTTTCCCTTTACCGGGGGATATGCCTGAAGAAATCACGAACAAATTATATTATGAAACAGAGCGGGGGAATACGACTTGTGAATTCAAACTGGATGTCCCTGCGATGGAAATAAACGGTCTGTATAATGAATTTGCTTTGCCCGGCACGTCCTTACAGATAAAGGGCAAATATTTTGAATTATATGGATTTGGCAAGAATTCGTCATCTGTCATCAAGTTTGGCGATACGGAACTGGAGATAGAAAGCGTGACAGACCAGGTGATTACTGCCAAACTTCCGGGGGATATTCCGGATAACTCGATGATTGTAGTGGAATGGAATGGTACAGAAGGACATTGCTCTTATCAATTACCTTATCGGCAAACGGACAATCTTGTTTGGGACTTGGCTAATCCTTCGGATTATGGTATTTGGGGCGGTAAGGATTTTATAACCGATGGTTCCAATACAGGAGACCCTGTAGCTTTGGCCGGTTCTTTTTTCCGGGTAAAAGGCACTTATAAGGCTTGGAGTTATACAGGATTGCCTTCTGGCAGTATTATATTAGATGAGGAAGTTGCCGCTAATCCTTCTGACTACCTGTTCAAATTTGAAGTTAATTCGGCTTCGGATTATCCGTTCTATGACATTACGTCGAAGACAGGCGGTTATCTGATTAAGCTGAATGGCGGTAATTACCAGTGGAAATATTCATTAGATGAGAATATGAATACATTTGGAGAATGGTATACTGTAACTCTGGAACTTGAAAATGTAGCTACTGCCGGATTGGTTTCCGGAAAAATAGCTTTAACTTTGGCAATGCAACCTAATGTAGAATGGAATGTAGACCATAGTTTTGCCAATATCCGTATTGAAAAGAAGATAGGACAGTAATTCGATAGTGAGTTTACACTTAACTGATAAATAGAAGTAGAATGATAAAAAGAATTTGTTTTTTATTGAGTCTTTTGATGTGTGGCGTCCTTTATGCCCAGGATATTACGTATCGTACTGTAAAGGATTTGTCATATAGTTCTTTAAAAGACCCTTATGCAACGGAGCGTTGCAAGCTGGATGTTTATTATCCGGAAAATAAGACCGGATGTCCTGTGGTAGTTTGGTTTCATGGCGGGGGGCTTACCCAAGGCAATAAATCAATACCGGGCAGGCTGAAGAAAAATGGAATGGTGGTTATTGCCGTAAATTATCGCCTACTTCCGAAGGTGGCTATTTCCGAATGTCTGGATGATGCCGCTGCTTCTGTTGCGTGGGCTTTCCGGGAAGTGGAAAAATATGGGGGTGATAAGAATAAGATATTTATATCCGGCCATTCTGCAGGCGGCTATCTGACGGCTATGGTCGGTCTGGATAAAAGATGGTTGAAAAAATATGATATAGATGCTGATTCTATTGCCGGATTGATACCTTTCAGCGGGCAGGTGATTAGTCATTTTTCTTATCGGAAGATGAATGGCGTAGATAATCTTCAGCCTACTGTTGATGAATTTGCTCCTTTGTTTCATGTTCGCAAGGATGCTCCGCCTTTGGTTCTCATTACAGGCGACCGGGAATTGGAACTTTTCGGACGTTATGAAGAGAATGCGTATATGTGGCGGATGATGAAATTGGTCGGGCACAAAGAAACATTCCTTTATGAAATCGGGGGGCATGGCCATGGCCCTATGGGCGATCCGGCATTCTATATCTTGAAGCAGCATGTAAAGAGGATATTAGGAGAGCCTGAAAAATAATTCAAAATAAGACGGCATCCGTTAGTTAGAACGGAACTGCTTGACGAAATCCCTGGCAATGTTTATTTTGTCAGGGATTCTTTTTTCCCCGAATGTATCTGAATACTGTTCCAAATGTATCATGTGACAAATAGGATAGTGTGAAAACCATTTGGGAGCCATATTTCATGTGCACATCTCTACTTTTGCTTTCGGAAAGATAATTCTTTATTACCTACATTAAACTTAAAAATATTACAATGAAAAAAAGTAGACCGACCATTGGTATAGTGAAATCCCGAGTGTTCCTGACAGGGACTGCGTTCGTACTTATGGCATGTTCGTCGGGAGAAGAATTTGCCGGGCATTCGGGCAAAGGAGAGGAACCTGTTATTACACCTGTCCTTTGTACTTCCGGTGCTTCGGAGCAAGCGGTGAAAGTATATGATTTCTTAAGGGAGAACAGGAATAAGAAAACACTGTCCGGAACAATGGCATGCCCGAGTTGGAATATCAATGAGGCGGAATGGGTATATCAGCATACAGGCAAGTATCCGGCTATTGCTTTTTTTGACTATATCTCTTTGGAGTATTCCCCTTGTTCGTGGATTGATTATTCGAAAACGAAAATAGTGGAAGACTGGTGGAACAAGAACGGGCTTGTGGGTGCGGGCTGGCATTGGAGAGTGCCATGTGTCCAAGGAAGTGCCGAACGGCACTATACTCCGGGGGACGGTTCTGTAGATCCAGGTACGGGAAAAAGGACGACGACTGTTTTCAGTGCTGCTAACGCTACAAGGGAGGGCACTTGGGAAAACGAAGTCGTCAAGGCCGATTTGAAGAAGCTGGCTGGCTATTTGAAGTTGCTTCGCGATAAGGGAATTCCTGTAATATGGCGCCCTTTGCATGAGGCTGCCGGTAATATCTATAATTATAAGAATGGAAAAGCCTGGTTTTGGTGGGGGAATGACGGGGCGGAAGCGTACAAGAAACTATGGATTTATATTTTCAATTATTTTAAGAAAGAAGGAATCAACAATCTGATTTGGGTATGGACTACACAAACTAAGGATAGCGAGTTTTATCCGGGGGATGAATACGTCGATATGGTGGGGCGTGATATGTATCCGGCAAAGGATGAATCCACTACTGGGGAATACTGTTTCAGGCAGTACGGTACGATAACTGCTTCTTGTCCGGGTAAGCTGGTGGCATTGAGCGAATGCGGAAATGGCGAACAAAGCGGAAAAGTGTATCAGCTTGCGCGGATATCCGCCCAGTGGGAGGCAGGGGCAAAATGGACATTCTTTATGCCGTGGTATGATTACAGCCGTACGAAAGAATTGGATTCGGAAGCTTTTACTGCAACATCCCACAAGTATGCGGACAAGGACTGGTGGGTGGATGCAATGTCACAGGATTATGTAATCACCCGCAATCAATTACCCTCTTTTAAATAATACTTAATAGCTTGAAGATGAAGAATAAACTAGTTATGGCAGGCGTTTTCCTGCTTGCTTTAGGAATGGGCGGATGTGTGACAAGAGAGCCACAGTCTGCTTCGAAGACTGTGGAGACGGAAGCATTGTTGGACAAACTAATCCGTTTGCCGGAGAGAGGATTCATGTTTGGTCATCAGGATGATCCGGTATATGGCATCCGGTGGGATGGAGACGAGAACCGTAGTGATGTCAAAAGTGTGTGTGGCGATTATCCGGCAGTGATGGCTTTTGACCTGGGGCGTATTGAAAGGGGAGGAGAGAAGAACTTGGATGATGTTCTTTTCGAGCGGATACGAGCAGAGATTATAGCACACTATGACAGGGGAGGTGTTTGCTCTCTTAGCTGGCATGTGGATAACCCTGTGACGGGAGAAGCGTCTTGGGATGTGAGTGATTCAACGGCAGTTGCTTCAGTCCTTCCCGGAGGAGAGAATTATGGAAAGTTTCTTGGATGGCTGGATAGGGTGGCAGATTTTATGAATTCGCTTGTCACAAAGGAAGGGGTTAAAATACCGGTGATTTTCCGTCCCTGGCATGAACATACGGGGAGCTGGTTTTGGTGGGGACAAAATCTTTGTTCTGCCGAAGAATATAAGTCTTTGTGGAAAATGACTTATGATTATCTACAGGAAAAGGGAGTGAATCATTTGCTATATGCTTATTCTCCGGGTAGTGAGCCCGATAATGTGAATGAATACCTGGAACGCTATCCGGGTGATGGCATGGTAGACTTGTTCGGGTTTGACACTTATCAGTTTGAGCGTGAAAAATATGTGGATACTATGGAGAAGTCATTGACGATTCTTACGGAGGCCGGAAGGTTGCATAATAAACCGGTTGCAGTGACGGAGACTGGATATGAGGCTATCCCGGATTCCACCTGGTGGACGGAAACCTTGTTTCCTATAGTTGACAAGTATCCTGTCAGCTATGTATTGGTGTGGCGAAATGCCCGCGAAAAGGAAGCGCATTATTATGCCCCGTATCCGGGACAAATATCCGCACTTGACTTTGTGGAGTTTTATAAGCATCCTAAAACCATTTTTGTATCTGATTTGAAACGAAATTAAAATACTAAATAGATGAAAACATTTAAAGAAAAAATCTGCGACTTGTTTGATGATTACGAGAAACTGGTAACTCGTAAGAATATGCCTGTTGAAGGTGGAAATGGAATTTTTACACGTTATCAATATCCTGTTCTGACTGCTGCCCATACCCCTGTGTTTTGGCGCTATGACTTGGACGAAAGGACAAATCCTTTCTTAATGGAACGTATCGGCATGAATGCTACGTTAAATTCGGGAGCTATCAAATGGAATGGTAAATATTTGCTGGTGGTACGTGTTGAAGGAGCGGATCGTAAATCTTTCTTTGCAGTGGCCGAAAGTCCTGACGGCATAGATAATTTCCGTTTTTGGGATTATCCCGTGACTATGCCTGAGGACATTATTCCTGCGACAAATATTTATGATATGCGTTTGACGGCTCATGAGGACGGATGGATTTATGGTATTTTCTGTGCTGAACGTCACGATGATACGGCACCTGCGGGTGATCTTTCCTCGGCTACCGCTACGGCAGCTATTGCCCGCACCAGGGATTTGAAGACTTGGGAGCGTTTGCCGGATTTGAAAACGGGAAGCCAGCAACGGAATGTGGTTCTTCATCCTGAATTTGTGGATGGAAAGTATGCGTTGTATACCCGTCCGCAGGACGGTTTTATAGATGCCGGAAGTGGCGGTGGTATCGGTTGGGCCTTGGTAGATGATATTACTTGTGCGGAAGTAAAGGAAGAGGCTATAATCGACCGGCGTTATTACCATACGATTAAAGAGGTGAAAAATGGTGAAGGCCCTCATCCTATTAAGACATCGAAGGGATGGTTGCACTTGGCGCACGGTGTACGTGGGTGTGCAGCCGGTTTGCGTTATGTGCTGTATATGTATATGACTTCCCTGGAAGATCCGGCGAAAGTGATTGCTTCTCCTGCAGGCTTCTTTATGGCGCCGGAAGGAGAAGAGCGTATCGGAGATGTCTCTAATGTATTGTTTACCAATGGCTGGATAGCTGATGAAGACGGTACGGTTTTTATTTACTATGCTTCTTCTGACACCCGTATGCATGTGGCGACTTCTACAATAGACCGGTTGGTCGATTATTGTATGAATACGCCTGCGGACGGTCTTTTTACTTCTGCCTCAGTGGAGACGCTGAAGAAACAGATTGATAAGAATCTGAAACTGATGCATACTTTATGATAGGGATTAGGGAAAAGATAGGCTATGGTTTCGGTGATATGGCTTCGTCCATGTTCTGGAAATTGTTTGGCTCCTATTTGATGATATTTTATACGGATGTGTTTGGCATGCCTGCAGCAGTGGTGGGCACGATGTTTCTCATCACTCGTGTTTGGGACTCGGCATTCGACCCTATAATCGGGATTATCGCCGACCGGACGCAATCGCGGTGGGGAAAGTTTCGTCCTTATCTGTTGTATCTGGCTGTTCCGTTCGCTGTGATTGGTGTGCTGACTTTTACAACTCCTGATTTCAGTGATGGCGGGAAAGTAATATATGCGTATTTTACATATTCGTTAATGATGATGGTGTATTCAGCTATCAATGTGCCTTATGCTTCGTTGTTGGGAGTGATGAGTCCGGAACCGAAAGACCGGAACATGCTTTCTACGTATCGTATGACTTTCGCTTACATCGGAAGTTTTATAGCATTACTTTTGTTCATGCCGATGGTGAACCGGTTCAGTATGGGACACGACGAGCAGCATGGTTGGATGATGAGCGTCATTGTAATTGCGGTGTTGTGTGCGTTGCTGTTTTATGGTTGCTTTGCATGGACTACCGAACGGGTAAAACCTATTAAAGAGCAGCAGAATTCCTTGAAAAGTGACTTGCAGGATTTGTTTCATAACCGTCCCTGGTGGATTCTGTTGGGAGCCGGTGTAGCTGCATTGGTCTTTAATTCTATTCGTGACGGGGCAACGGTTTATTATTTTAAGTATTATGTTGTAGAAGAAGAATATGCTTCCGTTTCTTTATTTGGAATTTCCTTTGTATTGAGCGGGCTTTATTTGGCTGTCGGGCAAGCCGCCAATATTGTCGGAGTGGTGTTGGCAGCTCCATTGAGCAATCGTATCGGCAAAAAAAAGACATATATGTGGGCGATGTCGATAGCGACGGTACTTTCAATAATTTTCTACTGGTTCGATAAAGAGCAGCTGATGCTGATGTTTATTTTTCAGGTGTTGATAAGTATTTGTGCGGGTAGTATCTTCCCGCTTCTATGGTCAATGTATGCAGATTGTGCTGACTATTCGGAACTTAAAACGGGTAACCGTGCTACGGGACTTATCTTCTCTTCTTCTTCCATGAGTCAGAAATTTGGCTGGGCTATCGGAAGCGCCGTTACGGGCTGGTTGCTGGCTTTTTACGGTTTTGAGGCCAACGCGGTGCAGGGCGAGGAAGCTATTCATGGAATAAGGATGTTCCTAAGCTGGCTACCGGCTATGGGTACGGTGCTGAGTGTCATCTTTATCAGCCTTTATCCGCTTTCCGAAAAAGAAATGAGAAAAGTCACTAATCAATTGAATGATAAAAGAAAATAATAAGATTATGAAAATACATAGATGGATTATTAGCCTGGTATTCTGTTGTTGTGTAACTTTTCTTTCCGCACAAATCCGTGGAACGGAAATTACTGTAGTCGTATCTCCCGACCATACAGACTGGAAATATCAGTTGAAGGAAGAATGTTCGTTTACAATTCAGGTATATAAGGCACAAAACCTTTTGCCCGGAGTGGTAATAGACTATGAGTTGGGGCCGGAATGGTATCCGGTGGAAAAGAAGAAAGGGGTTTTATTGAAAGACGGAAAGACAAGTGTAACGGGGTGTATGTATGTTCCCGGTTTTTTACGTTGTAAAGTGCGTGCATCTGTTGACGGGCATGTATATGAAGGATTGGCTACTGTGGCTTACGCACCTGAAGAGTTGAGGCCACATACATCACTGCCTGCAGATTTCCGTCAATTTTGGGATACTGTTTTGAAGGAAGCCCGACAGATTCCTTTACTTCCTACTATGGAGCTTATTCCTGAGCGTTGTACGGATAAGGTAAATGTCTTTCATGTCAGTTTCCAGAATATTTGTAACGGTTCGAGAACGTTCGGTATTCTTTGTATACCCAAAAAGCCGGGTAAGTATCCGGCGTTACTTCGCGTGCCCGGTGCCGGAGTGCGTCCTTATTCGGGAGATGTCCATATGGCTTCCAAGGGAGTGATTACGTTGGAAATAGGCATTCACGGGATTCCTGTGACGATGTCGCAGATGATATATGACGTATTGTCGAAAGGAGCGCTTAACGGGTATCCTTATCAAAATGATAATAGCCGGGATAAGAGTTATTATAAGCGTGTTTTCGCAGGTGCTCTTCGTGCGGTCGATTTTATAGCTTCTTTACCGGAATATGACGGAAAAAATATGGGAGTGACAGGTTCCAGTCAGGGGGGAGCACTTTCTGTTGTAACGGCGGCATTGGACAAACGGATTACCTTTTATGCGGCTATCCATCCTGCGATGTGTGACCATCAGGCACATTTAAAGAAGACTGCCGGAGGATGGCCTCATTACTTTTATTATTTTCCTCAACCGTCAAAAGAGCGGATTACCACAGCAGCGTATTATGATGTGGCAAATTTTGCACGGCTTATTACTGCACCGGGTTGGTTCAGTTGGGGATATAATGACGAAGTATGTCCGCCTACCTCTATGTATGCAGCTTATAATATTATTACAGCTAAAAAGGAGTTGCATCCTTATTTAGAGACGGGACATTATCTATATCAGGAGCAATCCGATGAGTGGAATAAATGGCTTTGTCGTCAACTAGGTTTATAAATTGGCAGATGATATGGAAACGACAGTTAGAAAATTAAAGGAAGAAATGCAGTGTATGCTAACGGGCAATATTCTTCCGTTTTGGATGAATCATATGGTAGATTCGGAGTATGGCGGTTTTTATGGACGAATTTCCGGCACAGGAGAACGTGTTCCCGGAGCTTCTAAGGGCGTTGTTCTGAATGCAAGAATTTTGTGGACTTTCTCATCGGCTTACCGTTTGTTGCATAAGGATGAATATCTGAAAATGGCAACTCGTGCCAAACAGGAATTGATAACTCATTTCTATGATCACGAATATGGAGGGGTATTTTGGTCAGTTTGTGAAGACGGTTCTCCTTTGGATACTAAAAAACAAATTTATGCATTAGGTTTTGCTATCTATGGATTGAGTGAATATCACCGGGCTACGGGAGACGCAGAAGCGCTTGAATATGCTATACGTCTGTTTTATGACATTGAAGAACATAGCTTTGATCGGATTAAGAACGGTTATTGTGAGGCGTTGACCCGTGAATGGAATGAAATAGAGGATATGCGTTTGAGTGAGAAGGATGAAAATGAGCGGAAAACGATGAATACGCATTTGCATATCCTAGAGCCTTATACAAATCTTTTTCGTGTTTGGAATAATGAGTACCTGGAATGTCAGTTGCGTAATCTTATAGAGCTCTTTACCGACCGGATACTGGATATTGAAACCGGGCATTTACGGTTGTTTTTTGATGATGACTGGAATAGTAGACATGACATGGTTTCGTATGGGCATGATGTAGAAGCGTCATGGCTGCTGCATGAGGCTGCCTTGCTTATTGGTGATAAACGATTGATAACCCGGATAGAACCGCTTGTGATAGAGATAGCGGAAGCGGCTTCCGAGGGGCTTCTTCCAGGTGCGGGTATGATTTATGAAATGAATAGGAGTTGTGGTTCTATAGATGCCGAACGGCATTGGTGGGTACAAGCGGAAGCGATTGTTGGATATGTAAACCTTTACCAGCATTTTGATGACCGTTTGTCACTGTTGAGGGCAGTACGATGTTGGGAATTTGTGAAAAGACATCTGGTTGATAACGACAATGGAGAATGGTTTTGGGGAATACGTGCAGACGGAACAGTGAACCGTGCAGAAGATAAGGCAGGTTTCTGGAAATGTCCTTACCATAATGGGAGAATGTGTATGGAGATAATGGAGCGGTTTTAGGTGAATAATAAAGAAAGGAGTATTAAGATGAAGAAATGGATTTTAATCGTTTTACTTTTTACTGGATGTTCGGTGGAGCATCAGGCACAAGAAGGGGGAGTGCAGACACAGGTGAAGGTGGATTTCAGTAAGATGCATTTCGGTTGTGACGGGAATAGTATTACTGCGGGTAATCAGTGGTCAAAAACGGTTGTTGATATACTTGGTTTTGCCACTCATCATAATGTTGCGGTAGGATCGGCAAAATGGGCATGTTATATTGATACGCAAGAATATGGCAGTAAGGACTTTGCCGGTATTTCCGGTGGGTGGAAATCTACAGATGATAAAGTGGAAATACAGAAAAGACACAATAATGTGGCAAAAGTACATATTCAGAAGTTTATATCAGAAGTAGAAAACGGTAGTTTTCCGGTACCGGATATATTTGTTTTTTCTATGGGTACAAATGATACTAAAATAGGAAGGGCGTCTGACGCTTTGAAAGAGAAAATATTGGATAAAGTGGATCTTACTACTATGGCAGGGGGAGCTCGCTGGTGTATTCAGACTATAATTGAGCGTTTTCCGGAGTGTCGGGTATTTCTCTGTACGCCAATTCAGTCGGGAAGTGTGTCTCATAATGACCTGAACTTGAAAAAAATAGCAGTTTTGCGGGAAATATGCAATGCTTTTTCTGTTCCAGTGATTGATTGTTATTCTGAATGTGGTATTAAAGCGGAAGATGAAGTTTGGGGAGAACGTGGGCGTTATTTGAAAGACGGATTACATCCAGATGTAGAAGGGCAACAATTAATGGGGCGATATATTGCAAAGAAAATACAGGATTATTTAACGGTAGTTTTGTGCTCAAAATCTCTTCTGTAGGGGATTTGCTGGTCTTGCTTGCTACCCTGTCTCCATGAATAAATAATGTAGACTACTTTAATAAAGGTATCCTGTATTATATTGAGTGTTTATCTGTCATTCAAACTGAAATAAGGAAGAATGACAGATCTGTTTTATATCTTATTTAGCGAGTAATTGGAGAATTTTATTACTAACATCGCTGTTTTCCTGAACACTACCAAAAAGCTTGGATTGTGGACCGTATGCAAACAGTGGAACCATGATTGGTGTATGTCCTTTAGATACAAACATTGCTTTCATTTTGCCTTCTTTTATGTTTCCGTCACGTAAAGCTAATGCTCCGGTTTCATGATCAGCTGAAATAATCACTAATGTATTTCCATCTTTTTCTGCAAATCTGATAGCAGCTTCTACCGCCTTGTCAAAGTCCAATACTTCACGGACAACTGCCGAATAATCATTGCTGTGCACACTTTTATCTATTCGGGCACCTTCTACCATTAAGAAGAAACCGTTAGTACTCCTGCTCGAAAGATAGTCAATAGCCATTTGGGTAGTAGACGGAAGGAAATCTCCCCGGTTTTCGTTTACAGAAGCCGTTTTGCTCTTTGTGGGTAAATATCCCAGTTTTTTAGATTTCTTGATGGCTTTGTCATTCGGTTCTTCTATGATGGTAAACTCTTTTTTGATTTCCTTTTGAACGTTTGGTGCTTGTTTTTCAAATAGTTCATAACTACCGGCAGAAAAGAATGTCAGCTTACTGTTAGGAAGATCTGCCCAAATTTCTTTAGACATTCCACGTTCCGGTTGGTGAGCAAAGAAAGCAGCAGGAGTGGCTCCGTCGAGATTGTCAGTGGTAACGATTCCTGAAATGTAGCCATAGCCGGATAACTTCTCCGGTAAGTTGGGAATAACTTGGTTATTTTCATCCATTCCGAGTGCTCCGTTTTTAGTTTTTTTTCCGGTTGAGTAAGCAGTTCCGGAAGCAGCTGAATCTGTTGTAAACTTGTTGGCGGATTGCGTTCTGACGAAACCGCATGTTTTTAAATTAGTGATAGTAAGCTGTCCTTGATTGGCATACATTCCTGAACAGATATGTGCCAGTCCCATGCCGTCTCCTATCATTAAGATGACATTCTTCACCGGTTTGTCGGTAGCATCCATGTCAAATGAAGGAACATACGAACTTTGTGGATTTTCGTTCTTAAAATCTCCTTTGACGATTTCTTGTGCTGATAGATTATAGCAAAAGAATAAGGAGAAAATAAATAAATGAGCTTTAAATTTTACATTCATGGCTAATATGTTTTTAATTAGAAGTAAGTAATTCGGATATGTTGACTGTATCGTATGGCTTTCCTCCAAATGCGGCATAATATTCTAATTGCATCTTGTTGTTTTCTTTGTCAATAGAAAGGATGCCGTAGCCCGGTAAATCCATTTGTTTGAAAAAACGGATATGGGGAGTTTCTTTATCAATCCATTCCATACGCTGTTGTAGAGTAGAAGGTTGCCATTGTGGGTGTGCCGTTACAAATTCAGGACCATAGTCTGCAACTACATTTTTTGGAACCAGTATATTTTTATCTTTGATGACACTGTTGACGAGAATCTGAACGATAGATCCCCAGGGAGTGTCCCGACAGACAACGGAGTATAGATGCAGATGTGCACAGAGCACGATTGCTTGTTGACTGGCAATGATTTGCAGCAATTGTTCCCTCTTGGCATTATCTTGTCGGAATACATGCCAGCATCTTTCGTTTACCGGAATCACAGGCTCGTGTAACATGACAAACTTGTAAGTAGCCTTCGAACCGGCTAGTGACTTTTCTAATTGTTGTAGCCCTTCCGGATTCCGATCCCATGGATCATAACACACAAATAATACATCATCAAGAGTAGTAGTGTAATTGGCTGACTGTAAGGATGGATGTCCTGCCAACCTTGCCATATTGGGTAAGTATACTTTTTCAAAAGCTTCTTTAGCCCCTGGCCCTGTGATATCATGATTACCTTTAGTCATAATGAAAGGTACTTTCAGATTCATTTTGTTGACAGCTTTAAAAGCACTGTTAGCCATCTGTATTGCTTTTTGTGGAGAACCGGCCAATCCTTCTGACAAGTCCCCCATTTGCAGAACGGCTTTTATTGACGGCTGGTGTTTTTGAACTTTTCCGCTGATTATCCGGGAGAATTCCGGCCATGTATTTTTCGTGAATACTGAATATTCTTTGGTAACTTGGCGCAGATCATCCGGTTTGGTGGATAACCATTCCATATCGTGATCTTCCAATAAATCATAGTGTATATCTCCCAACAAGAGAAATGAAACTTCTTTTTCATTTTGCTCTTGGGAGTATGATTGCAGAGAAGTCAAAAGCGATAAAAGGACAAATAATATTTTATTCATATTCTGTTATTTATTCATTTCAAAAGAAGGGGGCACACTGTCTGCCGCCCAATTCTTATTGGGAGTGTTTCCCATTGTAAATTCCAGTTTGCCGCCATTCATCAGTTCTTTATGTTCGAACCAGGATTGGTTCCAATCTTTGCCATTTAATTTGGCTGATTGGATATATTTATTTGTCGGCGAATAGTTGTGCGCAATGACTTCGAATGATTTGCCGGCTCCTGTTTCAATAACTGCTCTTTCGAACATAGGAGTTCCGATGACATAAATAGGCAAACCAGGAGTAATAGGATAGAAACCTAGCATGGAGAAGACTACAAATGCTGACATTCCTCCGCCATCTTCGTCGCCCGGGAGTCCCATCAGGTCATTTCTAAACCATTCATCGAGCAATGTCCTTACTCTTTTTTGAGTTCTCCAGGGCTCTCCTATATAGTTGTACAGATAAGGAATGTGCATACTGGGTTCGTTAGCCATTGAAAATTGACCTACATTACCCGTATGATCCGGTAATTGTGCATAAAATACATATTTGGCTTCGCCCAATGGGGTGTTATACATCGTTTCAAGATTATTTCTGAATGCTTCTTTCCCTCCCATCAGTTCAATTAAATCAGCAATATTATGGGGAACATCCCATCGGTATATCCAACCGTTATTCTCGCCGTATGCTTCACGAGCACCTAATCCGCCGGCAGTGGCATAATCAAAGGGTTCTATGAATTCGCCTTTTGCATTTTTGGGATGGAAGAATTTTGTTTCAGGATTGAAAATATTCCGATAGTTTTTACTCCCTTGTAGAAAGTAGTTATAGTCTTTCTCATACCCAAGTTGTTTGGCTATTTGTGCCAGACACCATTCATCGTAAGACGTACCTAGAGTGACGGCTACCGGTTGGCGTTTTTCAAATGGGTGTACTTCGTCAGCAGTTTCTTGTTCTCCCGGTGCCAATGCCGGTAAATATCCGTTTTCCCAATAGAATTTTGTGATTTCACCTCCCTTTATGCCTGACCACGGGGCTAACGTTTTTTCTGTAATACCAAGTTTGCAGGCTTCGTAAGCAGCTGATAAATCAAAGTTACGGATTCCTTTTATATATGAATCAATAACAGTGGCTACACCGTGATTGGAATTCATTCTACGGCTGTCTCCCGTAACTTCAGGAAATGTAGGCATCCAGTTATGTTCCATTTGCTGTGCCATTCTGATAAATGACTGAATCATGTCAGCTTCCATTTGTGGTTCGATGATAACACGTAAGGGGTGGACTGCTCTATACGTGTCCCAAATCCAATCGTCGGTATAAAATGGGACAGAATCTTTGTGGATACTATTGTCGAAAGCACTGTAATAGCGGTTGTCTTCCGAAAGGCAAATCATCCGTTCGTAAGTCCGGTAGAGGGAAGTATAGAATATTGCTTTTGCATTTTCGTCTATTCCTTCCACTTTGATTTTATTTAATGTTTGATTCCAGATGTTTTTGGCAATGTTCATCTGGTTTTCTACATCATAATCTTTTATTTCCCGCTGTAGGTTGGCTTTTGCTTGCTTTTCATCAATGAAGGAAATACCGTAGCGAACTTTGATTGTTTTTATATCTGTTGAATATAAGAGAGCGATACCCACGTTCTTGCCTTTTATGGCAGTGTGGCTGTGATTTATTTCTTCTTTGCTGACAGTCATCGTTTTTTCCGGTAGTGCGGAAGTCTCCATATAAACATATACTTTGGTTTGATGATCTATGTTCTGATAACCGGAAATGGTATTCTCCGTAGTTTTAAGCTCACCATTGGTGGTACTAAGTATTAAATATGGAGCATTGTTTTTCCGGAAACTTAGTTCATAGATTCCTGCCTGGTGGGAAGGAGCGAATTTAGTGGAAACCTCTTCTTCTTCAAAATAGGAAGAATAGGAATAGGGTTTTATCACTTCATTATCATAACAATAGTAATATACCGGTTGTAATCCGCTCTCTGCTCCCTGATAGAAAGACAGGCTGAATGCAGACTTTCCCCGATGCGAGGTGACAATGACCGGTAAGCCTTTTATTTTATCAGAAGTGTAATCTGCTCTTTCCGGATAGATGCGGAGCATACTATTGGGAAGATGGACAGTTGGGTAAGTAGGAACTAACAAATGACTGATATTCCCCATATAGGGATTTACATAGTCAACCGGAGTTAACACTACCTCTTGCTTGTTGCTGCATCCATTGACGATTAAAATCATTAACAGTACTAACGGAATGAATTTTCTCTTGTACATAAACAGATTTTTTTATTTTTCGATGGTTTTAATTAGATTTGCTGTAAATATAGGATGGTTTGATTAATGAAAACTTAATGTAACCTTAAAATCTATCTTCTACAAATATTTTTTTTGTAAAGTCTCGCCATTAAGAGAATATTAATCTAATATTAATCACCATAAAATATCTTTGGTTCATCTTTAATGCATTAATCAATACTGTATTCTTTAATTTAATAATTAAGTATTATGAAAAACTACTTCCTATTCTTATTCTTTTTAGTAATAAGTGTATCGGGTTATGCGCAAGGAAAGCGTATAACGGGTAAAGTGACAGATGCTGCGGATGGAATGCCTATCATAGGAGCTACGGTGGTAGCTGTTGATCCGGATGGTAAGACGAACGCTAAATCGGTAGGTACAATTACCGATATAAATGGTATGTTTACACTTAATGTGCCTAATGGATGTCAAGAATTGAAATTTTCGTATGTCGGAATGGAGACAAAAACGGCTAAAATTACCGGTTTGACTCATATCAATGTATCTTTGGCCAGCACGGCGAAGGCTCTTGATGAAGTGGTTGTTACCGCTCTCGGAGTGACGCGTGAAGCTAAGAGTCTTAATTATTCACGGCAGAGTGTAAATGCGGAAGCCTTGGCAGAAAATAGTAGTGGCAATCTGATATCTTCTCTTTCCGGTAAGGTGGCGGGGGTTACCATTACTCCTCCGGGAACGAGCAATGGTAGTGCGCGCATTGTCATTCGCGGAACAAGCTCACTGACTGAAAACTCACAGCCCGTATTCGTGATTGATGGTATGATTATTGAAAACGAACCGGGTGATACAAGTGTGACCGTTGATGGTGGTACAGGTTCTACCGACCTTGGTAATCCGGTAGCGGATATCAATCCGGATGATATTGAAAGCATTGAAATCCTGAAGGGACCGAATGCTGCTGCACTTTATGGTTCGCGTGCAGCACAGGGAGTTGTATTGGTGACAACTAAACGTTCGAGCACATTCGAAAAAACAAAAGTATCTTATAGCGGAAATTTTCAATTTGAAAAAGTGAACCAGTTTTTAGATTATCAGAATGGTTGGGGAACGGGAGAGAACTCTTATTTGCTTGACCATAAATTGACGCTTCAACCTAATGGTAACAGGTTACAAACAGATTTACCGGATTTCAGTGGTTATAATTCTTCTGCAGGTGCTAAATTGCGTAGCTGGGGAGCACCTTTGTGGGATCAGGTTATCTATGGACATGACGGTGTACTTACTACTCATTCTTCACATCCGGACAATGTGAAGGATTTCTACGAAACCGCCCATCGGTACACACATACATTGGCTGTGGAAGGTGGTTCGAAAAAGAATAATTATCGCGTATCGTATACGAGAAGTAAGGGTAATAGTGTAGTACACGGTATCAATGAAAGCTTTAAAGATATATTCAATCTCCGGTTGATGAATACGATTACCAAATGGATGACTTTAGATTCTAAAATGACTTACTCACATGAAAAGGTAGACAACCGTCAATATATGAATGGTTCGGATAAGAATCCTATATATGCGTTTGTTACTCTTCCCCGTTCGCTTTCTATTGATGTATTGAAACATTATAAGGATGAAAATGGAAATGAAATGATTCCGATTGGTGAACGTGGTTATAATCCGTATTGGAATATTTATGAAAATACGAACTCTGACACGCGTGACAGGGTGAGCGGATCGATGAATCTGGAAGTAAAATTACTTCCGGGCTTGAAGGCGGTAGGTAAAGCCGGACTGGATGCTTATTGGTGGAAAGGAATGGAGTTCTTTAATCTGGGGGCACGTAGTGATGTGGACGGTGGTATGAAGAACTGGATCAATAACAGTACTTCTACTAACTTTGAAGCTTTATTGATGTATAATAAAACATTTCATAAAATATCAGTCAATGCCATTGCCGGTATTAGCCGATATGAACGCAACTCGGAGAAAAGAACGGAAAGCGTGAATAGCATATTGGTTCCTGATTTCAAGAATATTTCTAACTCGAATGAGTATCCTAGTGCCACTCAACTGCAATCTAAGAAGATAATCCGTTCTGCTTATGGCTCGGTGTCATTAGGTTACAATAGTTATGTTTATTTAGATGTAACGGCCCGCAATGACTGGTCGTCTACTTTACCACTGGATAATTGCTCTTATTTTTATCCTTCTTTTGGTGCTACGTTTATTTTTACCGATGCATTTAAGATCAAATCACCTATCTTGTCGTTCGGTAAGATTCGTGCTTCTTTTGCTTATGCCGGTTCTGACACAGATCCATATCGGATTAATCAAACCTATAAGTTGGGTAGCATTTATAATGGTTCACCTTTGCAAACCATTAGTACAACTTTAAATAATGATCAACTTTTGCCGGAACGTAACCGTTCTTTGGAACTTGGAGCTGATCTACGCTTTTTCCATAATCGTTTGGGTGTAGATGTAACTTATTATCGTTCTGATGCCTATGACTTGATAACGAAAGTCGCTTTGCCGGTGCCTAGCGGTTATAGTTTTAAATTCTTGAATACAGGTCATGTACGTAATCAAGGATGGGAAGTTGTGTTGTCTGCTACTCCCGTCAAGACCAAATTGTTTGAATGGAATGCAAATATTAACTGGGCGCGTAATCGGTCGGAAGTGATTAAGGTAGTGGACGGAAATCCTAATGTGCAATTATTGAAATCAAGTAATGTCAGTATCATGTTGGAAGAAGGCATGCCTTATGGAGTCATTCGGGGACGTGCTTGGAAACGTGATGACCAGGGACGTAAATTAGTCGATTCTTCAGGTAAAATATTGGTAACGGATAATACGCAATATTTAGGCTGTGCCGAGCCGAAATGGACGGGAAGTTTTGGAAGCAATTTCAGAATTCAGAATTTTACAGTTAGTTTCCTGTTTGATGCACGTATTGGAGGAACTCTTTATTCGGGAACATGGAATAGAGCGACAACGGCCGGTGTTGTTGCCGAATCTGCCGAAGGACGTGAAGGATATTATTTGAGTAATGTGATCTATGGTGAGAGTAGTGCGAAGGCAACTTCCGGTTATCAATATCCGGACGCTTATTTTGAAGACGGAACGCCTTGCCTCTTGTTTGTCAAACCTAATAACCGCTATGCCAGTTATGATGAAAGATCTGTATTTGATGCTTCCTATATTAAATTCCGTGAACTCTCTGTTGCCTACAGTCTTCCGAAGTCTATCCTAAAGAAATTGCCGATTAGTGGTCTACGACTGGCTGTGGTAGGACGTAACTTGGCTATTCTTCATCAAAATACTCCTAAAGGCATAGATCCGGAGGCTTCTTCTTCATCAGGAAATGCTCAAGGTATAGAATATGGAGGAATGCCGCCCGTATCTTCTGTCGGATTTGATATTAAACTAACCTTCTAAAGATAGAATATTATGAAACAGATTAAAATATTATTAGCCGGTTTTGCTGCAATGGCCATTTCTTTCGTTTCGTGTACGAATGACTTTGAATCTGCCAATGCCAATCCCAATGAACTGAATGAGATTAATCCAGAATATTTGTTCAATACGAGTTCTTATTATACGCTGAATGCTTTTTGCGGAAGCATGAAAAAAGTGTTGTTGGCCAACTATAGCCATTATTATGGTGGAGCTACCGGTGGACAGGTACAACGGTATGGAAATCAAGGTTCAACCAATGATTCATATTGGAAGAATGTATATAACTATGCTATTTTTCCTGTTCACTTTATACAAACGCAAATGGAAAATGACGAGCAATATCACAATCGTGTACTTATTGCTAAAATATGGGAAAACTATCTTTTCTCACAAGCAGTTTCTATTTGGGGAGGTATTCCTAAAAGTCAGGCATTTAATGCCGGCGAGAGAGTGCCTTACGATAAGGAATCGGATATTTATTATGCTATGCTGAATGATTTGAAAGCATGTGCCGACGGGTTGAAGATGGATGGAGATGTTTATAAAGCAGACCCTATTTTTCCTTCAGGACAGAAATCCAGCGACTTATTGAAATGGAAGAAGTTTGCCAATTCACTACGTTTGCGTTTGGCGGTTCGTATTTGTAATGCTGACCGTTCGAAAGCGACTGAAGTGATTGATGAACTTATGGAAAATGAACAGAACTTGATGACAAGTAATGAAGATAATTGTCTTTTGCAATGGGGAGATAACGCAGATACAAGAAATTATTTTTATGATTATCTGGTTATCAACCGTGAAAGTAATTTGGATAAGCTTCACTCTGCCGGCGAATCGATTCTGATGTATATGGCTCCCTATGCTGATCCGCGGTTGGAGAAGTTTTTCACTCCTGCCAATGCTGCTTCTATGCCTGATAACTTCCATTGGGCACCTTATTGGGGACAACCGAAAGTTTCTAATTTGCCTTCGGGAGTCAGCTTGTCTCCCAATCCGCATAGTGGAAAGACGGCTGATGATTACTCTCAATTACAGGATAAATTCACGGAGCAAAGTTATGCAGAAGTAATTATGAATTATGCAGAAGTGTGCCTGTTGAAAAGTGAATTGGTTCATAAAGGTTTGGGAAGTGGTTCGCAAACAGCCGAGGCTTATTACAATGCCGGTGTGAACGCTTCAATGGCTCAATATGGCGTAGACGGTGGAAAAGTAAATAATTATCTTCAGACTCCGGGAATTAAATGGAATACATTGACAGATCTCACAGTCACAGAAGAAGGTGAAGATTATTATAAAGATTTTATCGGCATTGTATCTTCTGCTATTACCTCTGATGAACCTGATCCGATTTATCGTCAGATTATCATGCAGCAATATATAGCTATGTTTTATCAATCGTTGGATGCGTGGACACTGATTCGCCGTAGCCAAGTATTGGAATTCCCGCCGCATTTCTCGCCGGAAACCGGATATGGTGCTGTAAATGCGGGCACCAAGGATAATCCTTATGCTTATATTCCACAGCGATTGGTATATCCCGATAGCGAGAAAACAAACAATGAATATGAATTGACGAAAGGTATTGCCAATCTCGATGGTGGACAGGATGCAATGTCGACTAAGTTATGGTTTGCATTGCCGACTAAGACTAACCCTTATTTGACGAATAATTAAAAAATGAAGGATATGAAAAAGATAACTATTATATTGCTCGGATTCATCGCTTTGTTAGCTGTATCTTGTGATAAAGACGATCATTTGGCTCCTGATAAGAGCAAATATGTGTATGATATACCACAGACGGATTTACCTGTGGATGCGATAGTCGGTGCTTATTATACCAATATAACTTCCTCTTCCAGCTGGTTAAAGTCCGGTAAGAAAATATATGCCGGTACTCCTTTGTTGGGTGAATATTTGTCTACAACTAGTGGCGTGTTACAGCAACAGCTTGCTTGGGCGGATGAGGCTGCTTTGGACTTTCTGATAGTTACTTGGGATGCTGCTTCAGCAGATAATACATTGATTACAAACTTTAAGTCTGTACGTACGGCAACCAATGCAAAAGTCCGCTTGGTGATCAATTATAACACCAAACATCTGAAAGTATCTAATGACAAACCGCTTCAAGAGGAAGAGAATTTGAATAAGATGATCAATGACTTTACGAATACTTTAGTGCCTTTATTTAATGATGAGGCCTATTATAAAATGAACGGAAGACCGGTTATTCTAATAACTCCGTCTAACCTTTCTTCTTCTGCATTGAAGAGTATTGATTATTCTTTGGTCATCCCGGCATTAAAGAAGGCTGTATCAGAATTGGGGTATGATCTTTATACGATTGGAGAATTTACTACCGGTTGGGTAGCTCCGGTGAATTATGAGGAACATCAGATTGCTTCTTTTGATGGAGTGACAGTGAACGACTGGTCAACGAATATGTATGACCGTTATTATGCCTTTTTCAGTTTTGTTGATTTGAATTGGGCCAATTGGAAGACTACAATATCCAAATGGAATACAGACTTTGTTCCTTGTATCTTTCCTTCTTATAATGACCGTATCAATTCAACTTCAAGTTATAAATATACTTTCGGGCAAGATGGAGAGACTGCTGATTATATTAATTTCTGTAATGTAGCTAAACGGAATATCGGAAGTAAAAACATTGTGTTAGTCAATTCATGGAATAATTACCAGAAAGGAACGAATTTGGAACCGACGGAGGAAAACAAATCAGAATTTCTGAAGATAACCAGAAATCAATTTAAGAAGTAATAGTTATTAATAACGGGATACGACGCATCAGGCAGATCGTCGTATCTCGTGATAACAATAAATAATTTATGAGAAAGAAAATAATATCGGTCGTTTGTTTTCTCTTGGCTGTTTTTGTATCTCATGGGATAGCTGCGGATTCTGCTCCCTTTTTCTTTTTGCAATTAAGTGATCCTCAATTTGGCTTCATAGATAATAATAAGAGTATTTCGGCAGAAACAGAGGCTATGAATAAGGCTGTGACAGCTATAAATCAGTTAAAACCTCCGTTTGTGGTGATAACCGGTGATTTTGTAAATAATTCGAAGAGTAAGGAACAGATTGCTGCTTATAAGTCGATGATTGCTCAAATAGACTCTTCAGTAAAGGTTTATATGATTCCGGGAAATCACGATATAGGTAAGGTCAGCCGAGCTTCTATAGATAATTATAAAAAGAACTACGGAGAAACCCATTTTTCATTCAGGTATGGTGATTGTGCATTTATAGGTATTGATTCAAATATAATAAAAGAAGAGGACAAGGAGAGGGAAGAAGTTCAATTTAAGTGGCTGGAACAGGAATTACAGAAAACGAAGGATGCCAGATTCAAGTTTGTTTTTACTCATTGCTCTGTTTTTCTAAAGCGGATGGATGAACCTGTGAATTATTCGAATTTCTCTTTGCCTATGCGAGAGAAATATGTGCGTTTGTTTCAGAAATATGGAGTAAACGCAATATTTGCGGGGCATTTACATAACAATGCTTATGGAAAGGTTGGCAATATGGAAATGATAACGATAGGTCCGGTAGGAAAGGTGCTGGGGACAGGGTATCAAGGGATGAATCTTGTGAAAGTATATCCGGATCGGTTTATCAGTGAATTTATTGCCTTAAATCAACTTCCTAAAGAGGTGGTGATGTCTGATCCGGCGACAAAAACGACGGAGTCAATGAGTCGTGTCCGTTTCAAATCAATAAGGAATTTAGTGATGGCAGGGTATCAGGGTTGGTTTAATACTCCTGAAGACGGTGCTGGTTTGGGTTGGAAACATTTTGAAAAAGAAAAAGAGTTCAAACCGGGCAAGTGTACCATTGATCTTTGGCCGGATGTTTCTGAATATGAGAAAACCTATGAAACGGCTTTTAAGTTACCTGATGAGACACCAGCAAAGGTTTTTAGTTCGTATGATGCTTCTACTACAGATCTGCATTTTAAATGGATGAAGCAATATGGAATTGATGGGGTATTTATGCAACGTTTTGTTGTTTCTATACGAAATCAGAAAGGGAAGGATAATTATAATAAGATACTGAATAATGCTGTTCTTTCGGCAGAAAAGTATGACCGGGCAATTTGCCTGATGTATGACCTTTCCGGTATGGAAGCCGGTGAAGAAGATATATTGATACGTGACTGGAAAGAGCTGTGTGAGAAGTATAAACTAGTTTCCCGGAACAACAATCATTATGTTTATCATCATGGTAAACCGTTAGTTGCTGTTTGGGGAATAGGGTTTAATGATCGCCGTAAATATGGATATGAGCAGGTAAAGAAAATCATTGATTTCCTGAAGAGTGAAGGTTGTTCCATATTGGTAGGTGTACCTACTCATTGGCGGACATTAACGATAGATGCTGTCTCTGATACGCGATTGCTTGAACTGGTAAAACAGGCGGATATTGTTCATCCATGGTTGGTAGGACGTTTTGATAATAATACGTATGAGCCATATCGTAAATCGATAGAGGAAGATATAAAGTGGTGCAAAGCGAATGGTAAAGATTATATGCCGGTGTTGTTTCCGGGCTTTAGTTGGCATAACATGAAAAATGATGCTCCGCAAAACATGATTCCGAGATTAGGGGGACGTTTCTTCTGGAAACAGGTGAAAGGTGCTGTAGATGCAGGAGCAGAAAGCCTTTATTTGGCAATGTTTGATGAGATAGATGAGGGGACAGCTTTCTTTAAATGTACAAATACACCTCCGGTGGGTGAAAGTTCTTTTATAACTTATGAAGGAGAAGCACCCGATCATTATCTTTGGCTGGCAGGTGAAGCTGCTAAATATTTGAGAGGAGAACTGCGTTCATCCCGGATGCCGGTTCGATAGGGATGTGGAGTATAATAGCCGGATATATTTCGTTATTGGTGCAGAGTAACTATATTATTTTAACCCGTTGGCGGAATTAATTCACTAAAAAATGTCAGGAAATAAGTTGTGCATATC
>ERZ1106941.721-NODE-721-length-44102-cov-56.765387_pt1 | contig 44102 bp, 39 predicted proteins | sample MGYA00403670_ERZ1106941 | MGnify/ENA primary metagenome ERZ1106941 (study PRJEB35170, sample SAMEA104062400) | human gut metagenome | biome: human gut; feature: human-associated habitat; material: faeces | place: Denmark | collected 2012-06-04 ...
TCCAGACGGCCATCGACCAGTACCGGGAGGCCCAGAAAAAGAGCGGCCTCGAGTCGGGGTCCGAACAGAAGAAAAAGGATAAACAGTAATGAAACAGTACGATTATCTTATCGTTGGCGCTGGCCTGTACGGCGCGGTATTTGCCCATGAGGCCAAGAAGGCCGGCAAGCGCTGCCTCGTCATCGACAAGCGCGGTCATATCGCAGGCAACATCTACACCGAAGAGGTGGAGGGCATCAACGTCCACCGCTACGGCGCCCACATCTTCCACACCAACAACAAGGCTGTGTGGCAGTACGTCAACCAGTTCGCGGAGTTCAACCGCTACACCAACAGCCCTGTCGCCAACTACCACGGCGAGATCTACAACCTGCCCTTCAATATGAACACCTTCAACAAGATGTGGGGCGTCGTGACCCCCGCCGAGGCGAAGGCGAAGATCGAGCAGCAGCGCGCCGAGGCCGGCATCACGGAGCCGAAGAACCTCGAGGAGCAGGCCATCAGCCTGGTCGGCACCGACATCTACGAAAAGCTCATCAAGGGCTACACCGGCAAGCAGTGGGGCCGCCCCTGCACCGAGCTGCCCGCTTTCATCATCAAGCGCCTGCCCGTCCGCTTTACCTACGACGACAACTACTTCAACGCCCTGTATCAGGGCATCCCGGGCGGCGGCTATACCGCCATGGTGGAGAAGATGCTGGACGGCGTGGAAGTGCGCCTGGGCGTGGACTATCTGGCCGAGAAGGCAGAGCTGGACAAGCTGGCCGATAAGGTCGTCTACACCGGCCCGGTGGACGCCTACTTCGGCTACAAGCTGGGCGCATTGCAGTACCGCAGCGTCCGCTTTGAGACGGAGACGCTGGACACCGACAACTATCAGGGCAACGCCGTCGTCAACTACACCGACGCCGAGACGCCCTACACCCGCATCATCGAGCACAAGCACTTTGAATTCGGCACCCAGCCCAAGACCGTCATCAGCCGCGAGTACAGCGCCGAGTGGAAGCCCGGCGATGAGCCCTACTACCCGGTGAACGACGAGAAGAACGGCGCGCTCTACGCCGAGTACAAGAAGCTGGCCGACGCCGAGCCGGGGGTCATCTTCGGCGGACGTCTGGGCGAGTACAAGTACTACGACATGGATAAGGTCATCGAGGCGGCGCTGGACGTGGCTGCAAAGGAACTGAAATAAGAAAACTCCTTCAGTCATCACTTGCGTGATGCCAGCTCCCTCAACGAGGGAGCCTCTGGCGAAAAGGGCAAGCTTTCGGTTTTGCCAAAGGCCCCATCTCAGAGGGGGCTGTCTGCGAAGCAGACTGGGGGAGTTCACTTGAGGAAAATGCTGCAATGCGCGCTTCCTCTTGCTCAAAGGCGACAAATGCGCTATACTAACCATAGAAATCCACCGGTTTCCCGGTGAGAAGTGAGGGATACTATCATGAAAGTGATTCTGAAGCAGGACGTCAAGGGCATCGGCAAGAAGGACGAGATCCACGAGGTCTCCGACGGCTACGCCCGCAACTTTCTGTTCCCGCGCAAGCTGGCCGCTGTGGCCGACGCCAGCGCGGTGAATATCGCCCGGGGCAAGGAGGCCGCTGCCGACTTCCACGAGGCGGAGAACGTGGCCGCCGCTCAGGCTGTGGCCGCGAAGCTCGAGGGCAAGACCGTGGTCATCAAGGCCAAGGGCGGTGCCTCCGGCCGTCTGCACGGCAAGGTCACCGGCAAGGAAGTCGCTGAGGCTCTGGCCCAGCTGGCCGGTTCTCCCATCGACAAGAAGAAGATCGAGCTGGAGACCAAGGACATCAAGGACGCGGGCGTCTTCAACGGCAAAGTCCGCCTCCATGTCGGTGTCGTGGCTTCCTTCAAGGTCCAGGTAGAAGTGGAGCAGGCCTGATTTGACCGCTATCTGCGCCCCCTCTCGGCAGGGGGCGCTTTTTGGCTTTACGGCATTTATATAAATAAAGCAGAAGGATAACGACCATGCCGAACGAACGACATTATAACGAACTCAACCTCGAGAGCGTGGGCATCAACCTGCCCTACAATATGCAGGCAGAGCAGAGCGTGCTGGGCGCGGTGCTGCTGAAACCCGAGACCCTGACCGACCTCGTCGAGATCATCCGGCCCGAGATGTTCTACACCCGGCAGAACGCTCAGATCTACTCCGAGATGCTCCGCCTCTTTACCAGCGACCAGACCATCGACTTCGTCACCCTGCTGGACGCCGTCATCTCGGACGGCGTGTTCCCTAGCGCCGACGAGGCGAAAGTCTACCTGACCGGCCTCGCCGAGACGGTCCCCAGCATCTCCAACGTCAAGGCGTATGCGCAGATCGTGCAGGAAAAGTATCTGGTGCGCCAGCTGATGGGCGTCGCAAAGGACATTTTGCAGGACGCGGGCGACGAGCCAGACGCCGACCTGCTGCTGGAAAACGCCGAGCAGCGCATCTATGAGATCCGCTCCGGCCGCGATTCCAGCGCCCTGACGCCCCTTTCTTCCAGCATGGTGGAGACGCTGACAAATCTGCAAAAGATCAGCGGCCCCGATGCCGACAAGTACAAGGGCATCCCCACCGGCTTCCGGCTGTTGGATACCGTCCTCACCGGCCTTGGCCGCGGCGACCTCATCATCCTCGCCGCCCGCCCCGGTATGGGCAAGACCAGTTTCGCGCTGAACATCGCTACCCGCGTGGCCATGCAGCAGAAGGTGCCGGTGGCCATCTTCAGCCTCGAAATGACGAAGGAGCAGCTGACCAACCGCATCCTCTCCGCTGAAGCGGGCATCGACAGTCAGGCGTTCCGCACCGGTGCGCTCCGGGCCGAGGACTGGGAGTATCTGGCCCTCGCCACCGAAAAGCTCCACGACGCACCGATCTATATGGACGACACCTCGGGCATCACCATCACCGAGATGAAGGCGAAGATCCGCCGGGTCAATCAGGACCCCGCCCGCCCCAACGTGGGCCTCATCGTCATCGACTATTTACAGCTGATGACCAGCGGCCAGCGCAGCGAGAACCGCGTGCAGGAGATCAGCTCCATCACCCGAAACCTCAAGATCATGGCCAAAGAGATGAACGTGCCGATCATCGCTCTGAGCCAGCTGTCCCGTGCGGTGGAAAAGCAGGGCAACAACTCCAGCCACCGCCCCCAGCTGTCCGACCTGCGTGACTCCGGCTCCATCGAGCAGGACGCCGACTGCGTCCTCTTCCTGTACCGCGACTCCTACTACGCCAGCCAGAACCCCGACGGCGCGGAGGTGGACGCCGACACCGCCGAGTGCATCGTGGCAAAGAACCGTCACGGCGAGACCAGCACGGTGCCGCTGGGCTGGGACGGCGCCCACACCCGCTTTATGGATGTGGACTTCAAACGCTGATGAACTACGAAGAGATCTTACAGACGGTGCGCGGCTTCTGCGCCCGGGAAAAGCTGCTGGACGGCAAAAAGCATCTCGCGCTGGCTGTTTCGGGCGGGGCCGACAGCATGGCCCTGCTCTGCCTCATGCGCCCGCTGGCCGAGGAAAAGGGCATCGCCCTCACGGTCTGCCACGTCAACCACGGCCTGCGGGGGGAGACGGCGGACCGGGACGAAGCCTTCGTCCGGGAGGTCTGCGCCCGGCTGGGCCTGCCGCTGCGGGTGTTCCATGCCGCTGAGCTGGAAGCCGAGGCAGGAAAGCCCCGGGCAGGGGAGGACTGGGCGCGCCGCCTGCGGTATGCCTGCTTTGAGCGGGTGCTGGCCGAGGGGATAGATGCCGTCGCAACTGCCCATACTGGGAGTGACCAGGCCGAGACGCTGCTGTTCCGGCTGGCCAGAGGCACCGGCCTCCACGGCGCGGCGGGCATCCGGCCCAGCCGCCCGGGCTATCTGCGGCCTCTGCTCTGCCTGACGAGGGCCGACACCGAGGCCGTCTGCCGCGCCTGCGGCGAACGCTGGGTCACCGACGAGACCAACGACGCCGACGACTACGCCCGCAACCGTCTGCGCCACGGCGCACTGCCCGCCCTCTGCGGGGTCAACAGCGCCGCTGAGCGCAATCTGGCCCGCTTCTGTGAGAAAGCCGCCAAGGCGGACGAATACTTCGCCCGGCAGGCGGATGCGCTGCTGGCTTCGGCCCGGGCAGCGGACGCAAAAAGCCTGCCCGGCGGGGCGGGATACGCCCTGCGCAGCGGCCAGCCCGTGTGGCTGTCAGAGCCTTTGCGGCAGACGGACCCGCTCATCCTCGACATGGCCCTCCACAGCCTTGTGGAGCCGGTGCGGGACGCGGAGGAAAAATATATCCGCCTGCTGGCCGACCTTGTGGAAAAAGGCAGCGGCGCGGTGCAGCTCACCGACGCCGTCCGCTTCTGCGCCCGGGACGGCGTGCTCTGGCGGGAGGAAGCCGATCAAAACACCCGCCGGCAGGGCGAAAAAGCGGACGGTCCGAAATTTGAAGTATCCCTGCCGGAGGGCGGCGATTATCCGCTGCCCGGCGGCAGAAAGCTGCATATCCGGGTGGTTTCGGCCTGTTTTGAAGAAAAAACACAGGGTGTTCATAAAAAAGACTTAAAAAATCAGGCAGATTATGCTAAAATAAACTCGATATGTCCTGTTCTGCGGCTGCGCTGCCGTCAGCCCGGCGACCGCTTCCGTCCGGCCGGGCGGGGGGTAGACCGGGAGCTGCGCAAATGGATGAACGAGGCGGGCATCCCGCCCCGGGAACGGGACACGCTACCGCTGCTGGCGGCAGGCAGACAGGTGCTGTGGGTCTGCGGAGAGGGCTTTGCCGATGGGCTGGCCCCCGGGCCGGACACCGGGCAGCTGCTGCAGGTGGAACTAGAAAATTTTGGAGGAATCGAATCATGAGCATGCATGACGATATTTTGAAGGTCCTCGTTTCGGAAGAGGAGCTGAAAGCGAAGGTGGCTGAGCTGGGCGCTCAGATCAGCAAAGACTATGAGGGCAAAAACCTCGTCCTCGTCTCCATCCTCAAGGGCTCGGTGGTCTTTATGGCCGACCTGATGCGCGCTGTGAGCATCCCGTGCAGCATCGACTTCATGGTGGTGTCCAGCTACGGCGGCGGCAACACCACCAGCACCGGCCTCGTCAAGATCATCAAGGACCTGGACGGCGACCTCTCCGGCAAGGACGTGCTCATCGTGGAGGACATCCTCGACACCGGCATCACCCTGTCGAACCTCGTGCCGATGCTCAAGATGCGCAACCCGAACTCGGTGAAGATCTGCACCATCCTCGACAAGCCCAGCCGCCGCAAGGCCGACATCGCCCCGGACTACGAGGGTTTCGCGGTGCCGGACGAGTTCGTGGTGGGCTACGGCCTCGACTACGACGAGAAGTACCGCAACCTGCCCTACATCGGCGTACTCAAACCCAGCGTCTACGAAAAGTAAGAAATAAAACCAGAACTGGAGTTGATCCTTTTGCAACCTAAGAGACCTCGTATCAATCCGCTCATCCTCGCACTGGCGCTGGCCGCCGTGCTGATGGTCTGGTCGGTGATGGGCAGCGGGTCGGGCAGCACCAGCGGCTCGACCATGAGCTACTCCACCGTCGTCCATTACTTTGAGCACAATCAGGTCACGGCCTTCACGCTGGACCGCAACACCAGCGTCATCACCCTGAACCTGAAAAAAGGCGACCTGCCCCTGCCGGATGTCTCCTCCACCCAGAGCACGGTGCAGTCTACCGGCGGTCTGCTGAGCGGGATGTTCTCCTCCTCGTCGGAGTCCACCGGCGCAGTGCAGGAGGACGACGGCACCGTCACCGTCCGCTATAAACTGCCCTATGCCTACGTTTTCATCGAGAACGTGGACAAGTATATCGAGTCCTACGACGCGGCGAACCCCGACGCGCCCATGACCTACGACTACACCTCTCTCAAGGAGACCATCCCCTGGATGGAGATCATCTTCTATCTGGGGATGCTGGGCTGCACCGGCTTTTTGCTGTTCTCGATGATGCGGGGCGGCGTCGGTGGTGGCGGCGGCATCATGAATGTCGGCAAAGCCAAGGTCAAGGACGAGCACGAGAACAAGAAGACCGCCACCTTTGCCGATGTGGCCGGTGAAGACGAAGAGAAGGAAGAGCTGAAAGAGGTCGTAGAGTTCCTCAAGAGCCCCGACAAGTTCAACTCTCTGGGCGCACGCATCCCTCACGGCGTGCTGCTCGTCGGCCCTCCGGGTACCGGCAAGACCCTGCTGGCCCGCGCCTGCGCCGGTGAGGCCGGTGTGCCGTTCTACTCCATCTCCGGCTCTGACTTCGTCGAGATGTACGTCGGCGTCGGCGCATCCCGTGTGCGCGACCTCTTCGACAAGGCAAAAAAGACCATGCCCTGCATCATCTTCATTGATGAGATCGATGCTGTGGGCCGTCAGCGCGGTGCCGGTCTCGGCGGCGGTCACGACGAGCGCGAGCAGACCCTGAACCAGCTGCTGGTCGAGATGGACGGCTTCGAGGCCAACGACGGCGTCATCGTCATGGCGGCCACCAACCGTGCCGACATCCTCGATAAGGCCCTGCTCCGCCCGGGCCGCTTCGACCGTCAGGTCTACGTCGGCCTGCCCGACGTCAAGGGCCGCGAGGAGATCCTGAAGGTCCACACCAAGAACAAGCCCCTCGCCCCGGATGTCTCCCTCAAGGTCATCGCACAGCGCACCGCAGGCTTTGCGGGCGCTGACCTCGAGAACCTCGTCAACGAGGCCGCTCTGCTGGCTGCCCGCCGCAGCCGCAAGGCCATTACGATGGAGGACATCGAAGAGGCTTCCATGAAGGTCATGGCCGGCCCCGAGAAGAAGAGCCGGGTCGTCACCCCCGAAGAGAAAAAGCTCACCGCCTACCACGAGGCGGGCCACGCTGTGGCGGGCTTCTACTGCAAGCACCACCCCCGTGTGCATGAGATCACCATCATCCCCCGCGGTCAGGCCGGCGGCTACACCATGTATCTGCCCGAGAAAGACCGCAGCTACGTCACCAAGGGCGAGATGTTCGAGGACATCGTGTCCAGTCTGGGCGGCCGCGTAGCCGAGCAGCTTATCCTGGACGACATCTCCACCGGTGCGTCCAACGACCTGCAGCAGGCGACGAACATCGCCCGCCAGATGATCACCAAGTACGGCTTCTCCGAGCGCCTTGGCCCTGTGGTCTACGGCACCTCTCAGGAGGAGACCTTCCTGGGCCGCGACCTCGGTCAGGGCAAGGGCTACAGCGAGACCACCGCTGCTGAGATCGACAGCGAGATGCGGGACATCATCGACGAGGCCTACGAGACCTGCCGCCGCACCCTGACGGAGCATATCGACCAGCTCCATGCGCTGGCACAGGCCCTGATGGAGCGCGAGAAGCTGAACGAGAAGGAGTTCAACGCCGTGATGGCAGGCGAGACCCTGCCCCCGCGTGAGGACCCCGACGCAAAGCCCGCCGAGGCTCAGCCCGCTGTCCAGCCTGTGGAACAGGCCGAGACCGCAGAGGCTGCGGAGCCTGCCGAACCTGCTGAGGCAGTGGATGCCGCCCCGCAGGAAGCCCCGGCCCCCGAAACGCCGGATGAAGGCGAAGCCAACCAGTAAACCAAGAGAAAGGGGAGAGTGTTGTGGAGGAAAATTTTGAACCGGTCGCGCGGACACGGGCCAACTATTACACCCCGGGCAGCCCGGTGCAGTTCGTCTGCGTGGAGCTGCTCAAGGGCGAAGTCAGCGGCGAACACGCGGTCTGTCTGACCTTTAAGAACATTTCCCGCGTGACCCTGACGGCACTGGAGATCCACTTCAAGTGCAAGGGCGTGGACGGCGTCATCCTCTGTGAGGACGAGTTCGAGTACCGTGACCTTACCGCAAAGCCCGGCGAGAGCTTCGGCATGGACGATGCCGTCTTTGTCACCCAGAAGGCCATCACCAGCGTGGACGTCACCCTGCGCAATGTCTACAGCGGCAGGAAGGTCGTCCACCTCGAGAGCATCAAGCGGGTGCGCCTGCCGGCCCCCCGCCGCCTGAGCGTCGAGATGCAGAAGGCCCTCGAAGCCCGGATGAACCGCACCGGCATGAAGTTCATGCCCCAGGTCTTCGAGAACGGCTGGTACTGCGCCTGCGGTGCCTTCCACCCGAAGGAAGAGGACACCGTCTACTGCTCCGAGTGCGGCAGCGACCGCATCCTTTTGCAGAACGCGCTGAACACCCTGCTGCAGCCGGAAGCCCCGGTGCGCCAGCCCGAGCCGCAGCCTGCGGCCCAGCCGGTACGCTCCGCTGCGCCTGCGGAGGAGCCTACCCGCATCGTGGGTGCGGCGCAGGAGGAAGCCACCCGTATCATCCCGCCCCGGGCGGCGGAGCCTGCGCCCGGCTATGCGCCTGCTGCTGAGATGGACGCGACCCGCGTGGTGTCCCGCGCCCCGGAGCAGGAGGCGACCCGCGTTCTGTCCCGCCAGCCGGAGCCGGTGCGCCCGGCCAAGTCCTTTGCGCCGGACGAAGAGGTGGAGAAGTACGGCACCCGTGTGGTACCCTCGACTCCCGCCGCCGCGCCGTCCCGCCTGCAGGCAAAGCCGCTGGACGAGGAGGACGACTGCGAAGAGGAAGACCCCCGCGACAGCATCGCTGAGACGCTCATCCGCTGGGTGCCGCCCATCACCGCCATCGTGTGTGCGGGCATCGCCCTGTGCGGCTTCGTGTATTCTCAGTTCATGATGTAAAATAGGATGTACGGCGGAGGAGGCAGAGGCTTCCTCCGCTGTTTTGCTTACGAAAAGGCTCTCCCTTTGGGAGAGCTGGCGCGGAGCGCCTGAGAGGGCAAGGATGTTCGCCGGGAGGCTTAGGCGCAGCGACAGCATCGCCTTGACCGAGGGGCTGCTTGTCGAGAGAGTTGAAAACTAGGAGAATTGTTATGTCAGAAGAATATCTGCAGGCCGCGTTCGAGATCAAAGCGGCCTGCGACGACATCAGCCGGAAGCTGCTGCGCTGGCACTGGGAGGAAAAGCCCGGCGCTCACAGCGTGGACGCCCTGATGAAGCATCTGGCCCAGCGCCAGAAGGAGAGCCCCGACTACTACGAGCGCCTGCCGGAGCTGAATGGCCGCACCGGCTGGCAGCAGCTGGATACCACCCTCTGTATGCGTGTCCTGCTGGACCCGGAAAAGGACGCCGCCCGGCCTCTGGACCTGCTGGGCAATACGCCCCACCCGGCAGCGGCCCGCCGCGCCTGCAACGCGGTGCGGATGGCCCGCAACGAGGCCGCCCACGCCTCCGACAGGACCGCAGCCGCACAGGCGGCGATCCGGTTCAACGAGGCCGTGGAGGAGCTGGAAGCGGGCTATGAGGGAACGGCCCTGACCACTGGCGACCTCGAGAAGTATTACCGGATGGCGGAGGATTTTCTGTCCCGCTGCGGCGCGTCGGAGACCATCGAGCCTCAGAAGAAGGCTGAGGACGAAGCGCCCCGCCGTCAGAAGTCCCAGAAAAGCGGCAGCACGTCCCGCAAGCGCCAGAGCGGCGGGAATCGTGCCGCTTCGGGCCGGGGGACATCCAGCCGAAGCCGGAACGCTTCCGGCCGGAACAGCCGCAGCCGCCAGAATATGCAGACCACGGCCCGCCGCAAGAAGCGTCAGCGCACCCAGAGCCGCGCTCTCACCGTAGTGCTGCTGGCCGTCGTCCTGCTGGGCCTGCTGGTCCGGGCCTGGACGATGGGGCTGATGAAGTGATACGCTCTACTGAGGTAGATCATGTGAGAAAGTGACCAAAAAATAACGTACTATAATGATTAAACGTCACTTTATCAACTTGACAAAGTGACCCTGATTGATAAAGTGACCCACTTTATCAGCAAGCCTCAGTTTATCACCTTGAGAAAGTGGGATTTTGGACGATGCTGCGTGAGAAAAATGTCACTTTATCAGATAACGCGCGGGTCTCAGAGAAAGTTCTCTGTAGTCCGATCTCTCCGTCAGCGCTGACGCGGCCAAAACTGCATACAATAGCCCTATAACCGTTTATATGGGAAAGGAAACAGGCAATGGAGCTGAATTTTTATACCCTCTGCGTCCTCTATCTGGTCTACTCGTTCCTCGGCTGGGTAGCCGAGACGGTGGTGGCGACCATCAAGGGCCGCGCCTTCGTCAACCGCGGCGTGGCGTCCGGCCCGTTCTGCTTCGTCTACGGCACGGCGGCTGTGCTGATGGCGGTGGGCTTTGCCGACCTGCGCTCGACGCCGGTGGCCCTCTTCCTCGGCTGTGCGGCCAACGCCACCGTGGTGGAGTGGGTGACGGCCAAGCTGCTCGAGAGGATGCACCGCCGCCGCTGGTGGGACTACTCGGATAAAAAGTTCAATCTGGACGGCTACGTCTGCCTGCAGTACTCGGTGCTCTGGGGCCTGCTGGGCATGGCAAGCGTGCTGTGGGGCAACGTCCTGCTGCTGCGGCTCTGCGCCATCCTTCCGGGCTGGCTGCTGCATATCGGCGTCTGGGCGGCGATGACGCTGGCCGTCCTCGACCAACTGGGCACAGCGCTGGCCGTCAACCGGTACGCCGCCAGCCATCCGAGGCTGGAACAGCTCAACCTCGAGCTGGAAAAGCACTCGGACAAGCTGCGTCAGCGGCTCATCGCCCATGTGGAAAAGCGTATCCAGCGGGCTTATCCGGCCATCGTCCGGCCCGAGCCGACTGCTCAGAAAGAAAAGGCCCTGAGCTTTGGCGACCTCGTCTGGCTCTTTGTCATCGGGGCTTTCCTCGGCGACGTGGTGGAGACGCTGTTCTGCCGGGTGACGGCGGGCGTCTGGATGAGCCGCTCGAGCCTCGTGTGGGGACCCTTCAGCGTGGTGTGGGGTCTGGCGCTGGTCATGGCGGCGGTCCTGCTGCGGGGCAGCGAGGAGCGGAGCGACCGCTCCATCTTCCTGTTCGGCTTCGTGATGGGCGGCGCGTATGAGTATATCTGCAGCGCCGTGGGTGAGCTGCTGTTCGGCGTCATCTTTTGGGACTACAGCGGCTTCAAGTTCAATCTGGGAGGCCGTGTCAACCTGCTCTACTGCTTCTTCTGGGGCATCGCGGCGGTGGTCTGGATCCGGTACGGCTACCCCCTCGTTGCAAAGCTGATGGCAAACCTGAAAAAGCACATCCTGCCCTGGATGACCGTGGTGCTGACGGTGTTCATGGCCGTGAACATGGGGCTTTCGGCACTGGCGCTGGCCCGGTACGACGCCCGCACCAGCGGCATCGCCCCGGCGAACCGGCTGGACGTCTTCCTCGACGAGCACTTTGATAACGCCCGGATGGAGCGGGTGTACCCCAACGCCAAAAAAACCGGCTGACCCGGCAGCCATAAACGCAAAAAAGCACTGCACCCGCCCGCTTTTGGGGAGTGCAGTGCTTTTGGTTTGTTCAGCCCTTACTGAGCGGCAAAGACCTTTACCTCGTCCTTGTCCATGAAGGCGGCACCGGCAAAGCCTGCTGCTTCCAGCTGGCCCAGCTGCTTGCCGAGCTTCTTGCCCTGAGGCAGGACGGTGACGTTGTAGGTATCGCGCAGGACAGCGGCCCTGCTCAGGACGGCGGTGAAGTCGGCGTCCTTGCCGTAGAGCAGTGCGATCTTCTGCTTTGCGCCGGGGATCTGATAGCCCTGCTCGAGCAGGATGCCGCAGACGCGCTCGAAGCCGATGGAGAAGCCGACTGCCGGCACCTGAGTGCCGAGGAACTTGCCCACCATGTTGTCATAGCGGCCGCCGCCGGCGACTGCGCCGCTGAACTGCGGGCAGGTGATCTCAAACACCATGCCGGTGTAGTAGCCCTGACCGCGCACGAGGCTGGGGCAGTAGGCCACCTGATAGCGGCCGGCGGCCATGGCGTTGGCAGTAGCGAGGACGTACTTGAGGTCGTCGGCGATGGCCGGGTCTGCGCAGCGGGAGGCCACAGCGTCCAGCGTCACCTCACCGGCGGCGATGAAGCCGGCCAGTGCGTTGACCGCGCTCTCGGGCAGCTGCTTCTCGAGAAGCTCGGCCTTCACGCCGTCGGCACCGATCTTATCCATCTTGTCGAAGGTGATGCAGACGGAATCCAGCGTGTCAGCGGCAAAGCCCATGCTCTCCAGCATCCCGCGGAGGATGCGGCGGTCGTTGATGTTGACGGTAAAGCCGTCGAAGCCGATGCCCAGCAGGGCGCGGGTGGTCACGTCGATGAGCTCGACCTCGGCGTTGGGGCTCTCGTCGCCCAGAATGTCGATGTCGCACTGGACGAACTCGCGCAGACGGCCCTTCTGGGGGCGCTCGGCGCGGAAGACGCGGTCGGTCTGGATGACCTTGAAGGGGTGGGGGAGCTTGTCCTTGTTGGCGGCGTAGAAGCGGCTCAGGGGCAGGGTCAGATCATAGCGCAGGCCCATGTCGGAGAGCTCTTTCGGGTCGCCGGAGTTCAGGGCGGCGGTGAGCTTGTCGCCGCGCTTGAGCACCTTGAAGATGAGGTTCAGGTTGTCGCCGCCGTCGGACTTGTCGAGGTTCTCCATATCCTCCAGCATGGGGGTGGAGATGCGCTCGAAGCCGGATGCGCGGTAAGTCTCGAGAATTTTGCCCTGAATGTAGTCGCGCAGGGTCTGCTCGTTGGGCAGAAGGTCGCGCATACCTTTTAAGGCCTGAGTTTTCATAATATAGTCCTCTTTCTGTATAGCCCTCTCAGTCGCGGATGGCAGATACTGAGCCGAACCTCTCAGTCTGCTTCGCAGACAGCTCCCCTACTAGGGGAGCCTCTGGCGAAGAGATAAAGTGTTCCGAAATGCCAAAGCCTCCCCTCGATAGGGGAGGTGGCACGGCGGAGCCGTGACGGAGAGGTTTAGGCACAGAAGCAACGTGACGAAAGAGATGATTTTTGTGATACGCTTCTAATTATAAAGGATACCGTCTTTTTGTCAATCAAAAAGGACACACTATTCTCTGAGGTGATGCACGAAATGCAGAAAACAAGACCCTGGGCCATCCTGGCGGCGGGCGCGGCCATCCAGGTATTGACAGGCCTGCCCGCCGCGTGGGGCGTGTTTCAAAGACCCGTCATGGAGGAATACGGCCTCAGCGAGCAGGGGGCAGGCTATGCCTTCGGGGTGCTCATCGCATTTTTCGGCATCGGGTGCGTCATCGGCGGCTTTCTGCAGGATAAGCAGGGGCCACGCTTTGCGGCTTTGTGGGGGACAGGCCTGCTCTGCGGCGGATTCTTCGCGGCGGCGGCTCTCCCGGCAGAGAAGGGGAGTGCTTTTTTCGGGGTGTTCAGCATCCCGGCAGGGCTCGGCACAGCCTTTCTCTATCCGTCCATCCAGTCCTGCGCCCAGAAGTGGTACAAGGGCCGGAAGGGCCTCGCCACCGGCGTCATCGGGGGCGCAGTGGGGTTGAGCGGAGCGTTCCTGACCGTCTTCGTCCGCACGGCGCTGCGGGGTCTCGGGCCGGTGCAGGGCATCCGGGGCGCGTTTTGGGCGCTGGGTGCGCTGACCCTGCCGGTCTGCCTCGCGGGCAGTGCATTGCTGACCGACCCGCCGCCCGAAAAGCCTCAGCCCAGCCGGCAGGGAAAGGCTAAGGCCGCGCCGCCCCTCGACCTCTCGCCCCGGCAGATGCTTGGCACGCGGCAGTACTGGCTCTGCGCCGGAGCGGTCTGCTTTTCCACCCCGGCGGTGCTGCTGTTCAGCCCCATCATCCTGAAGCTTGGGATGGAGCGGGGACTGGACGAGAGCGCCGCACTCTGGGCCGTGGTGCTGGGCAGTGTGGGCAGTGCGGCCGGACGGCTGCTGATGCCCCTGCTCAGCGACAAGATCGGCCGCCGCCCCACCGACCTCATCCTCTTCGGCGTGTCGCTGGGGCTTTCGGCGGCGTTCCTGTTCGCCCGGGGATGGGCCGTCGTGGCAGTGTATGCGGGGCTGACATTCTGCTACTCGGCTCTGGCGGCGGTGCTGCCCGCCCTCTCCACCGATCTGTTCGGCCTGCCCCACGCCGGGGTGAACTACGGCTTTCTGGCGCTGGGCCAGAGCGTGGGAAGCCTTTTGTTCCCCTGCATCGCTGATCTCTGGGGATTCGAGCAGGGGCGGCACATCCTCGCCATCGCGGGTGCGGCGGCGGGCTTCGCCTGCATCTGGGCCGTCACGCCGGTGCGGCGGGAGCCGCAGAAAAAACCGAATTGAGAAGTTGCGCTCCTGCGCAGAAAAACGAAAATGGAAAAAAGATTGCGAAAAATTTGTCAGAAATGACTTGCAAATTGGGCCAACGTCCTCTATAATAAAATTGTGCGTGGTAGTACCGGGAGAGGCGCAGAAAAGAGAGCGGCGCAGCCCGGTCAATGCAAGGCGGCAGGGGAGAGAAACTTCTGCCGCACGGCATCAATTTGTCAAAAGGAGAGTATGATTATGACCTATTCGCAGCAAGTACAGAATATGTGCCCGATCACCAAAGGTCCTAAGCATGGTCCGGCCCCCATCCCCGAAGAGGGCGCATGGGTCAAGGCCTATGAGATCAAGGACATCAGCGGCTACACCCATGGTGTGGGCTGGTGCGCACCTCAGCAGGGTACCTGCAAGCTGTCTCTGAACATCAAGAACGGCGTCATCGAGGAGGCTCTGGTGGAGACCATCGGCTGCTCCGGCATGACCCACTCTGCTGCTATGGCAGGCGAGATCCTGCCCGGCAAGACCATTCTGGAAGCTCTGAACACCGACCTCGTCTGCGACGCCATCAACGTGGCTATGCGCGAGCTGTTCCTGCAGATCGTCTACGGCCGCAGCCAGACCGCTTTCTCTGAGGACGGTCTGCCCATCGGCGCAGGTCTGGATGACCTGGGCAAGGGCCTGCGCTCCATGACCGGCACCATCTTCTCCACCAAGGAGAAGGGCGTCCGTTATCTGGAGCTGACCGAGGGCTACATCAACAAGCTGGCTGTGGATGCCAACGGCGAGGTCATCGGCTATCAGTTCGTCAAGCTGGGCAAGATGATGGAGGACATCCGTCACGGCAAGACCCCCAACGAGGCTTACGAGAAGAACGTGGGTACTTACGGCCGCTTCAGCAAGGAAGCAGGCGCTGTCAAGTACATCGACCCGCGTGAGGAATAAGAGAGGAGGAACAACTCATGGCAACTTTTGAATCTATGGATCGCCGCATGCCGAAAATCGAGGCATGCCTGAAGGCCAACGGCCTCGAATCTCTGGACGCCTGCAACGAGATGCTCCTCGCTAAGGGCATCGACTGCGACAAGATCGTCCGCGGTGTGCAGCCCATCTGCTTTGATAACGCTGTCTGGGCTTACACCCTGGGTACCGCGATCGCCGTCAAGCGCGGCCTGACCGATGCTGCCGAGTGCGCAGCCGCCATCGGCGAAGGTCTGGAAGCTTTCACCATCCCCGGTTCTGTCGCTGAGCAGCGTCAGGTCGGTCTGGGCCACGGCAACCTGGGCGCTCGTCTGCTGAGCGAGGACACCACCTGCTTCGCTTTCCTGGCAGGCCACGAGTCCTTCGCCGCTGCTGAGGGTGCGATCGGCATCGCCCGCACCGCAAACAAGGTCCGCAAGACCCCCCTGCGCGTCATCCTGAACGGCCTGGGCAAGGACGCCGCCTACATCATCTCCCGTATCAACGGCTTCACCTATGTGCAGACCGAGTACGACATCCCCTCTCAGACCCTGACCGTCGTCAAGGAGATCCCCTTCTCCGAGGGCGAGCGCGCAGCTGTCAAGTGCTACGGCGCCAACGACGTCATGGAGGGCGTTGCCATCATGAAGAAGGAGGACGTCCAGTGCTCCATCACCGGCAACTCCACCAACCCCGTCCGCTTCCAGCACCTGGTCGCCGGCACCTATAAGAAGTGGGCCATCGAGAACGGCAAGAAGTACTTCTCCGTCGCTTCCGGCGGCGGCACGGGCCGTACCCTGCACCCCGATAACGTCGCAGCCGGCCCCGCCAGCTACGGCCTGACCGACTCTCTGGGCCGCGTCCACGGCGATGCTCAGTTTGCAGGTTCCTCTTCTGTGCCTGCACACGTCGAGATGATGGGCCTCATCGGCATGGGCAACAACCCGATGGTCGGCGCTACTGTCGCCTGCGCTGTTGCTGCTGCACAGGCCAACGCCTAAATCCTTTTCCCAAGTTCGGCAGAGGGGGCTGCTTGTAAAAGGGCAGCCCCCTTTTTATGCTGATAGATGTTCGCAACCACAAACCACGAAGCAATCAAGGAAGGAAAAACATGAAGAAAGCTCAGATCAAGAAGAGCGTGTCTGCACTGGCTATGGCAGCGGTCATCGCGGTCAGCCTGTTTGGCTACGGCTGCGGTGCAAAGTCTGCCTCCACCAGTTCTGACGCAGGTGTGTCCGGTGACTTCACCGGCACTGCCAAGGGCTTCGGCGGCGACGTTTCCGTCACCCTGACCCTGACCGACGGCGCCATCACCGGCTGCACCGCCGAGGGCAAGGACGAGACTGAGGGCGTCGGCTCTCAGGCCATCGCCAAGATGCCCGGCGAGATCGCTGAGAGCGGCAGCATCGCCGTGGACGGCGTGTCCGGCGCTACCGTCACCTCTACCGCCATCAAGGAGGCTGCTGCAGCTGCCCTGACCGCTGCCGGCCTGAACCCCGATGACTACAAGACCGCTGTGGAGAACAACGCTGCTGCCGAGGACTCCACCGTTGAGGCCGACGTCGTCGTCGTCGGCGCAGGCGGCGCAGGCATGACTGCCGCCATCACCGCTGCCGGTGAGGGCAAGAGCGTCGTCATCCTCGAGAGCCAGTCCATGGTGGGCGGCAACTCCGTCCGCGCTACCGGCGGCATGAACGCCGGCAAGACCGTCTATCAGGACGAGAACGAGTTCGGCGAGTCTGCCGGCGTCGAGAAGACCCTGAAGACTGCTGCCGAGAAGTACGCCGACAACGAGACCATCACCGCTCTGGCCAAGACCGTCTCCGAGCAGTGGGCTGCCTATCAGGCCAACCCCACCGGCTACTTCGACTCTGTCGAGCTGATGGAGCTGGATACCATGATCGGCGGCAAGGGCATCAACGACCCCGAGCTGGTCGAGACCCTGTGCGAAAACTCCGCTGACGCCATCGACTGGCTGGACGAGCACGGCATCACCCTGCACAACGTCTCCAGCTTCGGCGGTGCATCCGTCAAGCGCATCCATCGCCCTGTGAACGCAGAGGGCAAGACCGTTTCCGTCGGCTCCTACATGATCCCCCTGCTGCAGGAGAACTGCGAGAAGGCCGGCGTCAAGATGATGCTGGACACCACCGCAACGGAGATCCTGACCGATGCCAACGGCGCTGCCGTGGGCGTCAAGGCCACCGGTGCTTCCGGTGAGACCGTCACCGTCAACGCCAAGGCAGTCGTTCTGGCTACCGGCGGCTTCGGCGCAAACCTCGACATGGTCGTCAAGTACAAGCCCGAGCTGAAGGGCTTCATGACCACCAACGCCCCCGGCATCCAGGGCCAGGGCATCGAGATGGCACAGGCCATCGGCGCTGCTACCGTGGACATGGACCAGATCCAGATCCACCCCACTGTTGAGGCCAACACCGCTGCCCTCATCACCGAGGGCCTGCGCGGCGACGGCGCTATCCTCATCAACGAGGAAGGCCAGCGCTTCATCGACGAGGTCGGCACCCGCGACGTCGTCTCCGCCGCTGAGATCGCCCAGACCGGCAGCTACAGCTGGCTGGTCGTCGATCAGGCCATGGTCGATGCTTCCAGCGTCATCCAGGGCTACATCAAGAAGGGCTACACCGTGACCGGCGAGACCTACGAGGAGCTGGGCAAGGCTATGGGCGTCGATGCCGCTGCCTTCGCAGAGACCATGGAGAAGTGGAACGGCTACGTTGAGGCCAAGAATGACCCCGACTTCGGCCGCACCAGCTTCGCCAACCCCCTGAACACCGCTCCCTACTACGCTGTGAAGGTCACCGCCGGTGTCCATCACACCATGGGCGGCCTGAAGATCAACGCCAACACCGAGGTGCTGAACGAGAAGGGCGAGGTCATCCCCGGCCTGTTCGCAGCAGGTGAGGTGACTGGCGGCGTCCACGGTGCAAACCGTCTGGGTGGCAACGCTGTTGCTGACTTCACCGTCTTTGGCCGCATTGCCGGTGCTGCTGCCAGCGACTACGCCGCATGAGCATCCGCAAGCAGCCTCAACCGGCAAAAGGCGCAAAACGCCTGAGCTGGAAGGCGAACCTCCTCTTCGCAGCCGTCATCCTGACGGCAGCTGTCCTGCTGGTCTTTCTGCTGCGTCCGCGCAGCAAGGCGGAACCGCTGGCAGCAGTCGTGGACTTCGGCGGCGGCATCACCGAGGTGCTGCCGCTGGATAAGGACTACGATTATCTGTACGATGTGGGCAGCTATGTCGTTCATTTACAGGTAAAAGACGGCACCATCTCGTTTCAGGACAGCCAATGCCCGGACCATGTCTGTGAGCAGTTCGGCCAGCTGAGCGAGGAAGGTGCATGGGCGGCCTGCGTCCCTGCCGGGGTGTATGTGCAGCTGGCTCCGCTGAGCGAGGCCGAAGCCGCGTCCTGACAAGACAAGATCATCCAAGACACCCGCAATGTTCTGCAAAGGACACTGCGGGTGTCTTTTTTGCATAAAAACCGGAAATAATTTTGTAAATAAAAGGTGAAATGAAATTTGGACGCTTGTGTATTTCAGAAAAATGCGATACACTACCAATAACGGATTTTTCGTGCAAAAGGGTCACGCTGCCCTTTTGCATACCATAGGAGGAAAAGCATGATCTGGAAAAAGAAAAAGGATGCGTCCGCTGAGGCTGCTGAAACCGCAGAAGCCAAGTCCGGTGTGTCTGCATTCGCCAAAAAGAACTGGAAATGGCTCGTGCCGGTGGTCGTCGTGGCGGCAGCGGGCGCTGTCTTTCTCATAGGCGGCGGGAATAAAGCTGCCAGCCGCGATGTGACCTACGCCGAGACGACGCCGGTCCGTCAGGATGTCTCCAACTCCCTGAGCGGCACCGGCACGCTGAACCCGGCCAATACATATACCGTCAAGTCTCTGGTGGACGGCAAGATCCTCACCGGCGGCTTTGAAGAGGGCGATAAGGTGGAAGAGGGCGATGTGCTCTACACCATCGACAGCTCGGACGCCTCCACCAATCTGGAAAAGGCCAGCATCGCCCTGCAGCAGGCCCAGCGCAGCTACGACAAGACCGTAGACCTCCAGTATGTCCGCGCAGAGGTGGACGGTACGGTCAGCAGCCTCAAGGTCGCAAAGGGCGACCAAGTGACCAGCGGCCAGGAGGTGGCGGTCATCCGCGACAGCTCCAAGATGCTGCTGAACCTGCTGTTCCCGGCAGCCGACGCCGCCAACTTCTCGGTGGGCCAGAGCGCCGACGTGGTGCTGGACGGCACCTTTGAGACGCTGAAAGGCACCGTCACCGCCGTCACCGGCACCGACGAGCTGAGCACCGGCAACCTGCTGGTGCGCACCGTCACCATCCGGGTCAACAATGCCGGCGGTCTGACCACCGCTCAGGCCGCTACCGCCAGCATCAACGGCGTCAGCTCCATCGCCTCCGCCACCTTTGCCTATCAGGCAGAGCGCACCCTGACCGCTCTGGCCAGCGGCACCGTTTCCGCCATCAATGTGCAGGAGGGCGACACGGTCTCCAAGGGCGACATCCTCATCGAGCTGACCGGCGACGATCTGACCGAATCCATCCAGTCTGCTTCCGAGTCCCTGCGCAGCGCCGAGATCTCGATGCAGAACCTGCAGGACAATATGTCCAACTACACCATCACCTCGCCCATCAGCGGCACCATCATTGAGAAGGACGCCAAGCAGGGCGACGCCCTGACCTCCGGCAGCACCCTCTGCGTCATCTACGACCTGAGCTATCTGGAAATGGTCATCAATGTGGATGAGCTGCAGATCGGCGCACTGTCCGTGGGCCAGAAAGTCCAGCTCACCGCTGACGCTGTGACGGACAAGACCTATGTCGGCACAGTCACCCGTGTGTCCATGAAGGGCAGCTCCAGCGGCGGCACCACGACTTACCCCATCACCATCCGCATCGACAACACCGACGGCCTGCGCCCCGGCATGAACGCCAACGCTGAGATCGTCGTGGCCGAGGCCAGCAACGCCCTCGTCGTGCCGAATGCTGCCGTTATCCGCGGCGGCTATGTGCTGGTGAGCAAGAAGTCTCCCAGCGCAGCCAATGCGGTGGAAGACATGGACGCACCGGACGGCTATGTCTACGTCAAGGTGGAGACCGGCGTCAGCGACGACAGCTACACCGAGATCAAGAGCGGCCTGCAGGAGGACGACACGGTGGCCTACGACACCAGCTCTGTGTCGGATGACTATTACAGCGACAGTTACAGCGACAGTATCTGGTAAGGAGGTGCCCCATGAGCGCTCTGATCGAATTTGAGCAGGTGTGCAAGTATTATCAGATGGGCGATACGCTGGTAAAGGCCGCCGACCACATCACGATGAAGATCGAGAAGGGGGAGTTCGTGGCCATCGTGGGCCAGTCCGGTTCGGGCAAGTCCACCTGCATGAACATCATCGGCTGTCTGGACGTCCCCACCCACGGCATCTATCGGCTCAATGGCCGGGATGTGGGCAAGATGAACCGGGACGAGCTGGCGGATGTGCGCAACGAGATGCTGGGCTTCATCTTCCAGCAGTATAACCTTCTGCCCCGGCTGAACCTTCTGGAAAACGTGGAGGTGCCGCTGATCTACGCCAACATCTCCCGCGCCGAGCGCCACAAGCTGGCCAAGGATGTGCTGGAAAAGGTGGGTCTGGGCGACAAGCTCAAGAACCTGCCAAACCAGCTTTCCGGCGGCCAGCAGCAGCGCGTTTCCATCGCACGGGCTCTGGTGCGCAACCCGGCGATCATCCTCGCCGACGAACCCACCGGCGCTCTGGACTCCCACACCGGCCGCGAGGTCATCGGGATGCTTCAGCAGCTCCACAGAGAGGGCCATACCGTGGTGCTCATCACCCACGACAATTCCATCGCCGTGCAGGCGGAGCGCATCATCCGTCTGGAGGACGGACAGGTGGTGTATGACGGCGACGCCCACGCGCCTGAGGCTGTCGTGCAGCCCACTCTGTCCGGCGAAGCGGCACAGGAGGAAGCAAAATAATGGTATTAGAGACTTTCCGCCAGGCACTGCAGAACGTCTGGAGCAATAAGCTGCGCACGTTTCTGACCATGCTGGGCATCATCATCGGCGTCATGGCGGTCATCGTCATCGTCGGTCTGGGCAACGGCATGACCAGAAGCATGCGGGACAGCTTTTCCGCAATGGGAACCAACACCCTCTCCATCCAGATATGGGGCTATGGTTCCCGCACTGCGACGGTGGATGATTTGTACGACATCGTCAAAAAGAACCCCGAACTGCTTTCCTCCATCTCGCCGCAGCTGGATTTCAGCGACAACACCCCCAAGGTGGGGACTACGACCTACCGCTACAGCGAGATGTACGGCGTGGATGAAAACTACATCGAGATGAAGGGCTACACCCTTGCCAAGGGCCGGAACATCCAGTATATGGACATCGCAGACAACAAGCAGATCTGCGTCATCGGCGATTACATCAACCGCACGGCCTACGGCGGAAATGCGGTGGGCCAGACCATCAAGCTTGGCCCCTATAAGTTCCGCATCGTGGGTGTGCTGAAGGCCAAGATCTCCAATCACGATCAGCAGGAGGGCAGCGACGACGACAGCGTCTATCTGCCCTACACCACAGCCATGCGCCTTTCCAACGAAAGCTCGCCGGACTCCTACTCCGCCATCATGGTGGACGAGGGCCAGGCCAACGAGGCCAAGGCTGCGGTGGAGAAGGGACTGTATGACATCTTCAAGAGCGACAGTGCTTACTACGTCTACAGCGCCAGCGAGTGGCTGGAAGAGATGAACAAGATGATCAACATGGTCATCGTCATCCTCACCGGCATCGCCAGTATCTCGCTGCTGGTGGGCGGCATCGGCATCATGAACATCATGCTGGTGTCCGTCACCGAGCGCACCCGTGAGATCGGCATCCGCAAGGCCATGGGCGCGAAGGAAAGGACCATCCTGGCCCAGTTCGTCACCGAGGCGGCTACTACCTCGGCTTTTGGCGGCACACTGGGCATCGTCCTCGGCTACATCGTGTCGGCCATCGCCAATCAGGTGCTTCCCATGTTCACCGACGGCATGGACATCACGGTCAGTCCGTCCTTCAACTCCATCGTGGCAGCTTTCGGCATCTCGGTGTTCATCGGAGTGCTGTTCGGCTATCTGCCCGCAAAACGCGCCGCACGGCTCAACCCCATTGACGCACTCAGATATGATTAACCTCTCCGTCTGTGCCTTTGGCGCAGCCACCTCCCCTGACGAGGGGAGGCCTTGGCAGTACGGAAAGCTTTCTCTCTTCGCCAGAGGCTCCCCTCGGTAGGGAAGCTGTCGAGCGAAGCGAGACTGAGAGGTTTAACATTTTTTATAAGGAGATCACAATGAAAAAACGTCTTCTCGCATTTCTGCTGGCGGTCAGCATCGCGGTGTCGATGCTGGTGATGCCGGCATCGGCTGCGGGCAACAACACCGCCGTCCAGTTTGCCATCACGCTGGGTGCCATGGATTCCGAGCAGTCCGGCGCACTGGATGCAGCCGTGACCCGCGGCGCATTTGCCAGAATGCTGACCTCTTACTCTACCTACCGGGAGAGCGTCTCTTCCCAGGGGGCAGTGGGGACCCTCTACACTGACCTGCCCGGCTCCTCGGCATGGGCGCCCTATGTCCGCATCGCCGTGCAGCAGGGCTGGATGAACGGCTACACCGACGGCAGCTTCCGTCCGAACAATGCCGTCACGCTGGAAGAAGCCTGCACCGCAGTGCTCAAGCTGATGGGCTATAAGATGACCGACCTGAGCGGCGCGTTCCCCAACGCCCAGCTCAACAAGGCCGGCGAGCTCGGCCTGCGTGCCGGCCTCGACCGCCGTCAGGGCGAAGCGATGAACTACGAGGACTGCGCCGTCCTGCTCTACAATGCCCTCACCGCCAACAACGCCAGCGGTTCGGCCTACGGCACGACCCTGGGCTTTACCGTGAGCAATGGTCAGGTGGACGGCTCCACCATCCTGCTCAGCAGCCTGGAAGGCCCCTTCGTGGCTTCAGAGAGCACGGTGCTGCCCTTCGTCCCTGCCAGCGTCTACCGCAACGATAAGGTCTCCGGCTCCGCAGAGCTGAACAAATACGACGTCTACTACTACAGCGAGAGCCTCAAGACCCTGTGGGTCTATACCCGCCGTGCCGCAGGCCGCATCACCGAGGTGTCTCCCTCGGCCAGCGCTCCCGCTTCCATTACGGTGGCAGGCACGTCCTACACGCTGGGCAGCACGGCCATTGCTTCCCAGGTGTCCTCCCTCAACGGCGGCGGTGTCGGCCAGGTGGTCACTCTGCTGCTGGGCATGAACAATGTGGCCGCAGGCATCATCACCGGTGAGGAGGCCGACGAGGTCTTTTACGGCGTGGTGCAGTCGTCCGCCCGCAACCTCATCGACGAGGACAACAGCGCCGATGTGCTTCAGACCGTCAAGGTCCTGTGTACCGACGGCCTTGCCCGCGAGGTGAACGTAGACAAAAGCCTGAACTTTCCCACCGGCTGGCTGGTGGAAGTGCGGGTCAGCCCCGAAGGCGAGAGCGTGGAAACGATCGATGAGCGCTCCGTCAGCGGCACTGTGAACGAGAACGCCACCGCGCTGGGCGATAGGGCTCTGGCGGATGACGTGCAGATCCTTGATACGAGTACAGGGGGTGTGGCTGGGACGGTTCGTCCCAGCCGCCTATCGGGGGTAAACTTAAAGGCTTCCGATGTCCGCTACTACACCACCAACCCGCAGGGGCAGATCGACAAGCTCATCCTGAACGATGTGACCGGTGACTTGTGGCACTACGGTGTGCTGGACGATGTGAAGAACGTCGCCACGAACTACAGCACCCTTCTCAGTGCCATCAAGGCTCAGCCGGGCGACGGCACCATTGATACCGATGCAGTCGTCAGTCAGGTAAAGAGCATCATGGTACCCACCACCACAGAGATCCTGTGGGGCGTTATCTCCGGCGACATCCTCAGCACCGCGTGGGAGCGCCTGACCAGCAACACCGGCGCACTTCTGGGCCTCGGCTTCCAGCAGATCGCCAAGATCACCGGCACTCCCTTCAGCCAGATATTCGACTTCATCGGCAGCGGTGCGACCTATATCGGCTACGTCAGCGGCCAGCAGGTCAGTCTGAGCACTTCCATCAAGTATCCTGTGCTGGCCGGCGGCATCGCGGTCTGCCAGGAGACGACCGGCTCTGTCCGCAATATGGTGCAGCTGATGCCCATGAAGATCGACAAGGTGGGTGCGGCCAGCGTCCTTTCCTCCAAGGGCGAAAGGGTTGAAATGGCCGATGATACGCAGGTCTACCTGTGGTACAAGGGCCAGTATTACTACACCAAGCTCACTTCCGTCAACTCTGATGATTACTACCTTACCGGCTGGTACGACAACTTTGGCTGCGCAGCTGGCAAAAAGGTGCGTATCATCGTCGCCGTCAAGAAAGACTGATGACGGGCTACTACAGCTGCCCCGCGCGGCTTGCCCGGCAGATGCGCCAGCTGCTTTTCCCGAGGCGGTGTCCCTGCTGCCGCAGGGTGCTGGGAACGCTGCCGTTCTGTGAGGTGTGTACACCGCGGCTGGAAGAGCTACGCCGCGGCCCGGTCATGCGGCTGGACGCGAGCCGCCACTATCTGGGCGCTCTGGACGGGGCGGCTGCGCCTTACCGGTACGAGGGCATCGTCCGCAGCGCCATCCTCCGCGCCAAATACGAAGGCGAAAGCTGGACGGCGGTGGAGCTTGGCGTGGAGATGACGGCCCGGCTGTTCGGAGCAGAAGTGGAGATGCACTTTGCAGAGCCGGTGCCGGGTCTGGTCTCCGGTGCGGCCATCGGTTACGACTGCATCGTTCCGGTGCCTGCCACCAGCCGTCGGCGCGGCTACAATGTGCCGGAACGGATGGCGCAGCCTCTGGCCCATGCACTGGGCCTCCCGCTGCTGCCAAAGGCGCTCTGCCGCGTCCGGGCCGGACGCCATCAGGCAGGACTCTCGCTGGACGAGCGTCTGGAAAATGCGGCCGGTGCCTTCCGGGCGCAGGAGCCGGAGCTCGTGGAAGGGAAGCGGGTGCTGCTGGTGGATGACGTCATCACCACCGGCGCTACCGCCGCAGCCTGTGCGCAGGCACTGCTGGATGCGGGCGCCCACAGCGTCTTTGCCGTGGCAATGGCAGTCACCGAAAATGAAATGGACGCACCATCGAGAGCTTCTGGACGATGAGCGAAAAATCCAGAAAAAATCCAAGAAAAATAAAAAAAGCGCTTGACAAAACGGCCTGCAGCGGGTATACTAATGGAGCTGTGAGCGATGAGCCACAACAAATATCCGGGTGTAGCGCAGTTTTGGTAGCGCGCTTGAATGGGGTTCAAGAGGCCGTGAGTTCGATTCTCGCCACTCGGACCAAACAAAAATAATCCGAACTTGTTTCCGATAGGAGATGGGTTCGGATTATTTGTTTTCTAATGAATGCTGGATATTACTGTTTTTTAACTGGTGATGTCCGGCATTTTTTAGTGTTGCCCGACCAATTTTAATGGAATCTTTATACTTCTACAATTTTCTTTACGGCTCTTTTATTTATTCCATGCTAATCTTTATACACACGGACAGGTAAAGGAGCTTTTATGATTCAATATCCTCGTTACAGGCAGCACCGCTTTTCTTCTTTTCAGGTCATTATTGCAGGTTTTGCGGCAGTTGATCTGGTGGGCGCGTTGCTTCTGATGCTTCCAGTCGCTGCACAGCAGCGGTGCGTTACACCGTTCCATGAGGCACTGTTTACCTCCACCTCTGCCCTTTGTGTGACTGGCCTTGTGGTTCAGGATACCGGCAGCTACTGGTCGGCATTCGGGCAGAGTGTGATCCTTCTTCTGATCCAGATCGGAGGATTGGGCGTCATTACGGTTGGTGCTGCCTTTGCGCTGCTTTCCGGGCGAAAGATCTCCCTCAAGCAGCGCAGCACGATGCAGGAAGCTACGGCTGCCCCACAGATGGGCGGCATCGTGCGGCTGACAGGCTTTATTCTGCGGATCACCGCCCTGTTTGAATTGGCCGGTGCTGCACTGCTGCTGCCGACATTTTGCGCCGATTATGGTTTGCGCGGGATCTGGTATGCACTGTTTCATTCCATTTCGGCGTTCTGCAATGCCGGCTTTGACCTGCTGGGAACAGAGGGGGCAAAATTTGTTTCGCTGACACAGTATGCAGGTGACCCATTGCTTACCACAGTGATCGCGGCCCTGATCGTCTTTGGCGGCCTTGGCTTTCTGACATGGGAGGATATTTGTACATACCGCCTTGATTTTCACCGTTACCGGATGCAGAGCAAGGTGATCCTTGTCACAACGGCATTTCTTCTGGTACTGCCGACGCTGTACTTTTATTGTTTCGAGTTCACGGCAGGCTCTGCCCGACAGCGCATTTTATTGTCGATGTTCCAATCCGTCACCCCCCGTACTGCCGGTTTTAACACCGCTGATCTTGCTGCGATGGGCAGCACTTCACAGGCATTGATGGTGGTTCTGATGCTGTTGGGCGGTTCGCCCGGCTCTACGGCAGGCGGCATGAAAACCACAACATTCGCCGTTCTGCTGGCCAATATGTGGGCGACCTTCCGCCGCAGAGAAGATGCTGAATTTTTCGGGCGGCGCATAGATGGTTCCGCGGTCAAGAATGCTGCTACGATCGCAGGAATGTATTTGACGCTGTTCTTCCTCGGAGCCTTTGTCATTGCTGCGGCCGAGCAGCTGCCGATGTCAGTCTGTCTGTATGAAACTGCTTCGGCTGTGGCAACGGTAGGTCTGACATTGGGCATCACGCCGCAGTTGGGCATCCTTTCGCAGGGAGTGCTGATCGCACTGATGTTTTTGGGACGTGTTGGCGGATTGACGTTGATCTATGCGGCATTTGGCAGCAGCCCTGCCCACTCTCGTCTGCCGCAGGAGAAGATCGCAATCGGATAAAGGAGACAAGTATGAAATCGATTCTTTTGATCGGGCTTGGCCGTTTTGGCCGCCATATTGCGCAGGAACTGAATGAGCTGGGTCATCAGGTCATGGCGATCGACAGCAACGAAGACCGTGTGAACGCCGTGCTTTCCTATGTGACGAATGCACAGATCGGTGACAGCACCAGCGAATACTTTCTGCGCTCCCTTGGTGTCGGCAATTTTGATGTGTGTATCGTAACCATCGGCGGCAATTTTCAAAGCTCACTGGAAACAACATCGCTGCTCAAGGAGCTGGGCGCAAAGCTTGTGGTCTCGCGTGCAGAGCGGGATGTACAAGCTAAGTTTCTGCTGCGCAACGGTGCGGATGAAGTGGTCTATCCGGAAAAGCAGCTGGCAAAGTGGGCAGCGATCCGATACAGCTCCGAACACATTCTGGATTATATCGAGCTGCAGGACGACCACGCCATCATGGAAGTGACCATTCCGCCGGAATGGATGGATCGCACGATTGGTGAGATCAATATCCGAAAAAAGTATAACATCAATATTCTTGCGCTGAAAAAAGACGGAAAGCTCGATATGAACATCACGCCGGATACGCAGCTGTGCCGGGATGAAAGTATGCTGGTTTTGGGAAAATACGCATCGATCCAGAAGTGTTTCCGGCTCTGAAAAGATAGGACAGATCGTATGGATGTCGTTTTGTTGCTGATGGTTCTTGGAGTCATGTTGAGTGGTTTCCGGGCAGCAGATGCGCTGGATCACATGCGGAAGGAGATCATTCGACAAGAAGGAAAAAGACGCGGCTGGTGGTCGTGACCGTCAAATTGTGCTATACTGTGGGCAAGGCAGGTGATCTTTATGAATCGGAACGACCCACCCACTGAACATATTCTGGCATGTCTGTCGTCCTCTCCCTCCAATGCAAAGATCGTGCGGACGGCGGCAACGATGGCAAAGGCGTTCGGCGGGACCTTTACAGCTCTGTATGTCCGGACTCCGGATTCGGATCAGATGGGAAAAGAAGACCGTCGGCGTTTGCAGCAGCACATTCGTATGGCAGAGCAGGCAGGTGCCGACATTTCTACGATCTACGGGGATGACATTCCGCAGCAGATCGCAGAGTTTGCCCGCATCTCCGGCATTACAAAAATCGTGCTGGGGCGCTCCAGCGTACATCGCCGCCATTTCTGGAGTGGACCGTCACTGACTGAAAAATTGACGATGACTGCACCCAATCTGGATATTTATATCATCCCGGATGCTTCTGCAGAGACCGGCTATGACTCCGGAAGAAAGCTGTTCACCCGTCCGCTTCTGCCCTCTGTCCGTGATCTGCTGATCACCGCAGGCATCCTGAGCTGCATCACGCTCATCGGCTTCTTTTTCTTGCAGCTGGACTTTGCACGCTATAACATTATTATGCTCTATATGCTGGGGGTGCTGTTCACCGCATTGTGTACCAGCGGCTACACCTGCGGTGTGCTGGGCTCCATTGCCAGTGTTGCGCTATACAATTTTTTCTTGACGGAACCGCGCCTGACATTCCATGCGTATGACCCCGGTTATCAGGTCACATTTGCCCTGATGCTGACCTCTGCAATCATTACCTGTACGTTGACGACACGGCTGAAGGATCATGCAAAAATGTCTGCGCAGGCAGCATTCCGGACAAAAATACTGTTTGACACAAATCAGCTTTTACAGAGAGCAAAAAGCGAGGAAGAAATCCTCTCTCAGACAGCGTCCCAGTTGATGAAGCTGCTGAACCGGAGCCTGATCGTCTACCCGGAACAAAACGGAGATCTTGGTTCAGAGCAGTTTTTTGGGGTTGACGGGGAAACGGCGCAAAACATCTTTTCTGCACCGGAAGAACGTGATGCGGCAAATTGGACATTTGCAAACAAAAAGCGTTCCGGCGCAGGCACGGATAGCTACCCGGACGCAAAGGGACTTTATCTTGCACTTCGGACCGGAGGCGGCGTGTTTGGAGTGATCGGGATCGATCTGTCCGAAAAACCGCTGGATGCCTTTGAAAACAGTGTGCTGCTCTCCATTCTGGGTGAAGGTGCGCTGGCCATCGAAAACCGCAGAAACGCACTGGAAAAAGAGCAGGCAACCGTGCAGGCAAAAAATGAAGAGCTGCGGGCAAACCTGCTGCGCACGATCTCCCATGATCTGCGCACCCCGCTGACCTCCATTTCCGGCAATGCCAGCAATCTGCTTTCCAACGGAGAAACGCTGGATACAGAGACCCGGAACAAGATCTGCACCGATATTTTTGACGATGCGCAATGGCTGATCGGTTTGGTGGAAAATCTGCTTTCCATCACCCGCATTGAAGATGGACGGATGAATCTGCAGATCTCGCCGCAGCTGATGGACGAAATGATCGAAGAAGCACTGCATCATGTCAACCGGAAAAGCTGCGAACACACCATCACAACACAGTATGGGGACGAGATCCTCCTGGTCAATGTGGATGCACGGCTGATCATGCAGGTCGTTGTCAATCTGGTGGATAACGCCATCAAATACACCCCCGTAGGCTCGGTCATTCAGATTTCGGCTTACCGGAAAGACCATCAGGTCGTAGTGGAAGTTGCAGATAACGGTCCCGGCATTCCGGATCGCGCAAAAGCACAGGTGTTCGAGATGTTTTATACCGGGCAGAGCCGCATCGCAGACAGCCACCGCAGCCTTGGATTGGGTTTGCCCCTCTGCCGAGCGATCCTGACGGCTCACGGCGGAACATTGACCCTGCGTGACAACATTCCCAATGGCAGTGTCTTTTCCTTTGCATTGCCGCAAAGTGAGGTGAATATTCATGAATAAGCCGACCATTCTGGTCGTAGAGGATGATGTTCCTGTACGGTGTCTGATCACAACGACCCTGAAGACCCACGGCTATAAATATCTGACTGCTTCCAATGGGGAAACGGCGATCATGATGACTACCAGCCACAACCCGGACATCATGCTGCTGGATCTTGGGCTGCCCGATATAGACGGCATCGAGGTCATCCGCAGCGTCCGCACATGGTCGAACCTGCCCATCATCGTCCTGAGTGCCCGGAGCGAGGATTCTGATAAGATCGAGGCACTGGACAACGGCGCAGACGATTATCTGACAAAGCCGTTTTCCGTGGATGAGCTGCTGGCAAGACTGCGTGTAACGCAGCGCCGATTGAATCTGCTGGCTTCTGACGGCATAAATAGTCCGGTTTTTGTCAATGGTCCTTTGAAGATCGACTTCTCGGCAGGCTGCGTCTGGCTGAGCGAGAATGAATTGCATTTGACTCCCATCGAGTACAAACTGCTGTGTGTGCTGGCGCATAATGTGGGCAAAGTGCTGACGCATACCTCCCTCACGCAGAAAGTATGGGGCAGTACGCAGGAAAATGACATTGCATCCTTGCGAGTTTACATGGCGTCCCTGCGCAAAAAATTGGAACGATACCCGGATGCGCCGCATCTGATCCAGACCCATGTTGGTGTCGGATACCGGATGCTGCGCGCAGAAAATGATGAAGCATAGTAAAAAAACAGGGTGCGCCCCTGAATAGGACGCACCCTGCCATCGCAATTCACGATTTGATTCGTTGGCAACAACCGTGAATTGCATATCGCAAATCGGTCGTTGAGAATTGCGCTGTTTGTAAAACTTGCGATTAAAGCCACAGACAACAGCAATATGTATAACAGGGCGTTCCCCGATGCTGGGTGTTCGTAAAACAGTTTTTGAGAACCAACACGGCAACGGCCTGTCAGGATTGGTTACGAGTACCCGGCTAGGCCGAGGAAGCATCAAGTCCCATGTCCGCACCGTCAAGGTGTTGGGTATGGGGCTTTTTGCATTTCAGGAACATGTACACCTCTGGCAAGGTGTAACACACTGGACTTTGTACCAAAGTCGTATGCCAAGGGTGCTGCGCCCCTTTGGAATCCCTGCTCATATCGCCTGTGGGCGATGTGGATTCGCCGCACAGAAGGCTTCACAAAAGGCGTATCCGGCTGTCTGCGGCGAGGAAAAGGCACTTCTGCGGAAGTGTAATAACCTACTATAACACACTTTCAGCCCTGCGGTCTGCAAAGTGTAGTGGGCTCTCCGAGGGGGAACGGTGGTATGGGGTTCGTTTCGGGCGAATCGCTGCGTGCGTACGGAAGGTTGGTACGCACGTACGCAGTAAAACGGCCAAATTCTCGTATATATGGGTGGTCATTTGACCACGAGCGTGGTATACTTCACTTGGAAAACCAATTAAGGTAGATATAATGCACAGGGATGTGCTTTATATAATAAAAGCAGGATAAAAACGCAACGCATTTCTTCCTGAGAGATGCCAGAGCTGGTAGGTAGCCCAGCCGTCTGCACCGCACGGTGTAGGTAAGTAACCTTCCCCTCCGGGTTGTCCGTTCCTGTAAGGATTTATTTCAGGAGGGTTTCGTTATGGACATTGATTCTACAAAGCTGACTGTGTTTTTTGAGGCTCCATTCTGGATCGGAGTGTTTGAACGTATTGAAAGAAGAAAGCTTTCAGTGTGTAAAGTCGTGTTTGGCGCAGAACCAAAGGACTATGAAGTTTGGGAGTATCTGCTCAAGAATTACAGTCGGCTGCGCTTCAGTCCATCTGTTGAGACAGTTGTAAAGAAAGATTCTGTGAATCCAAAGCGATTGCAACGGCAAATCCGAAAGGAAACAGCTGCCACAGGAATCGGCACAAAATCACAGCAGGCGTTGCAAATGCAGCGAGAAGAAAACAAGCTGGTGCGAAAAGCACTTAGCCGTAAACAACGCGAAGCAGAAAAGCAGCGTCAATTTGAACTGAAACAGCAGAAGCGAAAGGAAAAGCATCGGGGCAGATAATGCCCCTTTGCTTTTATCTGGCAGGGTTTGGGACAGGCACGCCCCAACAAGATCACTTCGAAAATGCAGACGCATTGAAGAAGTGAAGTCCCGGTGGAGCACAACATTTTCAAGAATTGAAAATTTGTGGCCACGGGACAGTTCTTGCCCTCTACCGCTGCGCTTAAAACGCATAGACCGCGTTTGCGAAGCGCAGCGGAGCGGAGCAATGAAAGCCCCGGTGGGGCTTTTAAGCGGCAGAACGGTCTGCGATAGCAGATGGAGGGGCCTCGCCCCGACAAGTTCTACAAATGTTTCCAAATTGTTAAGACGCAAAAAATAAGTAGAGGTTGTGCTGCTCATCTAAGGGGGTCGCCGTTTGCTCCGAACGAAGTTCCTGCCCCTGTTTGTGCAGCGGCGTTGACGAAAAGTCGGTATCACGTCTGGTCGGCTCATGAAATTTTCAAGGTGCGTTACCCATAAAAGAAAAATACCGCCCATGCGGCGCAGCGATGATTTTGTCGGGTGAATCGGCGGCAAAATGAATCGGGTGTGTTGCGGGGCGGTAAATCTTTCAGGGATGATCCACGGTGAGGCAGTGTTCAAAATGAACGCGACCACATCTTGTGAACGGCTTTTTACCAATCCACAAAGACGGTGGGATTTACAGGAAAAATACCAACGTATGTGGAATTCGTCAAGAAATGTTTGGAAATTTATGGTAATAAAGTGGAGAGAGTGGGACTATTGGGCTGAGATTGAGGTGTCATGAACCAGAAAAATACAGTATAATATTCGGACGGAGGATGGATTGCGAGAGTATATCTCCAAAATGTTATAAAAACAATTGCCCTTAATGATAAGCGCTGAAAAGCAGACGGTATATCATTAAGGGCAATTTATCGCGTTATTTAAAGTAAACTACATACAACTTATGCATAATAATGAGTATATTAAAAGAAAATAAATAAAATAACCAGTAAATTGAAAAAATCAGGAGTGGATACAAAAAACTGTTAGTGTCCTTTGAAGTGGTTCCTATTGATAAGAAAATAAGAATCAAATCAATAATACTGATTAAAATATCAAACATTCCGGTTTGAACAATATCCTCAATGTAAAGTAGCTTTTGCTTGTGCGACAAGTTTTTGACAGCAGAGTTTTGAATATAATCACTTTTGTCTAGAACCATAGGAATAAGTCCAATAATAGCTGAAACGAGCAGAGATAGGATAACACCTATTTGAGAAAAAGTATTATCAACAGTTAAATTTAGTAACATGGTTATTCTTGCTAGAAGAGAAACTACCGCTAATAAATAAAGAAGATCTATTTGTATAGGAAATTACTTCTTTTGGGGAAGCTTTTCCGAGAGTTCCAAAAGCTTCATGAATCCATCTGGATTCTGCATACAACTTGCGATAAGTTGCATTTGCAGAGCGGTGTCGGGAGAAACTTGAGGTTGTCCTTTTTGCATACCACGAATTACAGCCTCTAGTGTGTCTGTGTTTATGGCTTCGATTTTGCTTTCCAACTTTGTGATTTCATCTAAAATTTGATACAGAATAGGTGTAGCCAAAGAAGTGACTTCGGAATCCTTTTTGATTTCATCTTCGCTTTTTTTTGTGAAATCAAATGATTGAATGGTTTTTTGCAGCCGGTCTCGAAGCTGCTCTACATTGTCTAAATCAGTCAAATCATAATCGAAGGCACGAATGGTTGTCACATCGAAGGGAATCTTTTCACCCTTGGACTTCAAATGGATAATTGGTTTTTGAGTTTGTGCTCTGTATCCCATCTCGAAAAATACATTTGGATTGTGCTCTGTGAGATCGGCAATCACCAACTCGGCGTGATCTAGCTTATTGATAATGGTTTGTGTTATAGAGTTAGCATCGTTTAGCTGATCGACTCTTATAGCATCAAATCCACACTCCTCGCAGACGGGTTTGATGATATATTTGAACAACTTATCTGCGTTAGCTCGTGTTGGGCTTCCGTCTTCGCCAATAGGGGAAACGACAAAGCAGGTCATCATTTTTTCACTCCTTGTCTTTATTGAATAAATGCCTCGGTTGTTTTTTTTGATAGAACCATTACGAATTAGCGTATTCAGTGACCCGGCAAACTGTCCTTCTGTGTATTCACTGATACCGTCTTGAGCTAAAGCGGCTTTCATTTCTTGTACGGTGTGCTGAGCTCCATCCGATAAAAGAGTTAAGACAGTACGCTGGATTTCTGCACTTTTAGTCATTGCAAAACCTCCTTTGTAGATATTATAGCTATAAAGTCAAATGATGTCAACAAGAAAAAATGAATTCTTGTGTAAATCTTGCAGCATTGGTGCAAGTACTGACAGACATAGAAAAAATAGTTTTAGGGCATCAGCAGGAAGAGATAAAAAGATTTGAATACATTGTGTAAAACAACAGCCGCCCAGCGACCTTACGGTCTCGCTGGGCGGCTTATTTTTTGCGTTTCCACAACAGATATTCTTCGTAGCGGTGCATCTCGTTTTGTTCTTCTTCGGTCAGGCGCTGGCGCTGTTTGCGGGCTTCGTCCGAGGGGTCGATGTCGGTCAGGCCCAGCAGGTAGTCGGCGGAGGTGCCGTAGAGCTTGCAGATGGCAAGCAGCACATCGCTGGGCGGCGAATTGCGTCCCTGCTCCCAAGCGCTGACAGCCCAAACGGTAAGCCCCAGCTTGTCCGCAAGGCTTTTTTGTGTGTCATGGTAGTTCTTTCGGATCTCTGCCAGCCGCTCTCCAAGCATTATCAATACCACCTTTCCTGTTACTAGTATAGGGAATTCTACTAGTTTTTGATGAAAGACGCACTCAAAATGCTGGACACAATGTAAACAAGTAGTTATAATGCTAGTATAAGGCAGAACTAGTACAAAAATACTACTTTCGCCGCAACGCTAAGGCAAAGCGAGGGAATCCCCGTTGGAACAACTGATCGACTTTCACGCACCGGAAGTGCAGGCGGTGCTGGATACGCTACTAAAAGATAAATCCACCGGCAAAAACATCATCTGGGCAACCGACCCGCCGGAGGGACTGCAAACGGTAATGTACGAGCCAGTGACGGATAGATCTCAGATCACCACCCAGTAGCTCGGGCTGACCCACTACGAGGTGGTGCTGCCCCGGATGATGAAGCAGACCGACACCCAGCAGCAGCGCACCCGCAAAAAAGGCGAGGTGTTCAGCCCCGCATGGGTCTGCAACAAGATGAACAACGCACTGGACGCCGACTGGTTCCGTGGGCTGGGGGCAGGAGAGACCGCCGGGCAGTTCACGGTGAAACTGCCCCAAGGCTGGCAGACGGTGGAAACGTCGGTGCAGTTCCCGGCTTGCGGGGGCAAGACCCTTTCCGTCTACGATTTCTGCAAGCAGGTCGATGCACAGACGGTACTCATCGTCACCAACCGCCCTGCCATCGCCAATAGCTGGTACAGCGACTATTCACGTCACAACGTAAAGCAAAAAGCTCTAGGCTTAACCCCTCTTCTTTGCGAATCTTTCTGATCCGTTCTCCAACAAGGGATGCTAGTTCGGCTGGTTCAGATTCAGGCTGATCTTTCGCTTTTTTCACAGAGAACACCTCATTTGCGGGCAATCATCAGATGCCACGGAACGTAAAGGTGAACTCCACGGGCTTGGTCACATCAGGAATATACTCCGGGTGGACATTGGCGCCCCAGCTGTCATCGCCGCCAACGCCCATCTGCTCGCCCATAGCACGGATGACCGTGTAATGGACCGGGGGCAGCTCGTAGGGATGCTTGGCACTCTCCATTTCATGGGGAGTGTAGGGCAGCGCAGAGAAGAACATGGGCTTTGCGGCATCTGCGGTAAACAGCAGCCCGCGACCCTTGCGGTCCACTACCTTTGCCCAGCGCACAGCGGTCTTTGCACCGCACTCCTGCGGCACAAGGTACTGTGCCATGTTGTCTGCGACCTTGTTCTGGTAAATGCCCAGCTTGGCACCATGCTGACGATCCCAGTAGGTCTCCGCAGGGCCGTTTCCGTACCATTCCACCGTGTCGTAATCAGCGTCGATCTTGAACAGTACGCCGAACTCCGGCATTGCTGCAAGTCCTTTCACCGGGTCATAGTGCAGGGTGGTCTGGATGCGGCCATCACCGAACACACGGTACTGCAGGCTGCACTCTGCTGCGGGGCTGGTCTGGAGGTTATAGAGATAGGTCACGACCACGCTGTCGGCTTCAACCTCGCAGGTGGGGTTCTGGAGGATGGTGCCGCCATGAACAGACGGGATCTCCTTGCCGATGCCCTTGGTGGTAGCATACAGGCTTGCCAGCTTCCACTGACCGCGAACGCCGCCCATGTTGTTGCCGCAGTCGTTGTCGGTGGGAGCGCGCCAGAAGTTGGGCCGGGGGATATCCTGAATCATCTCCTTGCCGGCATAGCGGTAGGAAGTCAGACCGCCGTTCAGATCGGAGAACAAAACATCGAAATTCTCACCCCGGACACCGATGTTGTGTGTACCGTGCGTAACGGTAAACGGCGTGACCTTCTTGCTGGGAATGGAACGAACCACAGCGATCACACCCTGTCCAAAGGCGACTTCATGACCTTTCTTTGCCCAGCTGGTGTCCTCCTTCAAACGGAAGCTGATGGTCACTGCATATTCACCGGGGAGCGCAGGAACCATAAACGGCAGCGGGAAGCTGGAACGCTCTTCGGGAGCAACATCAATATTGGTCAGTTCCTGCTGCTGATACAACTTTCCATCGCGATGCAGCAGAGCAACGCAGTCGAAAGCATCCGTAGAGGTGAACAGGTTCTTATTCCAGACTTCGAAGCCAGAATTGTCGATGGAAACGGCGATGTTCTGATAGCAGAACTTGACCTCCTGCATCTTGGGAGAAGGAGCACGGTCACCACCGTAGGCAATGCCGTTTCCGCTGAAATTATAGTCGGTAGGACGCTCGCCGAAGTCGCCGCCGTAGGCTTGGAACCATTTGCCGTAGCGGTCTTTTTTCCAGATGGACTGGTCGATGTAATCCCAGATAAAGCCGCCCTGATAGCCGCAGTCCTTCTGGTCGGCAAGTTCCGTGTACTTGTGCAAAGCACCGTTGGAGTTGCCCATAGCATGAGAATATTCGCACTCGATATAAGGCCGCTTATCGCCCTGTGCCAGATACTCTTTAATGTCCTTGACCGTGCTGTACATATGGCTCTCAATATCGGTGGTTTCGAGGAAGCGGGGATCATTGACCACACCTTCGTAATGCACCAGACGGGTGTCATCAAAGCGGCGGACCATCTCGGCCATCTGGAGCAGGGTCTCACCACCAAACGATTCGTTGCCCAGAGACCAGATCAAAACAGCAGGATGATTTTTGTCACGCTGGTAAGTGGAATTCATGCGGTCAAACATGACAGCTTTCCACTCCGGCTTATCATTGGGCAAAACGCCCTCGATGCCGCGAATGCCAGCCTGATGAATGTCCCATGTGCCATGGGATTCCAGATTGTTCTCTGCGATCAGATACAGACCATACTCGTCGCACAGGTCATACAGTGCATCCTGATTCTGGTAATGGCTGGTGCGGATGGCATTGATGTTGTTCTGCTTCATGGTGATGATGTCCCGAAGCAGTTCCTCATGGGTGTGTACGCCCACAGCACGACCCGTAATGGAGCTGAACTCATGACGGTTGGCACCCTTGAACACGATGCGCCTGCCGTTGAGCAGCATCCGATTGTTCTTCAACTCGAACTTGCGGAAACCGACTTTCTGCCCGGTCACCTCTACCAGATGGCCTGCATCGTCCAGCAGCTCGATTTCCAGTTCATACAGAGCCGGGTCCTCTGCATTCCACAGGTGGGGGTTCTCCACCGCATGACTGAACAAAGCAGAACCGCCGTTCAGTGCGATTTTTTCGGAGAACACTTCCAGCTCACTGCGGTGCAGGGTCAGACGGGCTGCGCCCTTACCCTCCACCTGCAATGCAACTTCCAGCGTGGAATGAGTAAAATCATCCCCGGCAAACAGCGTTTTGACGGATATATCTTCCAGATGCACGGTGGGGATGGCGTACAGCCACACGCTGCGGAAGATGCCGGAGAAGCGGAAGAAGTCCTGATCTTCGCACCAGCTGGAGGAAGTCCACTTGAACACCTGCACAGCAAGTTTGTTCACGCCCGGCTGGAGATAGGGAGTCAGATCGAATGCGTGTGCGGAGAAGCTGTCCTCAGTGTAACCCACATAAGACCCGTTCAGCCAAAGAGCCATGCCGCTTTCCACACCCTCGAACTCGATGTGGACGGGCTTGCCCTGCATGGATTCCGGCAGCTCGAAGTATTTTACATAGCTTGCCACCGGATTGAACCGCTGCGGGATCTCACCCGGCTGTACTTCTTCACGGCCATCCCACGGATACTGAACATTCGCGTACTGGGGAATGTCGTAGCCCTCCATCTGGATGTGTGCCGGAACATGAATGTCATCCCAGCCGCTGCAATCGTAATCCGTCTTTTCAAAGCCGGGGATGGCACTGGTGTAGTTCTTTGCGTAGGCGAATTTCCAGATACCGTCCAGCTTCAGCGCCAAAGAAGAGGAGCCTGTCCGATATTCTTCGCGGGAAGCGTAAGTACGGAAACTTGCATGAGCATTCAGCACGTTTTCCTTGAAAAAGGTGGGGTCTTTTACTTTTGCAAAATCAAATGCAGCCATAGTATTTCCTCATTTACCTTTTATAATTTTATAATATTTCTCCAGCCTCCCCGGAGGAATCGCCGGATTCCTCCGGGGAACAGCAGATGAAGGAGAAATGATAATGGCTTCTTATCAGGCTGCTGCACGCAGCTTTTCATTTGCTTCTTCGACCTTCATACGAGAGAGAATGAAGGTGATGATGGCATCCAGAGCAAACGGAATCACCAGATACATGATCTTCAGCATATTGATGCAGGAATCCGGCTGAACGGTCAGAGCGCTGTCAAAATGGCTTGCTGCCAGCAGCCAGCCGGTGATGGCGGTGCCAAGGCCACCGCCCAGCTTCACGCCCAGAGAAGTGCAGGAGTACATCGTGCCATCCACGCGCTTATGCTTCGTCAGCCAAGTATATTCAGAGCAGGCTGCGATCACAGCGTTCATATCGCCCTGCCAAGGACCCTGACCAAGAGCTGCGATTGCAGTAAAGAGCAGCATCAAAGGTCACATTGCCGCTGCCCATGTAACCAGCTACAGCAACCAGTGCACGAGAAATCGTTGCCAGAGTATAGCTCATTACATTCAGCTTATACATTCCATTCCACTTTGCAACCAAGGTCGGGGTGAACACCAGTGCGATGATCAGAGGAATGTTGATTGCCCAAGAGAATACACCGAACAGATTCTGGTTGCCAAGGATGTAGGTTGCATAGTAGGTGCCCATGCTGATCATGGCACCGTAGATCTGCTGCAAAATGTAGGTGACGCAAATCATCATATAATATTTATTGCCAGCCAGCAGCTTTGCAGCCTGAACCAGATTGTACTTTTCGTCCTGCTCGATTTCCTTTTTGTCGGTGGTATCCACCAATTCGCCTTCCGGCAGTTCCTTCACGGAGAGAACGGAGAGGGTGTTGACAAGCAGACCGATGATGGCGTAGATGATTGCAACAGTGCGCCAACCGGCAGCACCACCGCCCAATGCCGTAACAGCACCCAGCGTGATGGACTGGATGAGCAGGCTGGTGGCAAAGGCGAACATGAAACGCCAAGAACCCATCTCGACCTGTTCGGCACTGTTCTTCGTGACGAGAGCAGTCAGTGCAGAGTAAGCAATGTTGTTGGCAGTGTAGAATACAGCGTTCAGCAGAGTATATGCGATCAGGAACCATGCGTACTGTGCAAACTGTCCCAGATTGGTCGGGATGGCGAAAATTGCCACCAGCGTAATGGCACAGCCAATGTAGCCGTACAGCATCCAAGGACGGGCTTTGCCCATCTTAGAATGCGTTTTGTCGATCAAAGAACCAAAGAAAATGTCCGTCACACCGTCCAGCAGTTTGGAAACTGCAATCAGAGTGCCGACAATACCGGGGTTCAGGCCAACGGTGTTGGTCAGATAGATCATGACAAAGGAGGACAGGAATGCATACACCACGTTGCCTGCAATATCGCCTGAACCATAGCCGACTTTATTATACCACTTTAGATAACGTTTCTCAGTCATTGTGCTTTCTCCCATCTTGCTTGTTTTGTGTGGGCGCGACCAATCTGCTGCGCACTTCAGACTGGAATTCTCATTACGCAAGTTGCCCAAATCTCTTGCGTTTCGTCTGAAAATATTATAGAATCTAATGGAACAAAAAGATATAGACAAGATGGAACAAAATATGCACAAAATCAAAGCGTTTGTAATTTTTTGATAGAACATTTCCCAAATCACTGTAAAATCTCTGAAGACGAGGAGGACGCAGGGATGTATTTCAACTCAGGATATTTGAACAACTCCCGTTTGGATTTCAAAGACTACTCAAAGCCGCTGGTCGTAGGCAGCTGCGGCACTTATCGCTTGAAAAAACGCCCTAAGCTGCCTACTTTTTGGGCAAAGGGTCGCAGAGACTATCAAATCCTCTATGTGGCATCTGGTAAAGCACACTTCTGGTTCGATGGTGTTGAGGAAGTGGTGACTTCTGGACACATGGTGCTTTATCAGCCGAAAGAAATCCAGAAGTATGTCTACTATGTAGAAGATCATCCAGAGGTGTTCTGGATTCACTTTACAGGATATGATGTCAAAAACATCCTGAACTATCACGGAATAACCTTGGACAAGCACGTTTTTTACAGCGGCACACTGCCGGATTACAAAATGCTGTTCCGAAAGATCATCCGGGAACTGCAACAATGTGAATATGGCTATGAAGACTATATTGCTTCTCTCTTCAACATCATTCTGCTTTTAGTAAGCAGGCAACAGCAGGAAAGCGAGAAAACAACTACGAGCATCCCCGAAGAAATCGAAGCCGCCGTTGCCTACTTTAACGAGAACTATAACACAAAGGTCAGTGTGGACGATTACGCAGAATCGCTGCATATCAGTACGAACTGGTTTATCCGTAATTTTAAGCAGTACATGAAAATAAGCCCTGCACAATACATCCTGTCCCTTCGGATGGTAAATGCACAAAGCTTATTGGAGAACACCGAATACAATATTGGAGAAATTGCAGAGATCGTAGGGTATGATAATCCACTCTATTTTAGCCGGGTATTCAAGAAAGAGTATGGTGTCAGTCCGGCACAGTACCGAAAGAATCTGGAAGAATCTACTGAAAAATGAGAAAGATTCCTTATATTCCGATATAAAAAGGACGCTGCCGCCTCTGGGTAAGAGGTTGCAGCGTCTTTTTAGCATCAGAGGGCGAATGGTCTGTCAGACTAAACGGCTCCCAACGAATGCGATGCTTTTAGCTTGCGTCTTTCTGTTCGTCAAGAATGCGCCAGCCGTCCATCAGGTCTGAATTTTCCATAATAAAGGTGTGGGCGGTATCCTGTCCCCACGAGTTGTCGTATTTCAGCATCAGATAATCGCTCAACTCGGTTCGATTTTTGAACTTCAACAAGCGATACGGCTCCTGAAAAGCAACCTTTTCGACAAAATATACCGCGTCCGATGTGGGAAGCATAACGCCGACATGACCGATCATAAGAGAATTGTCCGTTTCAGAGAACTGATCGTGCAGGACTACGGAGACGAGACGGATCTTATCATCTTCCGCGAAAGAGAGACCGCGTTTCTTCCATTCCTGCTGAATCGTTTTCAAATGGGTAGGAATATCGGTCGTATTGGTGGTTTTAACCGGGGCGAACAGTGCATCAAACTTTTGCCGTTCGTCGCCGCAAAGGGATTCCGGGTCAGAATCCAGTGTTTCATAGTCCATAAACAGGGTGTCCTCGGCTGAGTCAAGGTCTGCCTTGCCCGTGACAGTGATAAAATCACCGAACAGCCCACAAGCAGTGATCCGACAGTTCCAGCCGGGGAAGGTATCGTATTTTTCTGTCCATGCGTCCTGCATGGAGTAAGGATCGTATTTCAGATCCGAAGGCTTGGCATTTTCAAACCCGGTGGTGAGCCATGCCGGGTCCACAGCATTGTTGAACTTTTGCACATGATCCAAGAAGGTCTGTATCCGCAGGTCAGATACGCCGGCATCCTGCAAAAGCTTGGAAAGAAGAGCCTGTGTATCCGAATCTGCCAAATTGGAGTATTCGATCTGCTGAAGGACAGGCTGAGAGGTTTTTTGAGTGCAGCCCCCTGCCAGAAACGCACCGCAAAAAAGTGCAGCGGTGCAGACAAGAAAAGTTCGACGTTTCAAAAATGGTCACCTCGTTGTGCTTTTCGGAAAATTTCTTTGAGTGCCGGAGTCTCCACCATAGGCGAAGAGAGCAACGCCATCGGTCTTATAACGAATGGTATCACAGATAAACAAAGAAAATCAATGACTTCTGTCGTATTTGACCATATATAATGTTGCAGTGTCCATATCCCATACGGCTAACGTCCATGTGGGGAAAGACGATGCGGCAGTTTTCTGAACGATTTTCTTCATGTCGGACACAACAGGAGTATACCCAAGTTGGAAAATGAAACAGAATGATAATACATTTGAAATTTAACGATACTGAGTCTAGGCAGTATCGGATTGTACATTGTGTTTTCGAGAGAAGCATAATGGGGTTCAAGAGGCCGTGAGTTCGATTCTCGCCACTCGGACCAGAGCCAGCAGATTTATCTGCTGGCTTTTTTGCTGCAACAAAAGGCCGGGGCAGGGGAGAACCCTCTGTCCCGGCCTTTCTGCGCGATGCGGGGGCCGTCAGCCCTCCATCTTGCGTTCCACGAAGTCGCCCACCATCTTGTCCAGCTGGCTCACGGCGTGCTCGGCACCCTTGGCGATCTTGCGGGCGGTGCGGCGCATCTGGCGCTGGCTCGTGTTGGTGGCCATGACGCCGGCGGCGCCCAGTGCGGCACCGGCGGCCATGCCGATCAGGAGCGGGGCGGTGGAGCTTGTGTGTTCGTTTTTCATAGGAGGCACTCCCTTCGAATCAAAATTTTTGGGCTGCGAGGGTAGTATTTCCACCAAAGGATTCACTATACGCTTTTTTTGTGCAGGAAAATGTGGTATACTGTATGATATGCTGATAAACTGGGCCGGTTATGGGCTGGTTTGGTTTATGGAAAAAGGCATATTCTGCGAAGGAGGTTTCTTTTTTGCTGAAGATAACGGAACCGAAAAAAGTTCTCTGCATCCATGACCTTTCCGGTGTGGGGCGCTGCAGTCTGGCGGTCATCCTGCCGGTGCTCAGCGTCATGGGCATCCAGCCGGTGGCACTGCCCACGGTGGTGCTCTCCACCCACACCGGCGGCTTCGGGACACCGGCCCGTCTGGACGGCTGCGCCTACGGCGAGGCCGCACTGGAACATTACCGGGAGCTGGGACTGAGCTTCGACTGCATTTACACCGGCTACCTCGGAGGCGAGGAGCAGGCCGCGCTGGCCGAAAAGGCCTTTGACCTCTGGCCCTCGGCCTATAAGGTGGTAGACCCTGTGATGGGCGACAACGGCAAGGCTTACGCTACCGTGACCCCGGCCTTCATCGACCGGATGCTGCAGCTCTGCCGCCGGGCCGACCTCATCCTGCCCAACGCCACCGAGGCCTGCCTGCTGCTGGAAAAAGAGCTGTCCGCCCAGCTGGACGAGGAAAGCGCCCGGGCGCTGGCCGACGAGCTGGCGGCGTCGCTGACCCCCAACGTGGTGGTCACCGGCCTGCAGCTGGACAAGTACATCGCCTGCGCCGGTGCAGGCCGCGACCGCTTCGTGGTCAAGAAGCTGCATATTGCCCGCAGCTTCCCCGGCACGGGCGACCTCTACGGTGCGGTGCTCATCGGCTCGCTCATTCAGGGCAACGCCCTGAGCGCGGCGGCAGACAACGCGGCAGAGTTCGTGGCGCTGGCCATCCAGAAAACGCCCTGCGACCAGGACACCCGCTTCGGCGTCTGGTTTGAGCCGCTGCTGCCCCGCCTGTGTCCGATGGGGGAGGAGTAAACAGCGATGAGTGAAAAACCGACCCTGAACATCGTTCTGGTGGAGCCGCGCATCCCTCAGAACACCGGCAACGTGGCCCGCACCTGTGCCTGCACGGCCTGCCGCCTCCATCTGGTGGGGCCGATGGGCTTTGCCATCGACGACAAGAAGCTCAAGCACGCCGG
>ERZ1106941.729-NODE-729-length-43803-cov-12.400384_pt1 | contig 43803 bp, 27 predicted proteins | sample MGYA00403670_ERZ1106941 | MGnify/ENA primary metagenome ERZ1106941 (study PRJEB35170, sample SAMEA104062400) | human gut metagenome | biome: human gut; feature: human-associated habitat; material: faeces | place: Denmark | collected 2012-06-04 ...
ATGGGGCAAGAACCTGACATCCGCAATCTTGGGAGAAAACAAGCTGTCAATGATTTATGACTTTGATGGTGCAAAGGTGTATGAAAATATATCCAGTGCAGACTTTGGAACGATGACCGCTTTTTTGACGAGTATCCTGTTTTTCTTATTTACCGTCGTGTGCGGATTTATCGTGGTGCTGACGGTGTTAAATCGTATTCTGAAGATTTACATGATCGCTCCGTTTGCAGGTGTGGCATTGTCTACCCTTGCAGCAGGCGGTCAGACGGCAAATGTTGGTTATTCTTATATACGTACCTTTTTCGGATATGTGTTTTCTGCGTTGCTTATTGCGGTTGTGATTACGATCAGTGCCAGTTTTATCAATACCGTTGCGATCGACACGGAAAATGCAATTATCCGGTTGTTGGAGTATTGCTTGAAGATGGGAGTTATTTCATCCTCGGTAAAGATGTCGGACAGCGTTATGCAGAAAGCATTTAATCTATAGAAATGAGGGAGATCAATGACAAAAACAATCAATCCGGATGTGGCTGCCTTTAAGGATGATTTCTTCAAGGGATTGTCTTTCAGGGAGTGCGTATTCGGAGGAAGTGCATTACTTACAGGAGTGGGTGGAATCCTGCTTTTGCATTTTTACTTTGGTGTAGGGATTAACACAGCGATCACTTTATGTATGCCGGTGATCGGTATCATTGGACTGTGTGGATTTTATCATAAAAACGGATTGACATTGGCTCAGCTTGTGAGAAGGAGTATAAAGCTCATGTTCCAAAAGCCCTATGTCTATGAAACAAGAAATCAGTGAAAGGAATTGGAGGTACAGACAAATGGAAGCAGAAAAAAACGAAGAAAGAAACAATGAGAAGATGAGGATTGATATTGAAAGGAATACAGACAGTGAAAAAAGGCTGATGGGGTATATAACTGCCATTGCAGAAAGCCGGGAACAGTAACATCAGCGTTTGGACATTATGTCCAAACAGAAGCAGGTGCAGGAGGAAAAAGTAATGACGAAATATATAAAAATCTCTGTTCTGGCACGAGAGACCGCAAAGAAAGTCTGTCGTGGCAGAGAGCAGTGGATTCGATACCTTGATGTTGCGTCAAGGTTATATAAATATCCCTTTGAGGACCAGCTACTCATCTATGCACAGCGACCGGACGCAACCGCCTGTGCCTCGCTTGAAATGTGGAATGAGAGGATGTTTTGCTGGGTAAACCGTGGAGCAAAAGGAATTGCCCTTATTGATGGGGAAAGTGAAAGACCAAAACTTCGATATGTCTTTGATATGTCCGATGTTCATAAGGCAAGAAGAATTGGCAAAGATCCGTTTATCTGGCATTTGAGGGAAGAGCATAAAGAAGTGGTTCTTGCTGAACTGGAGCATATTTATGGCAGTACCAATGATGCCCTTCCTTTTGAAAACCGCATTTATGAGATCGCTGAAAGAATAGCAGAAGATTTTTATGAGGAAGCGGTCGATGAGGTGATTGATGAAGCGGCAAACAGTTTTCTGGAAGATCTGGATGGGGATGCAGTTGCTGTCCGGTTCCGGGAAATGCTGGTACAAAGTGTAAGCTATACCATTCTGAAGCGATGTGGATGTGATATGACAGAGTTTGCTGATGATTTTACCTTTGATTACATCCATGAGTTTAATACACTCAGAACCTTATCGGTGCTTGGCAGTACCACTTCGGAGTTATGTGAACCGGTGCTGATCCGGATTGGAAGAACGATTGCAAGGTATGACAGGGCATTATTGCAAAACAGACGATATACAGGAAATCATAATCATACAGAAAGGGCGGTGGCAGGGCATGAATCTGACATACGAAAGGAACGGGGACTATCGGATTCCCAATCTGATACCTTCGGAGCAGGAAGGAACAATGCTGACGAAATACGGAGTGTTGCGGAAGAATTATCTGAGAAATCACAGGAGGGGGATTTACACGGGACTTCTTCTGAGCGGAGAACTGCTGACACACTGCCTGGAGATACAGGAACAGGCAGAGGAGAGGTTCGAGGCACTGGTACAGAAGTTGTCGAAGAACCAGACCGTGACGGAGGAACTGAAACAGAACGATCCGCTGCAGTGGACGAAGGAGATGAACCGGATCTATCAGCAGGCAGAGGAGATCGTTCTGAAGGAACTGGTTTATCAGTAGAAGAGTTAGAGCAGTATGAACCGCCTGCAGACAGTCCCTATCGACAGATGGATTTATTTTCTCTTATGTCGGAGCAGGTGGGAAATATTGCGATGGCACAGGCAGAAATGCCATCGGACAGATTTCTTTTCGGCACGATAACGGCAGGGCAGATCGAAGAGATTCTTCGTACCGGCGGAGGAAAGGAAAACAGCCGGAAACGAATTTATCATAAGTATCAGACCGGAAAAACACCGGAAGAAATGGCGGCTTTTCTTCAGAAAGAATACGGAGAAACCGGCAAAGGATTTCAACTTGGAGGGGAACAGATCTCGGTCTGGTTTAATAAGGATGGGATGTATGCGGCACATGGCACTTCTGCTTTTGAGCATACCGAGGTACATCTTTCATGGAGTGCTGTGGAGTCTGTGATTCGTGGACAGATCGAAGCAGGCAATTATATTGACAGCAACGAAGCATATCTGGCTGACCAGTTTGTAAGAAAAGAGTTAGCCGATATGCTTTTCTTTTATTACCGGGACTCTGTTGGAGCGTTTCCGGAGAAACTTGGATTTGATGGATATGATTATCCGGTACAGCATGAACGCATTACGGATATGTTGGCCAATGGGGAGGATGTTCAAAGGATTGTAGAGCAGATGGATAGGACGCTGCAACAGGTGGATGCCGGAGAAATACAGTACTGTTTTCGTCTGATTAAAGATCCAAAAGAGCTGCGGGATGACCTTGCTGATCTTTTGACAGAAAAGGTTTCTTATCCGCTGCCGGAAGAAGTAAAAGTGGCTGTTGAAGATTTTATCACAGCGGATGAGATTGACCACACTCTTACGAGAGGTTCCGGCTTTGAGCATGGCAGTTTTCGCATTTATGACTTTTATCATCAGGAGCATACCTTAAAAGAAGCTGCTGATTTCCTCAAAAACGAGTATGGAACCGGAGGTACCAGTCATGCACTGGCAGGTTCGGATCGCAGTTTTAAGGATTATGATGCGAAAGGAATTAAATTACGCAAGGGCAGCATTATGACACCGGATGCGGAAGTACTTCTTTCATGGAATGTCGTGGCAAAACGGATTGAAAAGCTGATGAAAGAGGATCGTTATCTTTTGGCAGAAGACAAGGTAAAGTATGCCCAGTATAAGCAGAAGCAGGAAGAAAAAGCATTGCAGCAGGCAAAGGAAGAACTGGGAACTGTGGCTGATGAAACAGAAATCGTTTCAGAAGAGATGGAGACTCTGTCAGAGGAAGATATTTCACCATTGGAAGAATCTGTTCCAGTCAGTGAGAATGATATTTTACAGGAAACAGAAAGTCAGTCTCCAATACAAAATCAGTTGGATATTTCAGCAGAAAACTATGTAATCTCCGACATGGAATTAGGTGTCGGCACAGCAAAAGAAAAGTTTCAGCGAAATGTGGAAGCCATTCGTACATTGGAAACGATTGAATCTGAGAAAAGACCGGCAACGAATGAGGAGCAGGAGGTTTTATCAAAGTATGTTGGCTGGGGCGGTCTTGCGGATGCTTTTGATGAAACCAAGAGTGCCTGGGCGAAGGAGTATGCAGAGCTGAAAGCCCTGTTGTCAGAGGAAGAGTATATTTCTGCAAGGGAAAGTACCCTGAATGCCCATTACACCAGTCCTGTGATCATTCAGGAGATTTACCGTACATTGCAAAGAATGGGATTTACAAAAGGAAATCTTTTAGAGCCTTCGATGGGAATCGGCAACTTCTTTGGTATGCTGCCGGAGACGATGCGGGAGAGCCATTTGTATGGTGTTGAGCTGGATAGTCTGACAGGAAGAATTGCAAGACTGCTATATCCGAAAGCCAACATTACCGGGGATGGATATGAGAAAACCGCATTTCCGAATGATTTCTTTGATGCTGCTGTTGGCAATGTTCCATTTGGTCAGTACAAGGTGGCAGATAAGAAATACGATAAATACAACTTCCTGATCCATGATTACTTCTTTGGAAAAACTTTAGATCAGGTGCGTCCGGGTGGTGTGATTGCTTTTATCACCAGTAAGGGAACGATGGATAAGGAAAATCCCAAGGTACGAAAGTACATGGCACAGAGGGCTGAACTATTGGGGGCAGTCAGACTTCCCAATACCGCATTCAAAGCCAATGCCGGAACGGAAGTCACATCGGATATTCTTTTCTTACAGAAGCGTGACCGCATTGTAGACATAGAACCGGACTGGGTGCATTTATCACAGGATGAGAATGGCATAGCCATGAACAGCTATTTTGTGGAACATCCAGAGATGGTTGTTGGCTCGATGGAAATGGTCAGCGGACCATATGGAATGGAAAGTACCTGCGTGCCGGATGATTCCATTCCTTTCGAGGAGCAGTTACAAAAGAGCCTGTCTTTTATCGAGGGGTCTTATGAAGAAATTGAACTGGAAGAACTGAATGAGGAGTTGACGGCAGAGGTTATTCCTGCTGTGCCGGAAGTGAAGAACTTTAGCTATGCGCTGATCGATGATCGGCTGTACTATCGGGAAAACTCTTTGATGCGTCCGGTGGAAGCTTTTGAGGGAATGATTGAGCGAATCAAGGGCATGGTTGCCATAAGGGACTGCACACGGGAGTTGATCCGGTTACAGTTAGAAGATTATCCGGATGAGCAGATCCATTCCCGGCAGAAACAGTTAAATGACCTGTATGATTCCTTTGCAAAAGATTATGGAAGGATTTTTTCAAAAACCAATAAGCGGGCGTTTCATCAGGACAGCAGCTATTGTCTGATCTGTTCACTGGAGAAACAGGACGAGGAAGGTAACTTTCTTGGAAAAGCGGATATGTTTACGAAGCGCACCATAAAGAAAGCAGAAGTTGTGAACAGTGTGGATACGGCAAGTGAAGCGTTAGCGGTTTCATTGGCAGAAAAAGCAGCGATTGATTTTGAATACATGTCGGAACTGAGTGGAAAAGACAAAGATACGTTGATCGATGAGTTGACCGGCATTATCTTCAAAAATCCACTTAGCGAGGAATGGGAGACAGCGGATGCTTATTTAAGTGGAAATGTGCGAAACAAACTGGAAGCAGCCGAAACTTTTGCGAAGAACGAACCCATGTATGCGGTCAATGTGGAAGCATTGAAACGGGTACAGCCGAGAGAACTGGATGCCAGTGAGATTGAAGTCCGGATTGGAGCAACATGGATTGAACCGAGATTTATCGAGGACTTTATGCGGGAAGTGTTTGAGACACCGGAGCATTTATTAAATCGTGATGTGATAAAAATCCAGTATTCCGATGTGACCGGGCAGTGGAATGTGAAAGGGAAAAATGCGGACTTTGGAAACGCACTTGTAAACATGACATATGGAACCAGCCGGAGAAATGCGTATCAGATTTTGGAAGACTCCCTGAATCTGAAGGACAGCCGTGTGTATGACACAGTGATCGAGGATGGCAAAGAGAAACGGGTTCTCAATAAAAAGGAGACAACGATTGCTGCACAGAAGCAGGATGCCATGAGGGAAGCCTTCCGGGACTGGGTATTTCGTGACATGGACAGGCGTAATGAACTTGTAAGTAAATACAATGTATTGTTTAATTCCACCAGACCACGAGAGTATGACGGTTCTCATTTGAAGTTTCCGGGCATGACACCGGATATTGAGTTAAAGGGTTATCAGAAAAATGCCGTGGCTCATGTTTTGTATGGAAATAATACACTGCTTGCACACTGTGTCGGTGCCGGCAAAACATTTGAAATGGTTGCGGCTGCAATGGAAAGCAAGCGTCTGGGGTTATGTCAGAAAAGTTTGTTTGTCGTACCAAACCATCTGACGGAGCAGTGGGCCAGTGACTTTTTACGATTGTATCCGGGAGCCAATATTTTAGCGGCTACCAAGAAAGATTTTCAGCCGGCAAATCGTAAAAAGTTCTGCTCACGGATTGCTACCGGCGATTATGATGCGGTGATCATCGGGCATAGTCAATTTGAAAAAATACCGCTATCTGCTGAACGACAGACTGCCATTATTGAGCGGCAGATTGCGGAGATCACGCAGTCGATTGAAGAAATCAAAGCGGAGCAGGGAGAACGCTATACCATAAAGCAGATGGAGAAAATGAGGAAAACCCTTCAGACACGGTTGGACAAACTCAATGATACATCCAGGAAAGATGATGTTGTGACCTTTGAACAGTTAGGAGTGGACAGGCTTTTTGTGGATGAAAATCATTATTACAAAAATCTTTTTTTACATACAAAAATGCGTAATGTAGCGGGGATTGCTCAGTCGGAAGCACAGAAATCTTCCGATATGTTTGCCAAGTGTCAGTATCTGGATGAACTGACCGGCGGAAAGGGAATTACCTTTGCAACGGGAACCCCGATTTCCAACAGTATGACAGAATTATATACCAACATGCGTTACCTGCAGTATGATACGCTGCAGCGGATGGGACTGGGGCATTTTGATTCCTGGGCATCTTCCTTTGGAGAGACGCAGACAGCGATCGAACTTGCACCGGAGGGAACCGGGTACCGTGCAAAGACGAGATTTGCCAAGTTTTACAATCTGCCGGAGTTAATCGCCCTGTTTAAGGAGTGCGCGGATATTCAAACACCGGATATGTTAAATCTACATATTCCGAAAGCAGAGTATGAAAATGTGGTATTACAGCCGAGCGAACATCAAAAGGAGATGGTCGCATCGTTAGCGGAGCGGGCGGAGGCAGTCCGTGACCGGAGAGTGGAACCGCATGAAGATAACATGTTAAAGATAACAAATGATGGAAGGAAGCTGGCGCTGGATCAGAGATTGATCAATCCATTACTGCCGGATGAAGAACATTCCAAAGTCAACGCTCTTGTACAAAAGGCATATGAAATATGGGACAGGACAAAGGCAGACAAATACGCACAACTTATCTTTTGTGACCTTTCAACACCGAAGATCGTTGGAAAAACGACCGCAGTCGATGGAGATGATATGTTAGAAGCAGAAGTGTTTGATGATGTCTACCACGACATTAAGCGGAAGCTGGTGAACCGGGGTGTACCGGAAGAAGAGATTGCCTTTATTCATGAAGCAAATACGGAATTAAGAAAGACGGAGCTGTTTGGCAAGGTAAGAAGCGGACAGGTTCGTTTTTTGATTGGTTCCACACAGAAGATGGGAGCCGGAACCAATGTGCAGGATCGTCTGGTTGCCCTGCATCATTTGGATGTTCCGTGGCGTCCATCAGACATTGAACAGCAGGAGGGACGTATTCTCAGACAGGGTAACAGAAATGATATCGTGTCTATTTTTCGTTATGTGACAGAAGGTACTTTTGACAGTTATTCGTGGCAGGTGATTGAAAACAAGCAGAAATTCATCAGCCAGATCATGACAAGTAAATCGCCGGTACGAAGCTGTGAGGATGTGGATGAAGCAGCACTTACTTATGCTGAGGTCAAAGCACTTGCTACCGGAAATCCTTATATCAAGGAAAAGATGGATTTGGATATTCAGGTGTCCAGGCTGAAACTGATGAAAGCAAACCATACCAGTCAGATCTACCGGCTGGAGGATAACATTGCAAAGAATTATCCGAAGCAGATCGAAGCTCTGCAGGAGCGAATTCGGGGATTTCAGACAGATATGGAAACCGTGCGAAAGAATCTTCCGGCGGATAAGGACAACTTTTCCATGAAAGTGGGAAACCGTATCTTTACCGACAAAAAGGAAGCAGGAACAGCCATTCTTGCCATGTGCCAGGAGATGGATTCCCTGCAGCAGATGATAGAGATCGGTGAGTATGCCGGCATGAAGATAAAAATCACTTTTGATTCCTTTAACCGTAAGTTTGTGATGAGTCTGAAAGGAGAACTAAGCCACAACTTTGAACTTGGTTCGGATGCGTTTGGAAATATCACAAGACTTCACAATGTTTTAGATGGCATGGCTGGGGAACTTTCAGAAGCAGAGACAAAACTTAACAATGTCACACACCAGTTGGAAACGGCAAAGCTGGAGGTGCAAAAGCCGTTTCCTGCGGAGGAAGAACTGAAGGAGAAGATGGAACGGTTAGCGGAACTGGATGCCCTGTTAAATATGGATGAAAAAGGCGAGACACCGGTACTAGAAAATGAACCGACGGTGACTCCTTTGGGTGAATGGCTGTTAGAACATCTTCTGCCGGAATTTATGGAAGAGTATGAAATGACAGAGGAACGGGCGAGAGAAGTGCTGTTAGATGCTCTGCCGGAAGAAGAAAGCGAAGTAGTCTGCTTTTCTTCGGAGCAGAATGCAGAGAGTCTCGACAGTGAGGAAATGCAAAAGCAGATGGCTGAATATATGGATGGTGATTTTTATGCCATACCGGTATCGGATACAGAATATCTGATCGCACCAAAAGTAGAACAGGACAGTGTGATTTATCTGCGTTCCATTTTAAGCCAGTTGGGAGATTCGGTGTTATCTTCGCCGGCAATGAAATCCCATGCTGCGTATGAGTATGATTCCGGAACAAACCGGATGAAGCCGTTTGACCATATGAGAATACTGAGAGGTCTTTGTGCGGTAGGTGAGGAAAGGCATATCTACCATACACAGTCACGAGAACCAACAGAAACAAGAACATCCAACTTGGCACAAGTACATTAAAGGAGCGTTTGGACATCATGTCCAGACAGAAAGAAAAGAGGTAAAACGAAATGAAGAGTTATAGCGAATTTATGGAGTATATCAAAGCGAATGTAACAGATTATCTGCCGGAACGGTTTGAAAAGGCAGAGATTAGTATTCAGCAGGTGGTGAAAAACAACGATGTTGTGTTAGATGGATTAAGTATTCGTAATCCGGACAGCAATCTTTCACCTAATATTTATCTGAATCCATTGTACGAGCAGTATCAGAAGGGAAGAAATCTGGATGAACTCGTATCCAGTATTGCAGATACTTATATTGAAAATATCGCACCGCTTGAGGAGAGGGCAATTCAGATGCCGTTGGATGATATGTTCGACTATGAACAGGTAAAAGACAATATTTTCCCAAGACTTGTGAATCTGGAAAGGAACCAGCTTGGTTTAAAGGATGTCCCTTATACCAAGCAGGGGGATTTAGCAGTTACCTATCGTGTGAAAGTGTCAGGGGATTCTAATACACTGAGTTCTCTTGCCATTACAAATGCTTTGATGGAAAAGTATGGTGTCACGACAGGAGAATTGCACGAACAGGCACTTGAAAATATGGAACGACTGCTTCCGGCAGCATTTCACTCGCTTGACGATATTATGACAGATATCATGGCTGTGGAACTTTCAAAAAATGAAGGAATTTCTATGGAAGAAGCGAAAGATTATATCCGGGAAATGATTCCGCCTAACGCATCGCAGATGTATTGTTTGACAAATGAAACAAAGATAAACGGTGCTACCTGTATTATCAATGAAAATGTGCAGAAAATGATAGCAGATAAGGTGGGCGGTGATTATTTTGTAATTCCTTCTTCGGTGCATGAAGTCCTGATTCTGCCTAAGAGTAGTGATATGAGTCCGCAAGAACTTGAAAGTATCGTGAAAAGCGTTAATGCGGCTTATGTATCTCCCAATGAGTTTTTATCGGATCATGTTTATCAGTACGATGCGAAGGAACATAAACTGAGTTTTTGTACACAAGAGAAGGAACTGAAACAGAACCAGCCGCCAAAAGTGAATGTGCAGCAGGAACACAGCCATGAACCAATCAAGCATAGTGGCAAAAGCCATTAGTCGGGAGGACAACATATGAGAGAAAAAAAGATTGAAATTCATTCTTTGGAAGAATTGAAACAACTGATTGAGCAAAAAGATGAGGAAACAATGCTTGTGATAACCGTGGAGGTGGTTTCGAATGAGTCGTGAATTAAAACAGGTGGACGTTCGGTTAAAACTGACCGACAAAGAGAGTATGTTCAGCAGAGAAACGATTGATACGCCGGAGAAAGCTGTTTCTGTTTTGGCACCGGTATTAGCGGAACTTGACCGGGAGGAAGTCTGTGTTGTCAATCTGGATGGAAAAGGACATCCCATCAATTTCAGTGTGGTCAGCATTGGAAGTGTCAATTCTTCTTTGATAACCGGAAGAGAATTATACAAATCTGCCATTTTGTCGAATGCGGCAGCTATCATTATGATTCACAATCACCCATCATCAGATCTTCAAATGAGCAGACTGGATCTTGATGTAACAGAAAAAATGATGTATGCCGGCGTTTTGCTGGATATAGATTTTTATGACCATGTACTTGTGGCGGGAAGTACAGGAGAAATGTTTAGTATGCGTGAACATGTGCCGGAGTTGTTTGAGCCGAGCCAGTATCCTTCTTTGATTTCTCATGAGACAGACGGTGTGAAAGAGGAACATTCGTATCAAGCAACGTCGTTTGTTCCTGTTACTTACGAAATCCTGCAGATTAAGGAAGGCAGCAATGGAGAAGCCTACCGTTTTTTGAAAATGAGTCATGTGCAGGCAAGTGGAATGCAGGTAAACGCAGATGATTATGAATCAAAGTACAAAGAAGAATGGAAAACGAGAGAGACTTTGGAAACAATCTATGAACGCTTTAACATCCACCGTCCGGAGGATTTTACCGGGCATTCCTTATCGGTAAGTGATGTGGTTGTTTTGGAATCCGAGACGGAGAAGAAAGCATTTTATGTGGATTCCTTTGGATTTTCTGAATTAAAAGATTTTTTTGTGGAACGGTTTGAACGGACGGAACAACAGAAGAAAATGATTGCTGGTTTCCGTGAGAAAACGGAAACATATTTTCGTCCGGTGGAAGGGATGAATGCAACAGAAGTGGAAAATGCGGTACGGGATTATCTGATGAATACGATAAGACGACAGGATTTATTGATACAGATTGGTGAGGTTATGGTTTATGGAAGCCGGTGTCGGGGAACAGAAAAATCGACTTCGGACATCGACATCGTAGTTGAGTACAAGGGAGACATTCGGGAAGATGATTTATTTAATCTGTTCCATGAGGATGAATTTCTCCTAGGAAATCATACGGTAGATATCAATCCCATTCAAGCGGACAAGTCCGGAAATATCGCAGATTTTTTACAGCAAGCCACAATTTACATGGAAAGTGAGATGGTGTTTTCAGTTGGAAACCGGTATATCTATATCCAGGATGCAACGGAAGGGTATGACTATACCATTTATGGATTGGATATGAAAGAGATTGATGGTGGCGTATATGATGCTCCGGACATATCCATCTATGAGGCACTGGATGAAATCGTAGCAGATCTGCGAGAATATCCAGACGGTAACATTGTAAAAGGAAGTGTTAGAAAGGACTCACCACTGGTTCCGGTCAACTTAGATGAATTTGAAGAAGCCGTAGAACGTAGCCAGTACGTTCCACCGAAGATTACCTATACCGTTGCTGAGTGCGGTGAGTTTCATTCCATGGGAAGATACCGGGATGATGTAGAAAACGTCAATGAGGCAATCGCTCTTTGGAATGAGTACAGAGAAGGAACTCTTAATGGCGTTCCGAGCATTGGCATTTTGGTACATACATCGGGACAAACAGAACTGGAAGATGCGCAAGTGGATCTGGTGTCCGGTAAGACGATGGATTTGGATATGATACGGTATTATCCAGAAATCAATACTGAAGAGGCTGCTATTCAAAAGATTTGTGAGTTGGTTGAAAATCTCCATGATGTAGAGGTAATCGGTAAAGTGCCGGAGAATGTGTCAGCAGAACTGATCCTTCGTGAATTTGACCCCAAGCAGGAGATATACAATGAGGAAGAACGAAGTTTGATTAAAGAATATGCTGTGCAGGTGAAAGACATGCAGAAAACTAAAGGACTAGCAAGGTGTATTTGTTATCAGGAGAAGTTTGGAAATCAGGATGTTGCTCTAGTCGTGATTGAGGCGAGGCGAGAAATGCAGGAGAGGCAAGGCGGAAAGGAGGAACGTTTGAGGCAGAAAAAAAGATAAATTTCTTTATTTATAATATGGGTGGGTGTATAATAAAAATGTGTAATCAATAAATTGAGATTGGTGGACTACTAATATGATAAATAAGTTAAAATTATTCGTATTTATAATAAATAGATCTACCAAGTAGAAAATATAAGGAAATACATTATGAAAAATAAATTATTTGTTATAGGAAATGGATTTGATTTGGCGCACAACCTTCCAACCAGATTTGTTCCAGACTTTAAGCATGTTGCCCAAAAATATGAGCAGGATAATTTTTGGGATTTATATCAATCCAATGAAGATGATATCTGGTCTGATTTTGAAAATTTGCTTGGATGTCCAGACTTTAGCTCTCTCGAAGAAATTTTTTATGGCTATGAGCCAGATTATATGTCAGATAAAGAAAGTGACCGTGATGGTATTATTTATCAGGTAGAATTAAATGGGAAATTACAGGATGCATTATATGAATTTGCGGATAATGCGGAAGAGTTTTTGTGCAATATAGAAAGGAATGTTTTTTTTGAACAAATTCTAGATTCTGATGGGTATTATATTACTTTTAATTATACACATACTTTGGAAGACATTTATGATATACCATTGGAACAGATTTTACATATTCATGGTGAAGTGGGAAAAAATAATCTGGAATTAGGATATCCAAAAGGGAATTTTACACCTGAAAAATATAGATACGACGCAAGAAAAAAGGGAAGAGGTCCGTACATCGAAATTGAAATAGAAGATTATATCAAAGGCATTGAAGATTATTATGTCAGAACAGCATATGAAGAATTGATTGATAAGTGCAAAGCATTTTATAAAGAAATCCGAATTGATTTACTAGAGGATTTTCTGGATAAGAATCACTGCAAAATTGAAGAGATTATTGTTTATGGACATTCCTGTGCAATAGACTTTGAGTATTTCAAGTGTCTAAGCACAAGATATTCAGATGCATATTGGAAGTTTTATGTAAGAGGAGTAGAACAGGAAAGCAATGCCAAGTATCTTATAAAAGAATATTGTATTAACAATGCTAATATTGTAAGGGTATAAAAATGGATACAGTTAAAGGTGTTTACAATTTTGGAGATGATTTTGTTAAAAAGTAAAAACTTGAAAAGAATAGAATGAAATAAAAAGGAGGAACTGAACATGGGTAAAAATTCTAATGATAGTCAAGGAGTATTTGGTTTTGATTTTCAAGTCAATGCTACTATTTTTCTTCTGTTAGATAATATAAAAGAAGTAAAAGCAGTTCGTATGGAAGGAGCCTCTGAGGATATTGAGCTGACCATGAATAATGGTAATCAAATCATGGCTCAAGCGAAAGGAATAGTAAAAGGAAGTAGCGATTTTTCAAATGTTAGAAGGAATCTTAAGAAAGCAATTGGAACTCTTTCTTCCGCTGACAATCAATCAGTAGAACAACTGATTCTTATTACTAATTCCCAAAATCCACTAAATGAGGATAGCTCAAAAAGTTTCTTTTATGGTCCTCCGGTAGCAGTTGGTTACAATGATCTTTCTGATGCGGCAAAAAAAATAATTGATAATATTGTTGATAAACTTGCTGTTCCGTTTGAAAAGAACAAGTTTCAAATTTATTATTTCATGTTTGAGACCAATAACTTAAGAACTAGGTATGCGGTAATAGAGGAAAAAGTCAAAGAATTCATTAACCAGCTTGATTTGGGGCAGGTTTTAAGTGCTACAGAGTTAATGCATGTTTGGCAAAATGATATTTTTCATAACGGCTCTCAAACGAATATAACTATAAAACTGAGTAAGAAAGAAATTATATGGCCAGTAATTGCGCTGACATTAGGTAAACAATTACCATCAGAGTACATAGAAGATTACGACCAAGGATTTATTAATGAGATTACTGCACAGTATTCGTATTTGATAAACACTGTCACGGAACAATATGATCTTATAACAAAAATTTTATTTGATTACAATTCGTCAAATTATGCCTTGCCGATGAAGGAGCGTACACGAAAGTTCATTTCAGATAAGTGGACAGACTATATTTCCGTTTTTTCGTTTGAATCATTGGCCGTGGAAGTCCAAGAAGCGGTCACGAAAGTGATTCTAGCAAAAGTGATTCAACAAAGGTACTTAATCAATAACATTAGCAAAGAGGTGTCATTATGAAAATTAAATCAATATATATTTCTCAAGGTATGTTTTGGACGGAGCGTTTTTTTGAATCCGGTTTTAATCTGATTTTTAGCGAAAAGAATAGCACTGGAAAAACAACACTTATGCGTTGTCTTCTGTATGGGCTTGGCTATGCTGTTCCGGGGACCAAGAAGTTTAAAATTGAATCGTGCAGTATAAAAGTTGTTCTCGAAAAGGATGATGGAACGATACTAACACTTAAAAGGAACACAGCTGATTCGATAGAAGTGCTTGAGGAGGATGCGCAGATTTCGTATGCGCTCCCTGTACAGAGTAAGGAATTGTATGAAAAAATCTTCGGAACTGATAATGAAGAAATACTCAATAATCTTCTCGGCGCTATATATGCCGACCAGGAAAAGGGGTGGACGCTACTAAACCGCGGTAAGGTTATAGCCGGTGTGCATTTTAACATAAATGAACTAATCAGGGGATTGTCTGGAAGAAACTGTGAAGACATCATACTGCGCAAGAAAAAAGTAGAGAGAAATCTTAAGAAATATAAACAGATTTTGAATATTGCCGAGTATAGAGAATCCATTTCATCAGCTAATGATTCTTTGATGAAAGATGGTTATAATCGTGAGAGAGTTTTAAAATTGGATCAACTCAGAGCTGAGGGGGATGCGATAAAAAAAGAGATTAAGCGTCTTGATGATAATATCAAGAATAACAAAAAGGCTATTGAATTTATCGACGACATGAAGTTAGTAATCAGATTAGATGGTGGTGAAGAGGTATGTGTTACCCGAGATATGGTTGTTGGTGCCTCAGATAGCATAGATCTTCTTAAGACAAAGAAAAAGTTGCTTATTCCAAGATTGGAAAAAGTTCTTGAGGAGGTAGAGCGTCTGGAACTTGAGATAAAGGATGAAGAACAACAATTATCTCTTTTTCCAACGGAATCATTAGCGGATGTATTTGATAGGAAGATGATTAATGTTGATATTAGTCCTATTGATGTGAATAGAGTAATCAGTAATTTGAAAAAAGAGAGAAAAGCACTGGAAGATCAGATTTCTCGATTTACCAATGATAGCAACGATGTAACTCAGTCCATGATTAAAACTGTTCAGCAATATATGGGGGAACTTGGAGATTCCGAAGCAGAAAAGATGACTTGGAAATATCTGTTTACCAGCAACCTCAAAGAATTATCCGGAGCAGTGTTGCACAAAACAGTTTTTTCATTTCGACTGGCGTATATCACCGAAATTGAAAAAGTGCTTGGTATCAAATTGCCAATTTTACTGGATTCACCAAGAGGAAAAGAGGTTGATGGTATCAACATTGATAAGATGATGCAAATTCTCCAACGAGATTTCTCGGATAATCAGATCATCATAGCTTCTATTTATCATTATGTGCCAAACGAGCATGTAATTACATTAGAAGGACAGTTACTAGATCAAATAATTACTACATAAGTGAGGATAATGATGGGACATAGCTATGTTTATGATATTCGTACATCCGAATATGCTCGGTGTACATTGGTCAATTTTACTGAAGTTGATCTTTTCATATGGGAGAAATATATTCAGTTTCGGGAGCACTATGGGTATGATGAAGAACTGGTTGCAGATGTAATTGCAAAGCATGGGAAAATGCCTGCGAGGTATGAAGAATGGTTATTTACATACTTTCATGTGACTACGAGTGCAAATAAGTGTAAATCTTTTATGACGCATGGTATTTTGGACTTGAAGAATGCCTATTCATGTCCAGATTCTGAATTGCGAGAATTTTTGAATGGAAAAGGTATTTTAATCGATATAGACAATTGCCTGTTGAAGTATAGAGATTATGAATACAGCATTACTTATGGAAGTACGCCCCCTAGATTTGATTCAAAAGCCTATGCTTGTTGGTCCATAGGAAGAAGGTTCTATTATGATTTTACTATTTGTGGCTTTCTGTCAGTTTGGGAAGAAAGTGCTTATGGTGGAAATGTTCATTACCGTCCCGAAATTTTGGACGATATTGATAATCTTTTGAACTTGTCTTTGGCACAAGAATGGCATTTATCGCATGAAGCTTATGAAATTGTGGCAATGATACCTGGGAGCGATATTGTATGCGATAGCGATGATGACCAAAGTGAAAAAGATAAAATTCTTAATTATTTAACCAAAGCGTATAATACAGCTTTTGGCTCACCGGTTGAAGAAGTGCTACTGTTAAAAAACAATGTGCAAGTATTACCACAAAGAATTGTTGAGATAACACCATTAAGATGTTGGAAATCATCACTGTAATCTTTTCTAAAAGAGGAAAAAGTAAAATATGATAAAACGATATAGTTCAAAAAAGGAATTACTACGGTAGTTCTTTTTTGTTGCATAAAAAAGAAATGGAGGCTAGAAACGATGTTAAAATTACTAAAAAAGGACACCCATACACCAAAGACGGAACACATTTACAAAGTTCCGTTGTGTATCCAGGATACGATACCGATCTATCGAATATCAAAAAACGGTATCTTTGAACTGGAGAGTCCAACAAACAAAGACGGAGTGAAAAAGAAGATTCACCAGTTTGACAGGATGTATCTGTTTGAGGATATTAACTTTTCCACGCAGGATGAGGAAGAAAAGGAAGAAACCGGTAAGCGGTTTGAAACGCTGCTTCGGTCAATGAATGTCAGCTACAAGGTCATCGTATCCAATCATTATGCCGACAATGGAAGGCTGCGGGAAGAAATCTTGCAGAAGGCAGTCAGCAAAGAAATGGAGCCTTTGGCGAAAGAATACCACAAACTGATTGAAAAGCGATTGCAGGAAGGTCGGGGAGGTCTTTTGCAATCCAAGTATTTTATTGTCAGCTGCAGGAAGCCGGACTATGAAAGTGCCAGAAATTATTTCAATACGATAGAATTTTCCATACAGCAGTTATTTCACCGATTGGGGAGCTGTTTGATACCATTAGATGCTACGGAACGCTTGCGAGCATTACACAGTTATTATCGCATGGGTGACGAGGCATCTTTTTCTTTTAACTGGAATGAATATCTGCATCTGAAACGGGACTGGAGAAATGACATTATCAATATTTCTTTACGGGAGCATCCGGAATATCTGGAGATGGAGGGCGGAAGCTGCGCCTGTGTGATGTTTATCAGAAAATACCCGAACGGTTTGACGGATCAATTCTTAAATGAACTGACAAACATGGACTTCCCTATCATTTATTCGATGGATGTGGAGCCGCTTGACAATGATGTGGCATATCAGATGGTGATGAAAAAGTACATGTCTAATGAGCGAAGCATTAACCGTGAGCAGGAGTTGAAAAACGAAAATGGAGATTATTCAACTAACATCAATTACGAGAGAAGAAAGCAGCAAAGAGATACAGAGGAGATGCTTGATCGTATTTCTTCATTTGATGAGCGGCTTCTTTATGTGGGGATCACCATTGTGGTAAAAGCTGCTTCAATGGAAGAACTGGAGGAACGGACAGAAAAGGTGCGTATCATTGGAAAAACACACAATATGGATATTGTTCCACATTCCTATCGACAGCTTGATGCCTTAAATACATCATTGCCGACGGGAGCAAGATTTGTTGATACGATGCGGACGATCACCTCTGAAGAACTTTCCATTTTCATTCCGTTTAATGTGCAGGAAATCCATGATGATTTGGGATACTGCTACGGATTTAACAAGGTATCCAAAAATCTGATCATCGGAAACCGTAAATTATTAAAGAATGGAAACGGGATGGTGTTTGGTGTTCCGGGTTCCGGAAAGTCCTATAATGAGAAATCAGAGATGGGGCAGGTGTTATGCTTCTCAAAGGATGACATTATCGTGGTAGATCCAATGGGAGAATACAAAGACATTGCTGCGGCGTGGGGCGGTCAGTATATCAATCTGACACAGTCTGCGGAAAATGTCTTTTATGTCAATCCGTTTCATGTACCGGATGTTGTGCCGGACATTGACCGCTTTGTGGCAGAAAAAGCAGAGTTTGCTTATGCGATCTGTGAGCAGGCATTGAAACCGGTGCCGCTTACTAGCAGACATATCGCTGTGATTGATAAGGCAGTCAGTCATATGTATGAGAAATATTTTAAGAAACGTAAAGATAAAAGACGGACACGAAACCGTCCGGAATCTCCGACAATTCCGGTGATGAGAGATTATATTCTTGAGCATTACGATGGAAATGAGGCAGCACAGGAGATCGTAGACCAGTTGGAAGTATTTGCAGATGGTACGCTTGACATTTTTGCCAGAGAGCAGTCCATATCCGATGAGAACCGTTTTACCGTGTATGGATTTTCGGAACTGGGAAAACGAATGCGGGCAATGGCAATGCTTGTGATGATTGAAAGTATCACGGCTAAGATCAAATATAATCAGTCGGATGGAGTTGCTACCTGGGTTTATGTGGATGAGATGCACGAACTTTGGGGAGAAGAATACAGTTTACATGCACTGGAGAAGATGTGGCGTGAGGTCCGAAAACGTGGCGGTATCTGTACCGGGATGAGCCAGAACTTAATCGATGCACAGAGAAACCGTTCTACGAAAACAATGGTTTCCAATTCCGAATTTATGCTTTTGCTGGATCAGGGAACAATGGACAAGGAAGCGGTAGAAGATTTGTTTGATATTTCTTCCGAGCAGCTTGCCTGTGTGAATGGAGCGGAGCCGGGAATGGGACTTATACGGTTTGGCGATAAGATTGTTCCATTTGATAATACGATGGAAAAAGACAGTAGTCTTTATCAGTTATTTAATACCAATTTTCATGAAATGGTTAATGACAGAAATGCGAAGCAAACATCGAAAAAATAAGAGACAATAAGGGCAGATGAATTGACGAAAATCGTTGAATTATGGCGGGAAAAATGATATATTAGTTGCATGGCGTAAGCCATAGGAAAGTACCCATGACAGGGTGGTAGCCTCCCAACACCGAATGACCGGCTTGCCGGAATACATAGGAAGGGAGGTGGCGCAGATGACAGCTTTTGAAATCCTTTCGATTTTCATCGGCATATTAACATTGTTATGTGCCTTTGGTAGTCTTGTTATAGCGTTGCTTGCCTTTCTCAATAAGAGAAACAAGCGAAAATAAAAATGCCTATCCTGTCTGCCAACAGGATAGGCGGTGTCCGTAAGGACATCTAAATTTCCCTGGGAGCATCCACTTTGGAGTGGGTGCTTTTCTTTTCTAACATCAATATATCATATTTTCCCCAAATGTTCAACATAAAAATTAAAAATTGTTGCGAACTTACGCAGAAAAATTGGAGGTGAAAGCAAATGGATCATCTAGACAAAGAGGTTATTGAATCATTAAGTGAACCGGCAAAGCGTGTGTTCAAAAGTCTGGATTATCGTTCCAAACAGCGAATGTTAAAGAAAGCCAGAGAAATGGCTAAGACAGAAAAAATGAAACGGCGGAAAAAGAGTCGGTTTAAGAAAAAAGGCATTGAAAAATGGAATAAAGGCAAAAAGCAGAAGAAGGGCAGTTCATCCAAAAGTGAGCGTGTCCTTTTTTCTATTCACGAAACAAGGGAGCTTATGGTGCAGTCCATGCATCTGATGCTGCTTGGAAGCAGTGTGGCAGATGCTTCTTATGAAGAAAGAAATATGGAGCATACAGAAGATGCACCTATCAGGCTTTCTAAAGAAACTGCCAGAAAAGGCGCACATACGGCAGTGGGCGGCATGAAAACGCTTGTGCATAAAAAGCTGCAAAGCAGGGAAAAGAGAAAGGCTGCAAGAAAGTCAACGGAGAAATCGGCACAGGCTGTTCAATCGGGAGCAAAAGCAGGAGCACAGGCAGGAAAATTTCTGGTAAAAGCGATACAAAGTGTTGTTCAGGCAGTAGCGGCAAATCCGGCTGTATGGATAGCCGTTCTTTTGATTATTCTTGTGGCAGCTATCGTGGGAGCAATCGGAGTAGTGGTTGGCTCCGGCGGTGCTGCTAATGAATCACAGGATGGAACCTATCAGGCACAGGTATCTGAAAAGACAGAAAGTTTCCGTGAACTTGTCTCGGAATACTGTGAAAAATATGGAATTGATGATTATGTGGATCTGTGTCTTGCCGTGATCGAACAGGAAAGCGGTGGAACGGAACCGGATGTCATGCAGACGGCACAATCCTATTACAATGTGAATCCACCGATTGACAGTGCAGAAGAAAGCATTGACTGCGGAACGCATGAATTATCGGACTGCCTAACAAAAGCGAAGTGTCAAAGTCCGAATGACATAAAAGGAATTTCTCTTGCCCTGCAGGGGTACAACTTTGGAAATGGTTACATAGACTGGGCATTAAAAAATTATGGCTGTTACACCAAAGAAAATGCCGGGATCTTTTCTGCGAAGATGTGTGCAGAACTTGGGTACAGTTCTTATGGTGATACCGAGTATGTACCTCATGTACTTCGTTACTATGTGATGAATGAAGAAACCAGTGTATCCAATGAATCCGCCAAAAAGATTTTAGAAGAATTGAAGAAAAATAATACGGCGCCGGCGGAGGCTTGGAAGGTGATTGAAAAAGGTGCTTCTTTAATTGGGACGGTAAAATACAGCATGGAGAAACGGCAGTCGGATGGACGGGACAAACCGGAGTTTTTGGACTGCTCTGCTTTTTCCGCATGGGCATTTCATAAAGCAGGAGTGACCAGTGTGCCATATGGTTCTACGACAGCAACTTTTATCGGTTCCAAAAAGTTTCAGGACATATCTGCTGACCAGTTACAGCCGGGAGATATTGGATTGAAAAGTAAGACAGGTGGAACCGGTGGGGCAAATCATGTTGGGATTTATTGTGGGAAAATGAAGGATGGCAGAGTGGTTTGGCTTCACTGTACCAGTTCCAGCGGTTCTTCCCTGACCGGAAATACAGAGGGACCGATGTTTGGTGTTTATACGAATTTTACTTATTTCAGACGGTTAAAGAGATAGGACAAAAAATAGCGTTTGGACAAAATGTCCAAACAGGATAGAAAGTGAGGAAGTCATGTTAAGAAACATACGAAGATTTTATTGGAAGCAAAGAGACAGGGGACAGGGAAGAAAGACTGTTATGGCAGCGTTGGTATTTTTCCTTTTTGTTGCGATTATTGTGGCAGTTATCATGAAAAGTATGATGGGAGGACACGGTGCGGGATTGGAAACGGTTCATAAAACCAATACGGCAACCGGCGCAGCGGTCGTTACAGAAACAGCATCGGGGGCATCTGTGACTGCGACAGAGAATGCTCCGGATCGTGAACTGCCGCAAGAAACCAAAGAAGCGATTTCTGTGGATACCACAAATCTTAATACCTTTTTAGGATTTATGTCGGACGCAGCTTATGAAGATTTGAAAAATCAGTTGATTCAGATTTGTCAGGACAGGAAATGCAGATCCGTCAAAAAACTGACCTACCAGCAGACGAAGGCATTTGATGTTACCAGTTTTGTTCTTTTGTCAGATGGCAGTGTCTATCAGTGCAATTACAATCTGAAAAGCTGTCAGATGTCACTTTCAGAAACATCATACGATGAAGCGGCAATCAATCAGATGAAGGAAAAGGAAGTGCAGGAAGAACAGGCTAAGCTGGAACAACAGCAAAAGGCAGAAAGGGAAAAGCTGGCAAAAAAGAAGGCGGTTCATAAAAAGAAGAAAGCGAAAAAGAAATCACATAAGGCAAAAAAAGCCAAGAAAAAGTTGTCAAAAGTCAGTTCCGGACGAAAGCATAAAAAATAACGCTATTACTGTATATAAGGGCATAAGGGTATAAGGGAACGGAGTCCCCTTACAAGATATGTGCATGGATGTGTCCACGTCATGCGTATCTTGCAAGGCTCGAATGAAGAGATAAAAAGCACATTTTATGTGCCAAAAATGAACATCAAAAAAGCAGTAAAAATGGTATGTTTAGACATTATGTCCAGACAGGCTCAAATAGAAAAGGACATGGCTAGCGTTTAGACATAATGTCCAGACGGAATCAGATCAAAAGAACATGGACAGCGTTTGGACAAAATGTCCAGACAGAAGAAAGGGGTGATTGTTTGAATGACATGAAAACAGAGATTCTCCGAGTACGAATGACACCGGAGGAAAAGGCAGCACTGAATGAGCAGGCAAGCCTGCATCATAAAACCATGAGCGAGTATATTCGGAGTGTGGCAAAGTGCCCGCCGGATGTGACGAGGGATGAGTTTGAATCCTCCATCGTGCGGATGATCTATGAGATCAACAAGATTGGTGTCAATATCAATCAGATTGCAAAAAAGTATAACGAACACAATTATGTGGAACCAAGTGAAGAACTGCTCTGCAAATTGGATGAAGTTTACGGAATGATGAAACATACCATACGGATTATGAAAGGTGATCGCAATGTCGCTCATTATTAAGATGGATACCATTAAGACAGAGGAACATTTACGAAAGTCCATTCCCTACATTATGAATGAGAGGAAAACGGATGGATTGTGTTTTAGCAATGCAGGCATTACACCGGAGCAGATTTTGGATACTTTCTTTTTGACGAAGCAGATGCATCCCACACACGGAACCAGACAGGGGTATCATTTTAAGTTTTCTTTTTCAAAGGATGAAACGATCGCACCGGAAGATGCTTTGAGTTTTGTCCGGGAGTGGGTCGAGGAATATCTGGGAGATCGTTATGATTATGCCTGCTCGGTTCATAAAGACCGTGACCATATGCACATGCACCTGGTATTCAATTCCGTAGCAAGAAATGGTGGAAAGTACCGGTATGAAAAAGGGGACTGGGAGAAAGTGATACGCCCGCTTACAAACCGTCTGGCTGAAACATACCATACCGGATCATTAAAGGAGAAAGATCCGGCGCTGGATTATTCATCCGATTACAACAGGAAGCAAGGAACAATGACGGGTAAAGAACGAGTGGAGCAGGATATTGACCAGTGCATTTTGGAAAGCAGATCCTATGCAGATTTCAAGAAGCGTCTGGTGCGGGATTATGACTACCAACTGCGGGAAGGAGTATCGAGAGAGCATGGTGTCTATCTTGCCCTGACACCGCCGGGGAGAGGAAAAGCTATTCGTACCTATCGTTTAAGTGAGGGCTATATGCCGGCAGACATTGACCGGCGCATTGCTTCAAAGACTGCCGACAGAGTTCCGGTGAAACGGGGGACAGCAGAAAAAAGAAATACAAAACTTGACTGGGCAATGAGCAGAAATTATCAGTTTATCCCTTATAAAGAAATGTCGGAATATCAGAAGGCAATGGTACGGCAGGTGTTAGAGGCAAGGCGGTTGTATCAGCGAACCGGAACACCGCTGTATATCCATGAACGAAGTGTCGGTATTCTTCGGAAAATGAAAAATGAGACGAAACAATGCGGTGTGTATGTGAAACGAAGAGAGACAAGAAGAGTGCAGAAAGAACTCATCAAAACGGTGCAGCAGAGGAGGAAGAAACAGTTATGACAACAGAACAGATGGCATTAGTAAAAAAACTGATCCAAAAGCATGAGATTGAAGCAACGGATGCCGAGTGGACATTGATTTTTATGGGAGTCGGCTATGGATTGTCAGAACAGCAGATAGACAGTTATCTTGTGATGAATACTACTGACCTATTGGCAAAGCATGAAAAGATGCTCTGTATTCTTTTGGGGATGGATTCAGAAATGCAAGGAGCAACCAATGAAATTCAAAATCCGGCAGAAAGAATACAGTTTATGTTAGAAAATCATTTCCAAAGAAAGAAATCGGAGAGTGGTTATGAAAGTGTGATGCAGTATGTGATTGAGGACAGTGACCTGTCAGCAGCACAGATCGAACAGCTTCGGAAAGCGGTAGAAACAGGAATGCCGGCAGAGGACATTTTAGAAATGGCAAAGAAGCGAAAGGATGTGATGGAGATACGACGATGTATCGAATTTTATGAAATGATGCAGCAAAAAGGCAAACAGGAAAATGTAAAGAAAAGCAGGAGGGCAGGCAAATGAGTGAAGAATTACAATCGTTAGTGCAGATCATAGAATTATATGGAAGAGGTCTGGAAGGTTTGGGAAAAGCCATACGGTTCTCGGCAAGAGGAGCAGAGAAAGGAGTGCAGATTGCACAGGTGAAAGCATTACAGCATCGAATGAAACTTCATTATGCCAGTGAGGGAACCCACAACACTATGAAGTTATCCGACCTGGAGAAAATGACAGGTGGTCGTTACACCATCTTAAACATTCCCTTGGAGGATGAGAAAGAGCTGATTGCCTTTTATGACCGGTTAAAGAAGTTAAAAGTCTCTTTTTCTGAGTTGCCGGACTTAAATCTCGGAGACGGCTATACACAGATTGCCTATAATCCGGATGATGTGGAAAGTGTACGGCTGGTGATTGATTATTATAAAAAGAAGTTTCGGCAGGAAGCAAAAGAAATGGATCTGGATGAGTATTTTGGAACGGCAAGTCCGGGAGGAATAGAATATCTGGACGAACTTGCTGCCAAAGGATATGAGGGCAGGATGCACGAGGAGCAGTTGGAAGAGATTCAGGAAAGGATCAGGGATAAAGAATATCTTCCCATCAGCATCAATGTGGAATCACTTCTTTTGCGGGAAGAAAAGGATGCCTATCTGTTTCGCATTCCCCGTGGCAGACTGGGAGAAGATCTTTCGAGTGCCATACGGATCAAAAAATCAGACTGTATTCTTTTGGATGAGGGGCAGACGGTGATTACCTGTTTGAAACGGGATGGAGAACTCTGGGGATATGCACTGGATCAAAGGAAAAACATCAATGAGAAAGAAAAAGTGAAACTGGATATTACAAAACTGGAAAAAGCATTTGCCCCGGTAGGCGGTGACCGTGTGAAAATGATCGGGAAACTAAAGCCGGAGTATGCAGCAATCTTTCCATCTTTTCATGAGGGACAGGAGATTCAGAAAAAATCTTCTGTCCCTGATTTAGTTCCGGAGAAAACAGTGGAAAAAGTGCTGTCCCTTGAAAAGATGAAAGAGCGATACCAAAGTCCGGAGTACATTCCGGTTACCTTTGATATGGAGACGCAGATGGTGGCAGAATCTCCGAATCTGTATATTGCCAATCTGCCGAAAGAACAGCAGGAATCAAAGGATTTTGTGCGTTGTATCTGCCTGGACAAGGAGACAACCAGCTTATCGGATGATGGAAAGCGGTTACTGGCATATTTGAAACGATCAGATATGTCAGAGATCACAGAACTGGATCCGAATGGAAAGGAGCTGCGAAAGTATGTAAAGAAAAATGAAGAGATTGCGACAGAATGCTTGAAACATCAGAGGGGCAGGTGGAATACAGACAGTCCGTCTTTGGAAAAGAGGTTGCTGCAAAAATCTGTCAGCACTCCGAAGAACAAAAAATTGTAGAGGTGATTCTGGTGAAAAAACAAAGAGGGAAAAGCCGTGCAACCCATGTTGCCGGTTATATGAGAAAACAAAGACTGCAGAGTTTATTACGAGTGTGTGTGGCGTTGTTGCTGCCCACACTCTATTTATTTTACTGTTTAAGCGGATTGTATATCATAGATGTGGAAATGACGAAGCTGAAGGAACAGATTGTCTGGTGCCTGTTACATCCGCTGAAGATATATAACGATAAAAGTCTCAGTATGGTGTTTGCCGGCGGGCTTTTATGGATGGTTTTAAGTTTCACGGCGTATAGCAGAAGTGATCATAACCGGATGCCGGGCAATGAATTTGGCTCTGCCAAGTGGGGCGAAGTGCGGGAGTTTAATGAAAAATATGCGGCAAAGACAGCAGACGGGGAAGGCGATCTGTCATCGGAAAATAAAGTGCTGTCACAGAATGTACGGTTTCGGTATGATTCCGATACACTCCGCAACAACAATGTGTTTGTCGTTGGTGGAAGCGGTGCCGGTAAGACCGCTTTTTTCCTGACACCCAACTTACTGTCTCTGCATGACTGCAATATTTATACCGATCCAAAGGGAAGCCTTGTGGAAGAACTGGGTGCATGGCTGTCAGAGCAGAGAGATACCAGAGTATATACATTGAATTTGTGTGAAATGGAAAAAAGTATGCACTTTAATCCGTTTCTCTACATCCGCAGTAAAAGTGATGTGACTAAACTCGTGACAAATCTGATACAGAATACAAACTCTCCAAACATCAAAAATTCAAGTGCAGACCCATTTTGGGAGAAGGCGGAACGAATGTTTCTGGAGAGCCTTTTCCTCTATGTATGGATGGAATGTCCTAAGGGAGTATATAATCAGAAACGAGGGCGGGCGGAACTATTGCAGAAAAACTGGAAAACGATTTTATATCTGTTAGATGAGGCTCAGTTTGTGGATGCGGACACACCGCCGAAACTGGATCTGCGTATGGAAGAACTGGCAAAAAAGAAGCCGGATCATCCGGCAGTAAAAGCCTATCAGCGATACCGGGGAGGTCCGGATGAAACGATTCGTTCCGTTATTATGACCGTAAATGCCCGTATGCAGCCTTTCGATAATGAAGAACTGTTGGAAATCTTTTCATCCAATGACATTCCGTTGGATGAGTTTGGCACCGGAATTGACGGAGATAAGAAAACAAAAAGCAATCTGTTTATCATTATCCCGGATGACGATGACACCTTTAACTTTGTGCCGGGCATGGTTTATACCCTGCTTTTTCAGGAATTGTACCGTCAGGCAAGATTCTTTGGCGGAAAGCTGCCAATGGATGTTGGTTTCTGGCTGGATGAAATGGCAAATATCAAGATGCCGAACAACTTTGATAAGATTCTTGCAACCTGTCGAAGCCGAGGTGTGTACTGCATACCGATTTTACAGTCCCTGGCACAGTTAAAAACACTGTTTGCGGATGGTGCATGGGAGGGAATCGTGGGGAACTGCGATACCTTTATCTATCTTGGCGGAAATGAGGCAAGTACCTACGAGTATGTGTCAAAGCTGCTTGGCAAATGGACGATTGATAAACGAACCAGTGGAGAAAGCAAAGGCTCCAGTGGTTCATACAGTCAGAACTATGATGTGCTTGGCAGAGAGTTGATGTTGGAGTATGAGCTGCGTCTTTTGCCGGATGATGAATGTATTATCTTTGTGCGTGGGGAAAATCCGATCCGTGATAAAAAGTGGTTTCCGTGGGAGCATGAACAATACTTAGAAGCAAGAAAGTGTGGTGCTTTTAATCCCAAAGAGCAGAAGGAAAAACAGGAAAAGCCGATGGAAGAATGTGAGTTTCTTGGTGAGGAATCCCTAAATTATTTGAAACTGCAGAAAGACAAAAATGAAAATATCAGGCTGTATGAACTGGATGCTTTTTCGTTTATGATGATGGATCTGGATGAGATGGAAAAAAAGATTCATTCTACTCCGAATGATAAAAAGGGAAAGGCAGGAGAGCCGACCATCACTGCCGGTATGATACAGTCAGCCCTTCATGCGGAAAAAGAACGGGAGGAAGCGGAACGGAAAGCGTGGTTTGTAGAAAACTTTGATTCGCTGACACTTCTTGACATTTATGCTTCCGAGTGGATCGGTGAGACACGAAGAAATGTGATAAGAGATCTGCTGCAGGCAGAGGCTCCGGAAGAAGTGATAAAGTCAATCATTCGCCTGGAGATAGAGGAAGGACAAGTGCTACAGAAAAAGAAGATGTGGCTGGAGATGGAAGGGAGAGAAGCAATTGAAGAATGAGAGATTATGTGATATTCTTGCTTGAAAAAGGAGAAAATCATGAAGAAACAATCAGAATTAATCAATGAGTATTTGTATTATGGGAGAAAGCAGCGAAAACTGGATGAAAAGACGATCAGAGCATATCGTATTGATTTGGAACAATTTTCAGACTTTAGTGAACAGGAAGAGATTGTAATGTCAAGAGAGGTAATTCGACAATACATTTTACATTTGCATGACATTTACAAACAAAAGACTGTAAAGCGCAAGATTGCGAGTTTAAAGGCCTTTTATTCATATTTGGAGGAAGAAGAGATAATAGAAGATAGTCCAATGCGAAAAGTTCGAACGGAATTTCGTGAGGAGAAAGTTTTGCCTCGAACCATTCCTTATTCTACGTTAGAAATGCTGCTAAGTTATATGTATTCTCTGAAATTACAGGAAAACAATACGGAATGTAGAACAAAACTGTTAAATCGTGATATTGCAGTGGTTGAAACACTTTTTGCAACGGGGATACGTATTTCAGAATTATGCAATCTATCGCAAAAAAATATTGATTTGGAACAAGGTATATTTTGCATAAAAGGAAAGGGAAATAAGGAACGGTATCTTCAGATAGGAACCGTTCAGGTGTTAGAACAACTGCAAGAATACAAACGACAGTGGGAGATTGAGTTGAACCAAACAGAATTTTTCTTTCTTAATCGTTTTGGAGAGCGTTATTCTGAGCAGGCAGCTCGACGAATGGTAAAGCGGTATGCGGAGCTAGCAATGATTAATCTCCATGTTACACCACATATGTTTCGACACGCATTTGCAACGTTACTTTTGGAGGAAGAAGTGGATATACGGTTTATACAAAAAATGCTAGGACATGCTTCCATTACAACAACACAAATCTATGCGGAGGTAGCATCAAAAAAACAGATGGAAATATTAAGAATGAAGCATCCGAGAAATCACATGAATATATAATTTATACTAATGTTAAAATATGTAAATAAATATTGAAAACTTGGAAAGAAGGTGATATAATATAAAATATACTGATAATAAAAAATTATCTATCATAAAAAGCGAAAATGGAGGGTATTATGAATATTGTGTTAGGACTTCATGTGAAGCATGACAGAAGTGCATGTATCATTATTGATGGTAAAGTCGTTGTTAATATAGCAAATGAAAGAATAGACCGAATAAAATACTCGGCCTCTCCTGAAATTCCGTATGCGGCTGTTGATGCAGTTTTGAGATATTGCAATATTGACATCTCACAGGTTTCATGCATTGGCATGTCCGGTGCAGGAGTAGAAAGCGAAAAGGTAAAACAATTCTATAAAGATGATTTCTTCGCCCATTATAGATGCCGTGAAATTCCATTTTTCTTTGTATCACATCATTTGGCTCATGCATATTCTTCCTTTTGTTCGTCCACTTTTTCTGAAAGCCTAATATTTGTTGCAGATGGTGGCGGTGATTATATTGGGAATAAACAAGAAGCTGAAACTTTGTATTATGGCTGTTGCGGAAAAGTTCAGCAACTTGCTACGCGGACACAGGATATGGTTGTACGAAAAATGGAGAATCCAATAAATACTATTTATCCTTTTATGCCAGATTATGTACGTAACCACGAAATTAGCATAGCACGAAAATATGCACAAATTACTCATTTAACTGGTTTCGCTCATGGTGAATGCGGTAAAACAATGGGGCTTGCTTCGTATGGGAAATCCTATTTTGATTATTCGCAATTAGATTTTCATGATTTAGATTTCAATTTAAAATATAAAGATTTACTGGAAGAAATTTACACTTTGTATATTATGTCCAAGAAAACTTATAGAGATTTTATTTTTGAGGAACGTGCGAATATCTCTGCTACGGTTCAAGAGTTTACAGAACGTGCAATAATTTCACTATTGAAGAACTATCAAGCTCGATACTCATGCGAAAACCTGTGTCTTGCTGGAGGTCTATTTTTAAATTGCTTATTAAATCATAAAATACTTTGTGAATGCAATTTTAAAAACGTTTTTATAATCCCATCGTCTGGTGATGATGGTCAAGCCCTTGGTAGTGCATACTATGCTTACATGGAAATGTTTGGTGCACCTTCCTCTTTCCGAATTAATTTACCATATATCGGGTTAGATTACACGGAACAAGAAATTAAGGATGCAATTCAAGCAAAAAATCTTTCTTACAAAAAGTATTCAGATGACGATTTAGCAAGGGTAACCGCAGAATACATATCTGAGAATAAAATTGTTGGCATGCACAGGGGAAAAACGGAGTTAGGGCCACGAGCACTATGTCATAGAAGCATCTTGGCAAATCCAACTCATCCAGACATGAAAGACATTTTGAATCGTCGTGTAAAACATCGTGAAGAATTCCGTCCCTTTGCTCCTACAGTTGTAAAAGAGGATCAATTCAAATATTTTTCATTACAAGCGTCCTCAGATTATATGTTGCTTGCACCAGTTGTTAAAGAAGAATATCGTGAAAAGTTACCAGCAGTAACTCATGTGGATAACACAGCCCGTGTTCAAGCGGTGTCAAAAAAAAGCGACCCATTTATATATCAGTTATTACTGCAATTGAAAAAAAACATAGGGGTATCTGTAGTGTTAAATACATCATTTAATGTTGCTGGAGAGCCTATTGTAGAATCTCCACAGGATGCAATAAACACTTTTTTAAAAACTAATATTGACGTTTTGGTAATAGGAAACTACGTGGTATTGAAACCCTAAAGGATAATCAGGTAGTTTGTTTGTGGATCCCAGAGAAGATTGAGGGGGATAGTGTTTGCAAACAGCACTTCTTTTTTTCTTGCCTTTGCATATTGCTGCACTAAAAAAGCATTAACTGGATTATCAAATGACTCTTGGGTTTTATAGACAGAATGTTCCTGTCCTATAAATGTAACAAGAGACATCGTTTGATAAAAGAGCGATTCAAATTTGTGTTCTTCTAAATAGTATCCCAAATTGCTTAATGCTAAAATATTCCCCTCACATGTATCACGATTTCCTATGTATAAAAGACCTTGCCTTTTTAGCATGTCAAATACCGTGTTAAAAATTTTGTAAACATGTTGAGATTCAAATTCCAAACGTATTGCGACAATTGCTTGCAGATTATGTAGTCGCCATAAATACCCTACAATACCATAAGCTGTGCTGAGATTAATGGCTTTTTCCACATATTCCTTCGCTAGAAATGTTGCCTTTTCTTCGTTTTTCAACAAATTACAAATTGCAAGTAAAAAGAAGCAGTGAATTTGAGCACGATAGAGATTGTTTGCTTCAATATCTTGTAATAGTGAATTAAGTGTTGAAATCGATTTATTCTGCTGAGCAGTAGGGTTATTTAATATTTCCAATGCACAAAAATCCAAAGAGTTGTCCATTTCAATCCTTTTGGATGGCATCAGTTTAGTAGCGTCGATAGACTTTTTTAAACTTTCTTCAGAAAGCTTCATATTTGGATATAAATTAATCTTAAACTTTGTTCTATATGCTAGTGCTCTTAAGCTGTTGTCATCCAATGTATCAGCTAAGTTTATTGACAGTGTATTATACATTTTGGATAAATCTATTAAGTTAAACGCCCGATAAATTGCAGAAAATCTGTCATACAAATCAAACAAAGTTTTGTCAGATAATATGTCCTTATTGCATAACCAATCTGCTTGGATTTCCTTTAATAATATCTCCCCGTCGGGATACAAGCCCGCATTCATTAATGCATGCGCCTTCAATTCCTTAATAGAAAGGTAAAAAGATCTGTCATTAAATATTTTATATTTGCTGATTTTTTTTAGTGCAGCATCACATTCGTCTACCGCCTTAATCGGAGCGAAATGATGAAGAGTAATATAGATTCGCAACAGCAATGCTTTTTTCGCTAGAGTAAGATTTTTTTTTGCATGCCGAAATAACTCAAACATATCACCTAAATAGTCGTAAAAGTTTAAGTTTACATTAACATTAGAAATGTTATTCACTTCAACAAGCCATATTTCAATATCGTATAAACATTCTCTTGCATGCTTATAGTCTTTGCAGTATAAATAGAGTCTTCCAGTCTGAAAAGTTCCTAAAATCTCTACAATGTTTGGTATGCATACAATTTCTTTTGCGAGTGAGGCTCTAACTTTTTTTTTCCCTTTCAAACGTTTGCTCACATATAGAAATAAGCTTTCATGAAAAAAAGCTATCGTTTCATCTTCTTCATATTTGAGCAATCGCCGGCGTATCAATTCATTTAATTGATTATATGAGTCTTCAAAAAATGTGTTAAAGAATACGAGGCTCACCTTCCCATTGCATAACGCAATTTTATACAATAAGTCCAAACAAAGTTCACCATCTTGTTCTCTATTCAGGTGAGAAAGTCGCTGATAATAGATATCTGCAATTTGTTTTGGCATAAAATGTTTGGCGTGAAATTTATTTATATCTGTAATGCCCACAGTATTCCTGTTTTGAAGTTTTACTAAATTACAATCCAATAAATACTCTACATATTGAACAATAAAAAGTGGATTTTTTGCGCTTAGATTAAATAACTTATCTAATGCATATGGAGGTATCCCATCAATCAACACTTTAATTAAATCTTTTGCCTCATCATCCTTAAGAGGTTTTACCGTAAAACATGTCTTTCTTAGGTTTTCATACGTCCATTGAACAAATGATAGATAATTGATGTTTCCAATGGTATAATCTGTTCTCCCACCAATTATTAACGTTACTGGAGATGAGTTTGCTTTTAACTTTTGTAGTTCACTAAGAAAATCATCATCTGCATTGTGAATATCATCTAAAAAAATTACTGCTTGATTGCCAAATGGCGTTTTGCAACTTTTAATCATAGAAACAAAATCCGAATACATTCCCTTTTGTATATAGCCATTTTTTATTAGAAATTTTTCGATTTTTTTTGGGGGAGTATGCCCCTTTTGAAGTTTGCATTGATAAAAATCAAACAATGTACCTTGTAATCTTGAAAACAACTCTTGTACAAGTCTTGTTTTTCCAATTCCAGCATCACCCCAAAAGCAAACAATACTTGGCGGAGTGGTCGATTTTAGCATTTCTTCAAGATTGTCAATAATTTGTCTTCTTGATTCGCCCCAAAAAGGAGGTTCAAAAATTTGTGTACCGTTAATTCCGTTAATCATAACGACTGATTCTGTGCCGTTAACTTGAATACGAAACAAGAGTTCTGGGATACCATCAAAATAATTTTGCTCTACTGTTACCTTTTTGATTACGGCACCGTTAGGTGCAATAACAAAAGATATATTATCCTCTGAAGTACTCCAATCCACATCTGTTCTAAGTTGTAAAGAACAATGTTTTTCATTATCGGAGTAGTTTCTAAAAAGTAAATATAAATTATACCGGTTATTCAACTGCGAAACTACAGTATCAACTTGATATTCATAGTAAAAATCCGCATGTTCTGATAAGTCATACGGATTATTGAGTGCATGTTGCAACTCAGGTTCTTCGAGATTTAATAAATAAGTCCCCAGTAAGTACCCATCTATCAGCCGAAATAATATGTTGTTTTTTTTCAGTGACTCGGTCAAATACCAGTATGTTTGTGGTAAAATTTGGCTATTAGTTACTAAAACATAATAATCATATTTTTTAGTATCTTGAAATTGCATTCTAGAACTACTAGAAGAAATTTTATCATACCTTAATGTGTTATTATTTGTACTCTTGCATTCAAAACATATTTGAATTCCCTTACCGTTAGGCGAAGTAAATTTTTGACCCAAAATATTGAGCGTATTAATTTGGGATGAGATAATAATATCTTTCCCACCATCTGCCACGCGTGGTGTCTGAAACACATGTACTTGTGGATGTAGCTCACCCAATTGTGCCGTAATAATTTTTGCAATAAAATCTTCAAAGTTTTGTCCCAAATCTTTTTCCATTTGCCATGTTATATTGGGTGATTTATCACTGAAATATCGCCTCATACATTACTCGCTCCTATTGCTTTTATGATAGATAATTTTTTATTATCATGCGGTAAGGGTTACCAACATCTATTTTTTAGAGCATATACTCGAAAAATCATTAAACCCAGACATTACAAAAATTGACAAAGATAGACACATATGCTATACTGAACAAAAAATAGGGGAGGACGTTATGTATAAGATTGTTATTTGTGACGATGATAAAAATTTTATTTTCTATATGAAAGAAATGCTTTTGCAATGCGATTTGAGTGAGCGTCAAGTTACCTTTTATGAAGTTACGTCGGGGGAAGAGTGTCTTCTTACAGTAGAGAGAATGACATCTTGTGACTTGATCATTCTTGATATGCAGATGAGTGGAATGGACGGACATGCCACAGCAAAGCAGTTCAGAAAATTATTTCCGGATTCTTTATTAGTATTTTGTTCTGGTGTATCAAAGCCTACGGATGAATCATTTAAAACCACGCCTTTTCGATATTTGCGGAAAAATTATGGAGATGACAAAATGTTATTGGAGTTGACCGCAGTAGTAGAGAAAATGAAGCAAATGAAAAAAAGAACCTATGTAATGGGGAAAAATCATATGAATATAGTGAAGGTGTATCCGGATGATATTTTATACATAGATAATTATAAGCGCGGAAGCGAAATCCATGTGCAGGAGAATTATAAAGACTATTCATTTGAGGATAGGATTACGACAAAAAAGAAGTTGGCAGAGCTGTATATGGATTTGAAGGGATACGGTTTTGAATATGCCCATAATAGTTATATTGTAAACTTAAATCATGTCGTTAAATTAAAAACAGAGGGTGTGATAAAACTATCAAATGGGGAAGAATTGAATGTTTCACGTTCCAGAATGCCAGAGTTCAGACGGGCACTGGCTGCGGTAATGAGTGAAAAATATAAATAAAAACGGAGGATAAAGTGAAGGTATTAAGTGTTGTAATAAGCTGCATCATCGATGTGTATTTGTTCCATTTGTTTTTTCAAAATTATTTTAGCAAGAGAAAGTTCTTTGCTGATTCAGTATTAAAAGAAAAGAGCTGTCAAATCGGCATCGTTATTCTATTAACCATATGCAACCTTTTGGGGAATGGGGATGTTAATATTTTAATTACGCCTGCATTATTTTTCTTGTATACGGTTTTAGAATTTCAGGGAAAAGTATGCTATCGTTTGTTATGTTTTGCTACGGTATTTTGCATTTTGTGTGGGTGTGAGTTTTTGTTTATGCTTTTGGTACGTCCAAACGCATCGGATTACAAAAATTCTACATTAGTCATGATTTTGATGCTTGCTATTAAGCTTCTTTCCTATATACTGATTCTGATTATGAATCAGGTGATAGGCAAACGAAAGAAAATACAGGATTTTAAAATATTTATTATGTATATGATAATTCCGGCTGCCAGTTTATTTGTTATGATAATTGTTTTCTATTCGGGAGCAGTTCATCATATGGCAGGGTATGTGAGTGCATTCCTTGGGTGCAGTTTTGCTGTCTTGTTTTTGGGAAATGTAATGAGTTTTTATGCATTTGAACGGTATTCAGAGCGATTATATGAAACGATGGAACAAAATATCGTAATTATAAAGCAGAAAAAAGACTTGGAATATTATATGCAGATATCGGAAATTGACAAGAAACAAAAGGAACTGATTCATAATATTACGAATCAGGTAAAAATGATTCATATCTTTGCAAAGGATGGAAATACGAAAGCGATTTTAGAGTTGACGGATAGTATTGGTGAAGAAATGGAAAAGGATTCCAGGATGGTGTACTGCGACAATCCGGTATTAAATTCATTGTTAAATGAAAAAAGACGGGAAGCATGGAAGCAGGGAATTCACACAGACTTTTATGTAGAACCCGGAGTTCTATTACAACATGTGGCACCGATGGATTTGATTTCCATGCTTGGCAATCTTTTGGATAATGCGATTCGTGCGGCTGCGGAGACACACGGGGAAAAGTATATTAAGAGTTACATTTATATGAAGGAAGTAGGTGGTTTCTGCGTAATAAAAATCACAAACCCATTTGAAAATATAAAACATACGCAGGATGGAGACTTTGCTACTACAAAAAAAGATGATGGCATGCATGGAATCGGACTTCATTCCGTGAGGCGGATTGCAGAAAAATATGGTGGATGTTTGATGTGTGCGGCAGAGGATAAAACATTTGAAACGGTGTTGCTAATCTCTACTGATGAAGAAATATAACAGGAATCTGATAGTACTGCTTAGAGTGGTCTATCAGATTTTTTTGCTTTTTTTTGCAAAAGTGGCCCCTCATTCTGCCAAAATTGTCATTTCTATTGAATATTTTGTTGAAATATGTATAGTAAAAGGCAAAAAAAGAAATATGTGCATTGGCTACGTGTTTCAGAAAAAAGGAGAATGATAGTTATGAAAAAAAGAATTGGTAAAAGTAAATTTGGTATTTTGAACTGTTTAGCGCTGGTTTTAGTAACGGCAACAGCGAATGCAGCATGTGCTTGGTATTTTCACCAGCCGGAATTTCCAAAAGAAGCAAATGCGTTGAGAAAGCATTACAATGATTGAAAAAATTGTTAATAAACTTTTGGATACTCAAATTAAGAGTGGTTTACTAAAAGATGAAACAATACCAATTTACCGCTACGGTTATACTCTATTGATAGAAGTGACGATAAATGTAATTCTGTCACTGCTCATTGGTTTTGCCTTGGGGGAGATTGGTATTGTAATATTGTTTAATCTGATATTTATACCATTACGGGGATTCTGCGGAGGATGGCATGCTGGAAAGTCATGGCTGTGTACTATGACATCCGCAATTGTTTTATTGTTTTCAGTTTTTGTTGGGAAAGACCAATTATTTCAATATGGTACAAATTTGTGGATGATATTGATGGGAATATCCTGTTTGACCATATGGTTTCTGGCACCTATGGATAGCGAAGCAAAAAGACTGTCTGATGAAGAAATCGTCTATTATAAAAAAGTAATCCGAGGAATCTTGTTTGTAATACTTGTGCTTTTTGTACTGTTTGTTTATTTTAATATCTTTCGACTGGCAGGAGTTTTATGTTATGTAGTCTATGTACAAAGCGCTTCCTTGTTATTTGCATTTTTGATAAATGATAGGAAAAACAGAAAATAGAGATGGAGGAAAAGAAAGTGAAAAGAGCGAAAGGGAACAGAAAAGTAATTATTAGTGGAGTGTTAGCGGGAGCATTGTTATTTGCATCCGTATCTGAAATTAATTTAACAAAAAATGAAATAAAAGCGGATGCTGTATCTGTAAAGGCAGATATTACAAAGGAATTGACAGAAAAGAGAAATTCCTTTGTTAAACAGTTTGCATTATCCGATGGAAGTTTTACGGCAGTTGCATATTCGATGCCGGTTCATTATAAAAAGAAAGGTGTCTGGAAAGAAATTAATACGACACTTGTGAAATCAGGAAAGAAACAATATAAAACAAAATCTACAGATTTATCGATTAAAGTGTCCAAAAAGGCGAATAAAAAGTCAATGATTTCCTTGAAACGAGGATCTGCTTGCTTATCCTGGTCATTGAATGGGAAAAAGATGAAAGCGGTGAATGTAAAAATCAGCAATCCCAAGAAAACCAAACAAACTGATGTATTAAATCAAAATGTGGTTTCTTATCCAAAAGTGTTAAAAAACACAAGCATCACCTATAACATTTTCCCGGAACGTGTGCAGGAAGTTATTACGGTGTCGAAAAAGCAGAAGGCAAAGAAGTGGACGTTCAAGATCAATGCAGGAAAAATGAAAATCAAGGTAAAAGGAAATCAGGTATATTTCAAAACGAAAAAGGGCAAGAAAAAATACCAGCGTCTGCATACAATTGTGACCGATGCCAATGGAGTTTCTACTTCTAAAGTAAAAGTGAAATATAACAAGAAGAAAAAGACACTTACCGTGACCCCATCAAAGAAATGGTGGAACAGTAAAAAGAGAAAATTCCCGATGGAGATGCGAACCAGTTATCTGACGGATAAACACAACAGAAATGTAAAAGTAGGAGCAGCCTACAGTGGAGCACCAAACGGAACATTTACCTATGATAAATCACTGCTTTTACAGGCGAATAAATGTATTGGATTTACTAAAATGACAAATTTGGCAGAATTTAGTAATCCAAATGTGCAGATACGAAGTGCATCGTTACATATTCTAAATAAAAAGACATTAAAAATGGGTGCGGGCAAAACGTATGATATTGATGTGCACAAGGTAAAAGAAAACTGGTCAAGTAAAAAGCTTACTTATAATAATCGTCCGGCATACGAAGAAGTGTCCGGGGCTAAGGTTAGCATCCAGAAAAAGGGCAGTTATGCTTGTGACGTGACGGATATTGTGAAAGCATGGCAAAAAGGAGAGTCAAACTACGGTGTGTCACTGGTGTCTAACAATGCCAACCGCACATATCAGGCGGAATTAGACAGAAATCCGTATTTTACCGTGAATTATGAAGTAGTAGGATTTGATGGAGCTGTTCAGTTAAAGGAAAATGAGCCAATTACCAGAGACATTATCAAAGAAGGTCAGGAAAACTATTTCTACTTTGACACGGAACCGGGCATTGCGTATGAGGTATATACCGATTCTGCCATTGATACGCAGGCAACCATGTATGACGAGAGTAAAGAGCGGGTTGGTTATGCGGATGATACCGGAACGAACAAAAACTTTTCTTTTGTGGGCAGTTACAACAAAAGACGTTATATAAAGGTTAGTGCGAAAGACAAAGCAACCGGCAGTTATACGCTGCATTTGAAAAAACGTTTTGCCATTCCGGAAGTAAACGGAATGAAGGGACAGGATAAATATACACTTACATGGAATTCGATAGAGAATGCGAAGGAATATCTGGTATGTGTGTATGACGGTGGAAAGAAAATCAGCGAAACAGTAGTAACCGGTACGAGTTACGAGTATGTATATACGAATGCAACAAGTGGAAAGATACTTGGCTTTACTGTTACAGCTAGAGAAAGTGAAGCCTTAACAGGCGAGAGTTCCAAAATGATTTACAGTGCAGACAGTCAGTCCGAATGGGTCTATCAGACACCAATGTTGAAAACACGGAAGAACGCATCTTCGGTAACAGTAAATGATAAAATTTATGTATTGGGTGGTGAAAATGAGCAAGGTGCCTGCAAATCTTTCGCAGCATATGACACGAAGAAAAAGGTATGGGAAGAACTGCCAGAATATCCGGGTTCGGAAACCGGAATCTGCAAAGCATCCCTGATTTCGTATAAGAATGAAATATATGTTATTGGTGGTCAAACCGGTACAGGTGCGAATGCAGCAGCACTCAAGCATATTTATGTTTTTAATGCGGAATCCAAAAAATGGACAGCAAAAGCAGATATGAAAGAAGCAAGAACCAATTTGGCAACAGCTGTTTGCGGAGGCAAAGTATATGTTTTTTCGAAGGCTGGGGCAACGGATAAATTAGATGTATATGACTTAGATGCGGACACATGGGAAAGTGCTGTTATGCCGGGAACCAGTACGATTCTTGGTGCAGTTTGTGTGGATAACCGTATATTTGTGTTGAAGGAAGAAGGGGAAGGCATATATTGGGTCGAGTATCTTCCGGAAGATAATGCTTTTGAAGAAGCCGGAATAGTATGTCCTTATACAACTTCAGATCACTTTGCTACACCGGTGGTCATCAGTGGAAAAATTTATATGGTAAAGGAAACGGAAACAAAGAATGTTTTTGTATATGATGCTTATTCCGATGAATGGAGCGAAATTTCAGCAATGAATTTAACAAAAAAAGAATCGCTGCTTTCTGCCTGCGAAAATGAACTTTACAGCATTGGTGGCGAAATGACAGGCTTTGGTGTGTTGGATGTGGTAGAGCAGTATACAATCAAAACTCAAACGATAAAAAAGCAGATGACAATTAATCAGGGAGAAATTTACGAACTACAGGTAACTGCCGGAAATTTGGCAAAAGATCAGAGTCAGATTGTAACATTGTCAATGGATCCTGACAAACTGAACTTTCAATCCGCATCTTCTTTTGAGGAAGAAGCGGATTTGAAAGAGGGAGTTGATGGGGTAAAACTCTTAAAATATCAACCGAAAAAAGGCGTTATGGTTCTAAAGTTGACAGGAAGCATGGAACGAGGGAATTCTTGTGAAGCCTATCAATCGGTTCCGGTAGAAGCTAAAATGGATGGAAAGACAACCGTTGAAATTACTTTGACCGAAAGAAAACAGGCTTAGAAAGAAGGAGAGTTCATGACAAAAGAACGATGGATAGTTGTTGTCAGCATTATGATGTGCATTCTTGGATGTGTTTGCTTTTGGCTGGTACAAAAAAATATCCATAAAGAACAGCAAACGAAAACAGAAGAGAAAAGTATTTATAAAACTTTGAGTGAATCGGATAAAAAGGCTGCGGACATTTATGCAGAACTTTATGAAGAGTCTGCGGAAAATGTATCGCGGATATATCAAAAGACAAACGACTGGGAAAAGACAAACAAACAGCTGGAAAAACAGTTTTTTACAATCGATGAAAATATAAAGTACCAGATGCAGAAAGAAGGCTATTGCTTAGAGGATTTGGAAAAAGCGGAAAAACTGTCGGTACAGACCGGAAAAAAAGCGATGGAGTTGATTCGTGCAAAAGGAAAAGCCTCGGACAATCGGAAGTGGTCCGATGTAGTAAAAAAAGAGGAACTGCAGGCGGCAGAAACGACCGAGGTTCCGAAATAAAAAAGACATAACAGGAAGAAGAGGAGTTTAAATTTATGAGAGACTTAAGAGCAGTGATTCACGGAATTACAACAGCAGTTTTGTGTGGCATGGCAGTTTTCTCCTGCAGTACCATCAGCAAAGCTGCCGGAGAAACTTATCAGACAGCAGTGGAGGCAGCCTATGGAGATACTTTCCGTGGCGTCTATGAGAACTATCTTGCCGGTTCCCCACTAGAGGCAGAGAACCCGGACGGTGTTGACACGGCAAGCGGGCGGCTCATGCTTTCCCGTACCGACCTTTCCTTAGAAGGAACCGGCGGGATGGACTTGGAACTCAACCGCTACTATGACAGCAACGAAGCCAATCTCGGACATGCAACCGTCGAATATTTAGACAAACTCGAAATCGACACGGTATGGGTTAAATACCGGACACAGGACAAAAAAGAGCACAAAATCCTTGTCAACCGTGCCCTGTTATCCAAACATAAAAAAGCGTTAAAAGACCTCTTAGTTTCTTATGAAGTGGGTGAGGCTCACCGCAATGTAGAACAGGATGGGGAGGATGCGATTGAAACCAAAACCCAGCGGACGAAGATTGTCAGCCGGGAAGGGCATGACGTATACGGGATTGCCAGCGGATGGCGCTATGACCTTCCGTGGATTGAAACCGTAACACTGGCAGAAGAAGAGGGCTGGGGAAAAAATCCCGCTTATCTTCATTATGGAAGTGCCGGTGTGATTGGGATTGAAACGAATGCCGATGCGGCAGCAAAAACTTACGCAATCCAAGGACTGAGTGGCTACTCTTACGAAGATTTGAAACTGGAGGATTTTAAGCAGACCGTGGATGGCATTTCCTGTACCTACCTGCTTCGTGATAAAACCGGACTTCGCACCTATTTTAACGAAGACGGTGTTGTTGTGCTGCAAAAAGACGCCCATGACAATGCCATTACCTATACATACACCGATGCCATTCATCTGGCAGCCATTACCGATTCTGTCGGACGAAAGATTGTATTTCATTACGAGGGTGAGGGCGATGATAAAGTGCTGAAAACCGTTACCGTGCAGGGAAAAGAAGCGGCAGGTGGCGTAACCAAGAAAACGATTACTTATGAAACGGAAGAAAAAACATACACGCCGCATCACGGAGATGTGTTAAACGGCTTTGTGCTTACGGCGGCAACCGTCGATGGAAGCCGGGAAACCTATACCTACCGGACCGTGGAACGGCTGATGAATACTTCCGGAGCGGGAATCGCTTCCCAGCGAGTTTCCACCAATCAGAGCTATCTTCTGACAAAATGTAAGGCAAACGGCAGTGAGACCCACTATGAGTACCGTGCCTGCTCGCTGCGCGGTGAAAAAGAAGTGGGAACCGGACAGAAGAGAGATGTGGTGACGGAGCAGTTTTATGTCACCAGAGAGTATGAAAAAGACAATAAAACCGGAAAGAAATCAAACGGTACAAAGTATGACTATTTCCAGAAAAAAGGAACCGACGGACTCCGTTCCTATGACGATTTCAGGGAGCGGGAAAAAGACGATAAAGGCAACTGGAAAACCGCTTATGAAGTCTGGCAGTACGGAAATGACGGACTCCGCACGGTAACGGTTGTCAGCAGCTTTAATCCGAACAAATATAAAACCAACAAAAAGTATTATGATTATACTTATAAGAAATCCAAAATCAACCCGGATACCTTAAGGCTTAAAAAGGATACCAAGAAAAATGTCAGCCTTTATGTATATAATGAAAATAAACTTCTTACCAATGAGATTCACTATGGCAAAGAAAAAGAAGAAACCATAACCGCTTATGATAATAACGGCAATGGTTCTCTTGTGGTACTTGAAACCGACAAATCGTATGGAAAGAGCGGTAAAGCGGTCACGACAAAACAAGGGTATACCTATGACCGCTGCCGAAACGTTTTAACTGAAAAAGCAAATGCCGCTTATCAGAAAAAGAATCAGGGAAAAGAACACCTTTACACGACAAGCTATACATATCCGGCAGGAACATATCCGGATTCGGACGGTGCCTTTGTCTGCCCGGTGCTTACTCAGGAATCATACAGCGGGGCAAAGACCAAAAACCGTATAGTAAGCACGATGGCGGCAAACGGTGTGGATTATGCCAGCATATCCGAGCAGAAAAGTGTAAACGGCGGTGCATACCGGACACTTACCAAAACGGATTTTACCTACGATGAACATGGCAACGAAACACGGGGCAGAGTTTATCCTTCCTACGATACGGACGGCGAAAAAGAAGTAATTCAGAATGACTACACCTTCAATGCACTGGGCCAGCAGACCCAGACGAAGGTCACGCTTACTTCTGCGAAAAACCCATCCGATAACCGAAGTTATGTGGAAGAAAAGACAACGTATGATTCTTTTGGCAACGAGCTTTCCTACACCGATGAAAACGGACAGACCTCCAAAACTTCTTATGATGAGGAAACCGGTGAGGAAACCGAAACCATCCGTGCCGTGGGAACCGCGTATGAATCCAAAGACAAGGAATATACCTCCGCGGACGGTTTAAAAACCATGACTGTCGATGCTTACGGACAGGTTAATATCAGTATTCAGGACGGCTTTGGCAACACGCTGATAAGCAAAGATGAGGCAGCCGGCACCTGGACCGAAAGCACCTATGAGTATGGCAGCGAGGACAACGGCGGAAGCGAAACCGAAGAGACAGAAGACGATGTCGACGAAGAAAAAGAAGAAACATCCCGTCTTCTGGAAGAAAAAACATACACATTTGAGCCGGACGAAAAGAAATTTATTGTCAATGAAAACGGAGAAACCGTGGCAAACTTTTACATGACCGGAAAAGGCAGTAAACTGTTAAGCGGCAGCAAAAACTTTTATGACGACCTCGGCAATGAGATTGGAAGTGCTGAATTTATGAATGGAGAACTGGATAAAGCCCACTGCACTTCCTTCCGTTTTAGTAAAAGTGAGACCGAAGTAACCGGCGAAGAAGACGAGGCACAGACGATTACCACCGGTTATGAAAAGGAAATCAATCCGTCTTCTTATA
>ERZ1106941.736-NODE-736-length-43515-cov-15.951496_pt1 | contig 43515 bp, 46 predicted proteins | sample MGYA00403670_ERZ1106941 | MGnify/ENA primary metagenome ERZ1106941 (study PRJEB35170, sample SAMEA104062400) | human gut metagenome | biome: human gut; feature: human-associated habitat; material: faeces | place: Denmark | collected 2012-06-04 ...
ACAGGCTCTGCTGCTGTTTTTTATTAAAATACTGTATCTCATCCAGATACAGCAGGGCCCCGTTGGGGGCCACCATGGTCCCCACATCCGCCATGATATTCTTCACATCCTGCAGGGAGGCGGTGGTGGCGTTGAGATGGTAGAGAGTCTTATTGGTCTGCTTGGCAATGATGCCCGCCACGGTGGTCTTTCCCGTGCCGGAGGGGCCATAAAAGATCAGGTTCGTAGCCGTTCCACTCTCGATAATCCGCCGGAGCATGGCTCCCGGGCCTAAAAGATGCTTCTGTCCCGCCACTTCGTCCAGGGTTTGGGGCCGGATGGCGTCGGCCAAGGGCTGCATCTGCATACGATCCCCCCTTTTTCATAGGATTTTATCATTATAACACAGCGATCCGGGAATTGCAATTTTCTTTCCCGGCATATATAATAGCCGCAAGAGGTGATGTATTTTGAAGAATCCTGTCGAGGTAAACGCCATTATTGCGGAGCTGGAGCGCCTGTATCCGGACGCCCTGTGCTCCCTGGAATATAAAAAGGACTATGAGCTGCTCTTTGCCGTGCGCCTGTCCGCTCAGTGTACCGATGCCCGGGTGAACCAGGTGACCCCCGCCCTTTTCGCCCGCTTCCCCACCCTGGAGTCCTTCGCCCAGGCCGATGAGGAGGAGGTAGGGCAGTATGTCCACTCCTGCGGCTTTTGGCGGGCCAAGGCCCACGATCTGGTGGCCTCCGCCCAGATGCTTCTGCGGGACTTTGGCGGCAAGGTGCCGGATAATATGGAGGATCTCCTGCGCCTGCCCGGAGTAGGCCGCAAGACCGCCAACCTCATTTTAGGGGACATTTACGGCAAGGAGGGCTATGTCTGCGACACCCACTGCATCCGCATCACCGGGCGCTTAGGCCTCACCGACGGCAGCAAGGACCCCCTCCGGGTGGAAAAGCAGCTGCGCACCTGCCTCCCTCCGGAAAAGTCCAGCGACTTCTGCCACCGGATGGTCCTCCACGGCCGGGCCGTGTGTACCGCCCGTAATCCCCACTGCGATGCCTGCACTCTCCGTCCATTATGTGACACAGGCCGGGCCGCCGAGTGACTTCCCCCCGAAATTTTCTCAAAAAGCATTTGAAATTTTCATTCGATCTTGCTATAATAAGCGTACAGCGTGTGGCATTTCTGCGTAAATCCAGTTGCAGAGCAGCCACACGTTTTTTTATGGAATCGGGTGAGAAATGGCAAGATGGGTGAAAACTTCATAGGCAAATCGTGTAGCAGAAATGCGTAAGTCCGGATGTTCTGGGACTTACGCATTTTTTATTTTTTGAAAGAAAGGTGATTATTTTGGAAACCGGAAATCAGTTTTTGGGGACGGAGCGCGTGAGCAAGCTCATGCGGCAGTACGCCATCCCCTGCATCATCTCGCTGCTGGTGGGCGCACTTTACAACATCGTAGACCAGATCTTCATCGCCAACGCCAGCTACCTCGGCTCCTACGGCAACGCCGCCAATACGGTAGTATTCCCGCTGACGGTGGTGGCGCTGGCCATCGCCGTCATGGTGGGCGACGGCTGCTGCGCCTTCGTCAGCATGGCGCTGGGCAAAAACGAGGTGGACAAGGCCAAGCGCAGTGTCGGCAACGCGGTGGTGTTAAGCGTCGCCAGCAGTCTTGTTTTAACGGCAGTATATCTCATTTTTGCAAACACCATCATCGCCATGTTCGGCGGCACGGTGAATGAGGAGACCTTCCACCACTCGCAGGAGTATTTCTTCTATATCACCCTGGGCATCCCATTCTATATGTTCGGGCAGGCCATGAACCCCATCATCCGCGCCGACGGCAATCCCAAGTTCGCCATGATATCCACACTTTCCGGCGCTGTTATCAATATCATCCTCGATCCCATTTTCATCTTCGTCCTCAAATGGGGCATGATGGGTGCGGCGGTGGCCACGGTCATCGGACAGGTGTTCACGGCAGTCCTTGCACTGTGGTATCTGCTGCATATGAAGATCATCAAGCCCGCCTCCGGCGACTATGCCCTGCGCTGGAGCATCTGCGGACGGATGCTGACGCTGGGCATCACCAGCTTCCTCTCCCAGACCAGCCTTGTGGCGGCCATGGCAGCCATCAACAATATGCTCCGCAAATACGGCGCGCTGGACGTTGTGTTCGGGCAGGAGCAGTACGCGCAGATCCCTATGGCGGTGGTGGGCATTGTGATGAAGTTCTTCCAGATCGTCATTTCCATCGTGGTGGGCATGGCGGCAGGCTGCATCCCCATTGTGGGCTACAACATGGGCGCAGAGAAAAAGCTCCGTGTGCGGGAGCTGTTCACGAAGCTGCTGGTGGCTGAGGCGCTGGTGGGCGCAGTGGCGCTGATTCTGGCAGAGGGCTTTCCCCGTCAGCTCATCGCTATTTTCGGCGCAGACAATGAGAGCAGCTACTACACCGATTTCGCCATCAGGGCCTTCCGCATCTATCTGTGCATGATGATCCTCGCCTGCGTCAACAAGGCGTGCTTCATCTTCCTGCAAGCGGTCGGTAAGGCGCTCTCGTCCACGCTGCTGTCCATGCTGCGCGAGGTGGTGTTCGGCGTGGGCTTTGCCCTGCTGCTGCCGGTGTTCTTCGGCCTGGACGGCGTGCTGTATTCCATGCCGGTATCCGACGTCTTGACATTTGTCGCTGCAGCGTTTATCATTGTTAAAACATATCGTGAACTAAATGCGGAAGGAGCGCATGTATTATGAAGAACAGAGTCATCACCATCAGCCGCGAGTTTGGCAGCGGCGGACGCACCATCGGCAAAAAGGTCGCCGAAAAGCTGGGCATCCCCTGCTACGATTCCGAGCTAATCCAGGAGCTGGAAAAGCAAACCGGCTTTGCCGCAGACTATGTGAAGGAAGCCGGTGAATACGCTCCCGGCGGCTTTTTGGCCTCGGCCCTGTCCAACCGGATGTTCGGCCCCACCAATGAGGATATTCTTTGGGCGCACCAGTATAAGGTCATCACCGCTTTGGCCGAAAAGGGCCCCTGCGTCATTGTGGGACGCTGCGCTGACTATATTCTCCAAGACAAAGCCGATTGTCTGAAGGTCTTCATTCACGCGGACATGGCCTTTCGGGCCCACCGCATCGTGGATGTATACGGCGAGCGGGACCAATCTCCGGAGGAGCGGCTGAAGGACAAGGATAAGCGCCGGGCGGCCTATCACCGCTTCTACACCGACATGAAGTGGGGCCACGCCCAAAACTACCACATCACCCTTAACAGCGGCGTTCTGGGCATCGACAGGTGTGTGGACATCCTGGCCCAGCTGTTCTGACCAGCTCCCTGCGGTACTAATTTCCCCGGGACATCATATACTGCCTTGAATGAAGCAGAAAGGATGATGCCCCGTGGACATGCAGCAGGTATTGCAGCAGGTAAAAAATGATCCGCAGATGGTACAGCGCGTCATGCAATCCCCAGATGGACAGAAGCTGATGCAGCTGCTTACAAGCGCAGACGGCGGAAGCACTCTGAGCCAGGCCGCCACAGCGGCAAGCAGCGGCAACACCGCCCAAATGGTCGCCATGCTGAAGAAGATTATTCAATCTCCGGAGGGTGCAGCCCTCATGGGCCGCCTGGGCAGCCAGCTACAGCAGTAGAAGGGGGTGCGGCCATGTCGGAACTGGAAGACAAGCTCAACTCCCTTCTGTCGGATCCCGCCGGCATGGCGCAGGTGGTGCAGCTGGCCCAGCAGCTCTCCTCCACTATGGGAGCGTCTCCTCCCCAGCCGGCGTCTAATGCCGCCCCGGGCCCCTCCTCCGCTGCACCCGACCCAAATCCCGCGGGCTTCAGCTCTCTGCTGGGCAGCGTTGATCCTAAGGTCATCGCCAAATTTCTGCCGATGCTGCAATCGCTCACCGCAGATCAAAGCCATTCCATGCAGCTTTTAAATGCACTGAAGCCATACCTGAAGGAGGAGAAACAGGCCAAGGTAGAGCGGGCAGCCCGGCTGGCACGACTCATCACTGTGGGTAAGCGTTTCCTGTTGGAATGGGAGGGATGAGCAGATGTATAACCGCTATATGCGCAATGACACCGGTGCCTATACCCGGATGCCGCAGGATGACGCACCTCCGCCCGGCCCCAAGCCGCCTTCGGGACCCGGAGCCTCCCCGAAGGCGAAGCCATCTCCCGGCCCGCCGCCCATACCTGCACCGCCCCACCGGCCGGAGCGAGATATTCTGAACCGCTTTCTGGAAAGGCTGCATTTGGGCGACCTGGACTCCGGCGACCTGCTGGTGCTGCTGCTCCTGTTCATGCTGTTCCGGGAGAATGCCGACGAGGAGCTGCTCATCGCCCTGGGTCTTTTACTAATCCTGTAAAAAAATATCCGTCTATGCCGGTGCACCCGGCAAAAGAAAGCAGACACTCTTTTCGAGTGTCTGCTTTCGCACTTTCGGGTGCATGGCACATGGCGCGGGCCTGACTTTTTATTGTGCTGCAATAGGTCTCTTTTTCAGGGCGAAGTGGGCATACAGAGTAAGCAGAGCGCTGAGCAGCAGCTCCGTATAGTAGCTCAATCCCCTGCTGAGAATCATACCCGGCAGCAGCAAATGCCCTGTAAACACAGAGACAAAAATCGTCAGAAACAGTTTTTCGCTTATGCCCATCCCACCCGGCAGGGGCAGCATATCCACAGAGATGGAAATCGCCGCCTGCAGCAAAAGAATGGTCATGGCCGAAACGCCCTGCAGCCCAAAGGCCCGGTATACAAAATAGGTGGACAGGAACAGCGAAATTCGCTGTGCAAAGGTGATGCCCAGTACATTGAGCACCACAAGCTTATGGGTTTTAAAATATGCCGCCGTCTCCCGGTATTTTTCCATGCCGGCCTCCAGCTTTTCATGGCGGCTCTCCTTACAGCGCAGCAAATGCAGCCGCTCCAGCAGCGCCATGCCCCCGCGCATTATGGAGCGGGCCAAGGAGTTATGAAAAACCAGCACCACCAGTATCGCCACACAGATCACGTTCAGCCCAATGCCCAAATAAAACACCGGCAGGATCTGCTGCAGATAAGTATGGAGAAAGCCCTGCCCAAAGGCCATCAATCCAAGGCCCATCAGCACCAGCACCGCTTTGTAGGTGATGGTGATGACCATCAGCACCAGGGTAGACACCGGGACAGGAATATCCTTTTGCCGCATATAGTATATCTGGGCGGGCTGGCCGCCGGAGGCGGAGGGCGTAATGCAGCTGTAAAAAAAACCGATGGATGAAAACAAAAAGCAGGTCCACTTTTTCAGCCGCACATGCAGGGTACCCATCATATAGTATATGATAATGGACTCACCCCATATGAAGAAGACCACGCACAGCGCCGCCGGGGCCAGCCAAAGCTTCCGCACCTGGGCGATGACCGCCAGCGTCTGATGCAGGTCTTCCCCGCGGAACACCATATACACCGTGACCCCGAAAACCAAGAGCAGGAACAGAATCTCCCCTATTAGCTTTTTATTCTTCATACCGCGCTCCGATCTCTACTCCCGCCCGTGCAGACGTTTCTTATACCCGAGGGCAAAATCAAAGCGCAATCCCCTATCCGAAGCTGCGCTCTGCCAAATTCTTCACCTGTGAGCCATTATACCGACCAGCCGGTGGGATGTCAACCGGTTTGTTGCCCCTCCCCGCCGGAGCTGCGCAGGCGGCTTTATGATAACGCTGCCGCCCCGAAAAGCGGTTTGAGGGCAATCTCCCGGAAGAAGCTATACAAAATAGCTATTTCTTTAAAATATTTCCCCTTGTTTTTTTGGGAGATTTTGAGTACAATAGGAGCAAGGCAGCGGTGGACCGCCGCCGATTCCCGCCGCCGGGCACCACTCCACTTCATGGTGCCGGGCGGTCAAAAAAAGGAGGAATAAAATCCCGCTGTGACTGGCGGTGCGGCAGTGTGGAGACCTGTCGTAAAGCGGCGCACCCATAGCGGTGGCCGTGAGGCTGCTCCTTGCGGAGGCAGAGCAGCTGCAGTCAAGCAAAATGGCAAAAGTCATTCTCAAGAACCTGAAGAAAGTCTACCCCAACGCAGAGAAGAAAAAGAAAGGCAAAAAGGGCGAGGAGGTCAAAAAATCCAACCTGCAGATCACGGCCGAGGGCGTCGTGGCCGTGCAGGATTTCAACCTGGAGATTGCCGACAAGGAGTTTATCGTCCTGGTCGGGCCCTCCGGCTGCGGCAAGTCCACCACCCTGCGCATGGTCGCCGGTCTGGAGGAGATCAGCGATGGTGAGCTGTACATCGGCGACAAGCTCATGAACGATGTAGAGCCCAAGGATCGGGACATCGCCATGGTCTTCCAGAACTACGCCCTGTACCCCCATATGACGGTATACGAGAACATGGCCTTCTCCCTGAAGCTGAAGAAGACCCCCAAGGACGAGATCGACCGGAAGGTCCGCGAGGCCGCCGAGATTCTGGACATCACCCAGTATCTCGACCGCAAGCCCAAGGCCCTTTCCGGCGGCCAGCGGCAGCGTGTTGCCATCGGCCGGGCCATTGTACGCAATCCCCAGGTCATGCTGATGGACGAGCCTCTGTCCAACCTGGATGCCAAGCTGCGCAATGAGATGCGCGCGGAGATCATCAAGCTGCGCCAGCGCATCAACACCACCTTTATCTACGTCACCCACGATCAGACCGAGGCCATGACTCTGGGTGACCGCATTGTTATCATGAAGGACGGCTTCATCCAGCAGATCGGCACCCCACAGGAGGTGTTTGACCACCCGGCCAACCTCTTTGTGGCCGGCTTCATCGGCACACCTCAGATGAACCTGTTCGATGCGCAGCTGGTGAAAAACGGCGAGAAATACGCCGTGGTCATGGATGGCGTTACCGTGGAGCTCAGCGATGAAAAGCAGGAGCGCCTGCGTGCCCACAACGTGCAGCCCCAGGACATCACCCTGGGCGTCCGGCCCGACCATCTGATGCTCTGCGCCGACGCTATCAAGGGTAAGGTGGACGTCAGTGAGCTCATGGGCTCCAGTGTCCATCTTCATGTCACCGCCGGCGGCAGGGACGTTATTGTCATCGTTCCCACCAACGGCGCGGCAACGCACTTCCCCATGGGCAGCGAGGTAAACCTCATTTTTGGCGGCAACGTAGCCCATGTGTTCAGCAAAGAAACCGGCAAAAACCTGGAGTGGTAACCATGCAGCGGTATATTGGCATTGACCTGGGTGGCACCAACATCAAGGGTGCCCTGGTCAGTGAAACAGGCAAAATTCTGAAGCAGCGTTCCGTCCCCACCCATGCGGAGGCAGGGGCCGAGGCGGTGACGAAAACCATTGCCGCCATGATTTGCGCTCTGGCGGAGGGCGAATCCGTCAGCGGCGTGGGCATGGGCTGCCCCGGCACAGTGGATGACCAGGAGGGCACGGTGGTCTACGCCTGCAATCTCGGGTGGGTACACTACGATGTGCGCACCGCCCTGCGGGAGCTGACCGGCTACAGCGTAAGATTGGTGAACGACGCCAACGCCGCCGCCTTGGCAGAGGCTGCGGTGGGGGCCGCCAAGGGCGCCCAGAGCGCAGTGGTGGTCACCCTGGGTACCGGTGTGGGGGGCGGCGTGGTGCTGAGCGGCAAGCTGCTCACCGGGTTCACCGGCGCCGCCAGCGAGCTGGGTCACATGACCATTGTGGCAGGCGGAGAGCCCTGTGCCTGCGGACAAAAGGGATGCTTTGAAACGTATGCCTCGGCCACGGCCCTTATCCGCATGACAAGGGAGGCCATGGCACGGCATCCGCAGAGCGCCCTGCACCGGATCGCCGCAGAAAACGGCGGCGTGGACGGACGCACGGCATTTTTGGCCCGTCAGGTGGGCGATGCAGCAGGCGGCGAGGTGGTCCGGCAGTATATCCACTATCTTGCCATCGGCGTCGGCAACATCGTTAACATCTTCTTCCCGGAGGTAGTGGCGCTATCCGGAGGTATCGCTAACCAGGGAGAGAACCTGCTGGCTCCCCTACGAGAGGAGGTCGCGCAGCGGGAATACGGTGCGGCGTACTCCAAAAAACACCCCCGCATCCTCTGCTGCACCCTGGGCAATGACGCCGGTGTCATCGGCGCGGCCCTGTTTGCGAAAGACTGATTGAAAATAAAAAACAGGCACAGCCTGCGGCTATACCGTAGGCTGTGCCTGTTTTTCAGCTTATAGTGCCGTAGAAACGGCGTCAATTTTCCCCATTACAGGGCCGTTCCCTTCTTAGGGATGAAAAAGTGTCTCATGTCCACGCCCTCCAACGCCAGCAGCTTCGCCTTTCGGTCTATGCCGCCGCCGTATCCGGTAAGATTGCCGCCGGCGCCCACCACACGATGGCATGGAATCATTAGGGAAATGGGGTTGTGCCCCACGGCGCCGCCCACTGCCTGGGCAGACATCCGCTCCATTCCCTGCCGCCGGGCCGCTTGCGCAGCAATCTCTCCGTAGGTCATGGTCTGCCCATAGGGAATGGTCAGCATAATGTCGCAGATACACTTGCGAAACAGCGTGGAGTCATAGCGCATAGGCGGCAGGAAGTCCGGCTCCCGCCCGGAAAAATAAATATCCAGCCAGCGCTTTGCCTCCCGGAGCAGCGGGTGCTCTCTCCGCTCGGTCTCCGGGGGCAGGATATTGCCGTAGTGTCTTTGCCCATTGAACCACAGGCCGATGACAGCGTCCTCATCGCAGGCCAGGGTGATCGCTCCCAAGGGGGACGGATATTCGGTGGAATAAGTCATTATGTATTCTCCTTATCTGCGCCCGCGCGCTGAAGATAGAAAGATGAACTACGCTTTTGTGTATCTCATCCTTGTCATGCCGTACCACTGTAGATTTTTGAACCCCCGGCTCAAAAATACCATGTGCAAATCGGAATTCTTCGTTCTTTTTTAACTTTTTACAAACTTTTTTGATGGGTGCTTTCAAGAGCTGCTAATTGGCCGCGTGAAAAACCGTTATGCGAAAATGCTATTTTTCCTCTGGCATCTCGCTCGTATCCGCAGCCACCCCTTCCAGAAGGTCAGTCACGACCTGATTGAGCTGCGCGGCGTTCTTGGAGGTGATGACGGGAACACCCGTGCGCTCCTCCACTGCTTTCCGGGCAATTCCAGCGGCCTCACCGCCTTCACGAGCGACTGCCATATTCTCCGAAAATGTACTCGGTGCTTTCTGCTTGGAAATTTCCGTAGTGGTGGCTTCTGCCAGCATATTCAGCACCAGCTCCAGCGTAGTCATGTTGTCGCGGAGATTTTCCTTTTTAAGTCCCTTCAGATTTTTATACTGCCGGGTGGACATTCCCGACCATGCACGGGATATTTCATCGGTGAGGATGGCATACTCCACGCCCTTCTGAACGCCGCGGGCATCCCATTCATCGGTCAATTCCTTGCGGACTTGAATGGCCTGTAACCGTTGGTTGATCCACTCGCGGGTATAGCCCTTCTTGAGATAGGTTTCTAACGCCCGCTCGATGGTCAACTCCGGGTCGATGGTTTCCTCAATGCGCTCCCGGCCAACCTGTGCTAACCAGGCGCGGAATGGTTCTGCTTTTGGCGAGGGAATGGATTGGACGATACGGAGGAGCTGCTCGGTGTCCGCTACATCGGTATTGTAGCGTTTTCCATCCTTGGGAGACTTCATTTTCAGTTGCTGACAATTTGTCAGCAACTGATCTGCGCCTTCTTCTTTCAAACGCTGCTTCAGTTTCGCCCAATAGTTACTTGCGCCGCGTTGGTCTGGCTGGTCGGTTAGAACAGCTACCACATCGACAATGGAGAAGTACCATTCTTCCTTTTCCTCGTTCCACGCCGTGCGGATGCGTTTGTCCTCAAATAGCTGGATCTTATCATTCTGTGCCATTCTGTTTACCTCGCTCCTGCAATAATTCTTTCAGCAATCCCTGGCACCCATCCAGCACATCCTGCCAAGTTGCCTCAAAATCGCCCGTGTACCACGGGTCGGCAACATCACGGGGGTGGTCGGTGTAGTCCATCAGGAGGTGCAGCTTGCCGGCAAAGTCGCCGCCGCAGATGCGGTACATATTCCGCAGGTTCGCGCTGTCCATGCCGACCAGCAGGTCGTACTTGTCGTAATCCTGATTGGTGAGCTGGCGCGCCGCGTGGCCGTCGCAGGAGATTCCATGCTCCGCCAGCTTGCGCCGCGCCGGGGGATAAACCGGGTTTCCGATCTCCTCCCGGCTGGTGGCCGCCGACTCGATATGGAATTGCGACGCCAGCCCAGCCTTCTTCACCAAGTCCTTCATCACAAACTCGGCCATGGGGCTGCGGCAGATATTGCCGTGGCAAATGAATAACACTTTTATCATTATCTTATAACTCCGTTTTTGCTTTGTATTTCTTCTCAAATGCCCAATATTGCAGGTTTTTTCTGCATTTTCCTGTTTCTGTGTTTCCAGGGTATCTTCTCAAATCTTCCCGTATTTTCTCGTGCTTTTCCCTGCAATATTGGTAAATCCGTTGGTAAATAAATGCTCTGTACCAACGGGGTGTTTTAGGCTTTTGCTACTCGAAGCAGCTCTGCCTGTGCGTCATCGAACTGCACATGGGTGTAAACATTCAGCGTTACGCTGATGTCCGAATGCCCCATGATATACTGCAACGTCTTTGGATTCATTCCGGATTTCGCCATATTAGAACAAAAAGTGTGTCTGCATACATGAGGAGTTACTTTGGGCATCTGAATGCGGTAAATCTTGTTATATTTCTCAATAATATGTTCCAGGTACTTCTCCCAATGAAGGGCGACCATTGGCTTATCGTTCTTGTCGAGAAACAAAAATCCAGCATATCCGTCTACCATCGGTTCTATTTTCGGTGCTACCCGATTGGCAAGAATACGACGGAAACACGCCACAACTTCCTCGCTCATCGGCACATAGCGGATACCGCTTTCTGTTTTGGGAGCACCGATCACATACTTCATCTGGGAAGTCCGCTGAAGCTGATGATCTACCTTGATACGCTTCTGGTCGAACTCAAGATCGGAAAAGGTCAGCCCACAGAACTCCGAGATGCGCAATCCTGTATTAAAAAGAATATAGATTGCATCATAGTATCGGCAGAAATGTTTATCTTCCTTGATGAATTCCAGAAGTTCACGCTCCTGCTTGCGGGTAATTGCTTCTCTGGTAACAGAATCGTTGACGATCACGGATGCCAGCTCAAATCCAAAAGGATTCTTGCGGATCAGGTCATCATCAACCGCCATCTGAAACGCAGGTCTCAGAACACCCCGGATAGAATGGATAGAACTGTACCCTCTGCCGTCCACCTGCTGAAGTTTGATCAACCACGCTTTTGCATCAGACAGGCGAATCTTATCAATTCGCCGCTTTCCAAACGCTTCTTTATTCAGAATGTTGATCACGGTCTTATATCCCGCCTTAGTGTTATGACCGACACCGGTTTTCAGAGAAGTATATTTCTCTACCAATTCAACTACCGTGTAATTGCCGCCACGGGTAACGATATGGTCAAACAGATCCGCCTGAATCTGCTTTTCCTTCTCTCTCAGCGAAGGCTCTCGCTTCTTGCCCTTGGGTGTTGGATCGTTCTTGTCCAAACGCCAACTGTATACATTCTTCTCCTTGCCATCCTCGTCAATATATCGGTAACGATACCTCCCATCTGTACGCTGGTATTCACCTTCACGCAAAATCCGGTTTCTATTGTCTCGTCTTTTTTCACTCATTGAAATCTCTCCTTTCCGAATAAGGAGAGCCAGACTTGCGACTACATCATATCACAAATCCGGCTCTCCGTATAGTTGTATCATGTGAAAGCGGCAGTTCTGCTGCATTATTTTTTTAGAATTTACACCGCAGTGGCCTGATCCAGATAGCGTTCAAATTTTTCACGCTTAATCAAGGCTCGATTGCCATTCATAACATAAAAGCCCTCGTTCGGATGTTCATCAATCAGCATTCTCAGTTTTCCTTCGCCAATATGATAATATCTGGCTGCTTCTTCTATCGTCATCGTGTATCTGCGCCAAAGCGGAATCTCCACGCAATTTCTTTCACAAGACATGATTTTGTTATTTGCCATAGGCTCGCACCTCCTTGAAACGGAAAAGCCAGACAGGGTGTGTCGGCAACGAAGTCCGGCAACGGGCTTCAAAAAACCTCGAACATAGTCCTATCTGGCTCTTATACTGTTTTTGCTTTTTTCTTTGATTTCTCCGTTGCTTTCGTTGTCGGGCTTCTTAAAATCCTTGTAAATAAAAGAGATTTAAGGGATTAGCCCAGCAACGGGGCGACAACGGGATAGCAACCAGCTCGGCAACACGGTCGGTTTATCAGAAGGGAAGCTCCATCTGTCGGGCTTCTTCCTCGGTCAGCTCACGAAAACCGTCCGGCAAATCAGAGCCGGTTGCTGCTTGCTCGTTGCCGGAAGCAGCTCGCTCCCAACCTCGCTGCCTGCCGTACTTGGCAAAGATTCGGGGATTGGAAAACGCTGTCCAGCCTTCAATGCTGTTGTTCATGATTTCATTGATCTCTCGGATTTCCCATTGCTTCGGCTCGTCAAAGGAATGGTTCAGAGCTTCCGCATAGATCAGTTTGGAGCAGACCTGTGTACCATTGAAATCGTCAAGGAAAGACTGAATCAGTCCTGCCTTGGTGTCCTCCGGCATGAACTGCTTTTGCAGCTCCCGCAGCTCCTTGTTCATTTGCTTTGAGAGCGTAAGGCGAAAAGAGCCACTCCGATAGATGGTCATTGCTTCTGCCCACATCAGGTCGATATACGCCCTCGATGCGGCTTCATCTTCCAGAATATGAACCTCGGCTCGTTCCGGGTGTACCATGATGGGCAGGAATCTTCGGTTGCCGCTTCGGTCAAGGGGCAGGAAATCCATCGTATTGGAGCTGCCGCCGAACACGCATTGCCGCAAACGGTCTGCCGGATGGGTTTCATACGGCACTTTGTAGGTTTCCTTCGCTCTGCTGATAAAGGACTTAATATCCTCAATGCTCTTGGCGTTGGCTGTGGCAATCATCTCGGACATTTCGATAATCCAATGTCCCTGCATCTTGCGGTAAACATTGTCATCGTCAATCCGTTTCAGGTCATCGGAAAACCACTCGTCTTTGATTGCCAGCAGCCGGAAGAAGGTGGACTTTCCTGCACCTTGTCCTCCAACCAGACAGAGCATGGTTTCAAACTTGCTTCCCGGCTTGAATACCCGGCTGATTGCGCCCAACATGAACAGCCGCAGACATTCATAGGTGAACTCGCTTTCCTCCGCTCCAAGAAAATGGGGCAGGGCGCAGCGGATGCGCTCGGTGCCGTCCCATTCCAGACCGTTCAGATAGTCACGGATGGGGTGATACTTGTTGCAGTCAGCGACAATGGAGATTGCTTTCTGGATTTTCTTTTCGCTGGTCAGTGTGTACTGATCTTCCAGATAGAGCATCAGGTAATTCAAGTCCGTATCGTTCAAGGTTGTTGTCGGCTTGCTCCACCAGAGCGGTTTCACAATATCAATGCGCTCCGTCAGGATGTTGTAGCGGATCGCTCCTTCCAGCTTCGGGTCATTCTGAAATACACTCAGACAGTTTCGGATGCTGTTTTTGACAGCTCCGTTATCGGTCGAGTCCAGACTTTCTCTGACTTCCTCCACGGTCATGCTCGTCTGGGTGTTCTGCAAATCGTTGCTCAAGATTCATCACCTCTTTTCTTTGCTCGGCAACCAGAGCCTTCTTTTCTTCGGCTGTGCCGTACAGAAGAACATCCAGCAGATATTCGATATGGCTTTCTCTTTGCAGAGCTTCCACGAACAGAGGATGCCATTCGTCCTTCGGCTGCTTTGGTGCATATTGCTGCTTCCATGTCCTGAGATGATGGAAGTAATCGGACAACACCTTGTAGCATCTGCTTTCTTCCTGGCAGTATCTCTGTTCCGGGGTAGGCTCTCGGATATGGGGCTTGATTCTGTGCTTCTGTCTGTTGTCGTAGCTGATACCGAAATCGTCAGCCAGCTTCATAGCGGCGGCTTTGCTGGGCAGTCCGAACAGACGGGAAACAAAATCAACTGCATCTCCGTCCGCTTGGCAAGCGAAACAATGAAAACGCTTGTCCACCTTCATGCTGGGATTCTTGTCATTGTGAAACGGGCAGACTGCCATGCCATGACGGTTGACCGGAATGCCGTACAGCTCTGCCGCCTGTCGGGTGGTCAAGTTCTGTTTGACCGCTTCAAATACATTCATTGCATCTTCCTTTCGGGGAACAAAAAAGACACCTGACATTTTCACAATGAAAACGGCAAGTGCCTTACAGTTCCATATTCTGTTTTTTCTGTTGCGGGGTTTTCTGCTTCTGCTGATTGCTGCTCTGTTCTTGCAGAAACTTCATCTTCTCCGTGACGGAGTGCTTCGGTTCGGGCTTCTTCAGGGCCTCGGACTGCTCCGGCGTGAGGACTTTGCTGACCCAATAGCGAATATCTTTCATCGGCTGCAATTCCCCCTTGGCGGCGGCAAGCTGTCCGGCAAGCTCTGCGTAGGTCGCTTGCAGATTGCTGTACTCCGCTTGCAGGGAATCCAGATTGACATTCAAATCCACGCCCTGCTTTTTGAGATAGCGGAACGCTTTGTTGAAGCTGTCCAGCTCGTCCTTGTGGCTTTCCGCAAACGCTGCCTGTCGTGCTTTCCAGCCGATTTTCAGATACTTGTCATGAACCGCTTTGTGGGTCTGGCAGTCTGCCACGGCGTTCTGAATGCCGGTAATGACCTTCATGCGGGCAGATGCTTTCTTCATGGCGGCGTTGATGCCCTTGGACTTCTCACTCATTCCTTGCAGGGCTGCATCCAAATCTTCCAGCGTGAAAAGCTCATGCTCTTTCAGATAGATGATGGCTTTGGAGACTGCCTTCAAATCATCGGTCGTGCCTTTCTGCTGACCGTACCTCGACCAGTCGCTGCGTTCTGCCTTTCGCAAGTTCAGATAATCACGAAGCAGAAGAACCAGATCGGGCGAAGTATTCTTTGCTTGTGCTTCCGTTTCTGCAAGGGCTTCCTTGGTCGCTTCCATAATGTCCGCAATCCAGTTTCGCAGATTTCTGATGGTGCTGCGAATGGCATTCATCATGCGGTTAGCGGCTTTAATATCTCGGTTGAGATTGCCAATGTTGGTTTCAATGCCCTTGCGTTCCAGCGCAGAAACGGCGGCTCCCATGTGGACAGTGGGAAGAACATCAAGCCCCTGCCGCTCATAGGAGCGCATATCCACTCGCTCAGGACTTCCGGCAAGTTCCAGATACTTGTTTTGAACAAGCTCCCAGCCGTGTCTCCATTCCTCGGCATGGTACTGCTCGTTCCAGTCAACGGTATCCTCCTTGTGACTTTTCCATCTGCCGGAGGGCAACTTGATGCGCTCGCCGTTCTCGTCAAGGTCATAAACCTTGCGGCTCTTGGGCAACCACTTTCCGTTTTCGTCAATGGCTCTCATGGTCAGCATGATATGGCAATGAGGATTGTGTCCGGGAGGATCGGGGTCATGGATTGCAAAATCACAGCACATTCCCTTGGACACGAAATGCTCTTTGCAGTATTCCTGCATCATCTGCGGATACATTTCGGTCGGGACTTCTCTCGGCAGGGCAAGAATGAATCGTCTGGCAAGCTGCGAGTTCCATTGCTTTTCCACTTCCTCGACAGCGTTCCAGAGCGTTGCCCGGTCGGCGTACTCCGGCGGGGCATTTGCCGGAAACATGATTTCCGTGTAAAGGACTTCCGGCTGTTTTCTTCGATGGTCTTTGGATTTCTGGTCGTACTCGGAGAACAGTTTTTCTCCGGCTTGGTAGGCAGCTCCGGCAACGGCAGAGCTGCCCTTGCTCCGCTGGACGATGCGGATTTCCAAATGTGGTACTGGCATCTTCGGTTGAACCTCCTTTTGATGGTACAAAAAAAGACCGATACCTTTCAGCACGGTCGGGTGAGGGGTATTCACTTGTTGTCGGGGAATAATTGCTTTCAATCGTTCCTCGGCGGCAAGTCCACAAAGGGGTAGCTGGCAAAGCCAGCGCAGGGGAAGTGTAGCTTCCTCTGGATGATTGAAGCAAGGGACTTTTGCGGAAATCATCAAGCTCCATGCAACGGGCTTTCGGCAAAACGCAATCACCATCTTTAGGTGGTGTATAATTGCGCCCTTGTCTCCGTCAAGGGTTTTCGCCCTCGTACGCCTCCTGCGTTTCTCTCCGACTCTCAATCAGCAGATTCAGCTTCTTTTGAACCGCTTCGCTCTGGAAGATGAAGGTCAGCAGCTCCATCACATCCTCATCGGTCAGGACGGTCGGCTCTTTCAAAAAGGTCTCCAACATTCCGGCACGAGTGCAAAGCCGATGGGTTCTCTCGCTTCTGGTCAGCCGTTTCAGCTCGCTCTGCAATCGCTTCTCCTTGTGCTTGGCTGCGGTCAGCTTTTTCTCGGCTATATACTTCTGGTGCTTCAAATTTTCCAACTGCTCATTCGCCAATCACATCACCCCGTTTCACCCAAACAATGTCATATCCCAGAGCATCAGCCAGCTCCACCGCTTCTCCGTAGCGCAGGCTTCCACGCTTCAACTTACCGGACAGATTGGGAACGCTGCTGCTCCATCCGTACTCGTCTGCCAGATAATCCACCACCTCGCTCATGGTCATGCCAGCCCGAACGATATAGGACTTGATCTCGTTTCGATACATTTCAGACTTTTTCTTTTTCATATTCACATTTCCTCCATTCTTTTTTGTTCGTGATATGATATAATTTTTTTATTAAACAGCAACTACAGTTCAGTTCTTCGTGACAGAAATAGAAAACTGCTTTTCGTTCAGAATCTCCGCAACGCTGCTCTGTCCATAAGAGGCAGTATCCCTTTTCGCTGTTTAATGTGGCTTTTTGTGAAATAACGAAAACCTTCATTCTATGCCGTACTCTGTACGCTGTTGAGTGCATCACTCATTGGTATAGATAGCAACACAAAAAGAGTGTTTTTTTCGCTAATTTCGCATGGTTTGAATTTGACCCATGATTTTTGAGTGCCGTTCTGCCCGAATGTCGTTCCTACCCGGAGATCTTCCCGGCGTTTTCGCCCCGTTGGTACGCTCGTGCTTTTCGCAGTCGTGGCGATACTTCGCTGGGGGACATATCCCATTCGGACGGTCATTCAGTTTTCAAGGTGCATCGGTGATTTACAAGTACAGTTTAGCGAAAAAAGACGCTCTCTCCCGTATATCCAAAAGGTTGGAAAAGAGCGTAAAAAATGCGTGGATTTCCACGCTTATAGAAATGGAGATGAAATATGCAACCGAAACTCACTGTTCAGGAAAGATTGAAAGATCTGCGTGTTGTAGGTGTTAAGTTGACACTGGAAGAATTAGCAGAACGCACCGGCTTGTCCCGTGCTGCTCTCGGAAAATATGAATCCGATGAAACTGCAAAAGACATCAGCCCCTTTGCAATCCAAACTCTCGCCAAGTTCTATGGCGTGTCCACGGACTATCTGCTGGGTCTGACAGAAAATAAAAATCACCCAAACACAGAGTTGGACGCTCTGCATTTGAGTGATGATGCAATTACTGTATTAACTTCCGGGAACTTCAATCACCGGCTGCTTTCTGAAATGATCTGCCACAAAGATTTTCAGCGCATGATGCTGGATGCAGAAATCTATGTTGACCGCATTGCAGATATGCGGATCACAAACATGAATGCCACCATGGAAGCTGTCCGGCAATCTGTGATTAAGAAAAAAGGAAACGATCAGGAGGACTTGTATCTACGCACATTGGAACTGGCACAGGTGCAGGAAGATGAGTATTTCGGTCATGTAGTCTCCAAGGATTTGACCGGTATCCTCCGTGATATTCGTGATACGCACCGCAAGGACGCAACCACAGCGGACGAAGTTTCCGCCGCTCTGGATGTGCAGAAACAATTACAGGATGCCATGGACTATAAGGGCAGTACCGAAGAAAAGAAAGCCCGTCTGTTCCTCGCCAACCTTGGCATTGACTACGATGCACTTACCATGGAGCAGTTTGCAAATCTAATCGAAGTGCTGAAACTGTCCAAGCACATGAACAGCCCTATTAGCCAGCGTGGCAAAGGCAGCATGACGCACGGCAAGGGAAAAAGGAAACGGAAATAGTAATACACTATCAAAAACAAAACCGCTGCATTTTCCATCCTGCGTTTGGATGAAAAATGCAGCGGTTTGCTTGTGTAATTTGCCAGACACTGTCTGTTGTTTCTTTGAATCTTACTTTACGAAAGAGCTATTTCTGGTAGATCACGTTATGCTGGCATTATTCCATTAACACGACTAATTGCGCTCCCTAAGGACTTTTCGTACTCTCTGTATTGGTTAATTGCATTACTAATATCTTGCGAGATTTTCTCCCGTTCTTCAAATAGTTCTGAAGGAATAACTAAATTAAGAATATCCTCTTCCTTGAACCGAGGATGCTGACTTCCTTCAACGGAATTAGCAAAGACCGTTTGAGCTGCTTCGGAAAGTAAGAACGGAACCAAGAACGCAATGGATTCATTATTTCTGGCCCTTAAGACATAAAACTCAGTTGAAGCACATAGCTGAGAATTTGAATCTGTATCAACATAAGCAACTTGGCGCAGATAAGGGCGAAGACGAGAAATGATAACATCTCCAGTCTTTAGAACCTTCTTGTTGCTGTTAAGCTGTTCTGGATTTGAAGGAACTCTGAGATACCCTCCCATCGCATCGGATGTGTTGATTTGGTACCAAGCAGAAGCATCCTTTTTCGAGGCAACAATATCATTTTCCAATGTAATGATTTCCGAAAGCAACACCCCGTCGTTTTCGTCTGATAAGTTCATTCGCCTCTTGGGGTTGTATCTTTCTGGTGTAAGTACAAATTGTGGGCCTAATTGAGTTGTTGCTTTAATTACACATATAGCCATATTTTACCACCCAAATCCTTCGTTGTTTAGAAACTGCTTGAACTCAATCGCAATTTGATCTAAATCATGGTTAACATTTTTCCATGTTTTTGAACTCTCATCCTTGAATAAAAGATTACCTCTGCTATCTTTACCAGGGAGTTCACTAATGCCAAAAAACACTTCTTCTGTTGAGTTCCGTTGCTGTTCCCTTTTTTGCAAGAACAAAATACTTGTTTTTACCGCTGTATGAGGCATAAAGGAATTTCTTGGAATGCCAACAACGCCAACAACCCTACACGTATCATATATCCATCGACGTAGGAGCTCATTGTCCTTGCTACCAAAAATATTATCCGGCAGGACAATTGCCATTCGACCACCAGGTTTGAGCAAACTAATACATCTTTCTACAAAAAGGACGTCTCGTTCGATCCGTGTTTTTCCGTAAGATATCTCGTAACTTTCCAAAATATCTGGCTCGATGATTTCACCGGCAAATGGCGGATTAGTGATAATCACATCAAACAGATCCTTTTTCTTCTCGATACGTAAGATGTCTTCTATGGTTGTAGAGATTTCACTAAGCCCTTTTTCGAAGAACGATACTCGCACATTGTTCTTCAAGAGACTGTTTACTTTGTGAATATGTGCTCCTTCTACCGCACCAACATGCATCAATAGTCGAGCAACTCTCGTTGCAGTGTTATCAAAATCAAAACCCCATAAATCAGCCCCATTTATCTTGCCATGCAAATAAGCATGATACAAAAATGCTCCTGATCCAGCAGCAGGATCTAAAATACTCTCATTGGCTTTGGGATTAAGTATATTTACGCAAAAGTCCACGAGATATCGAGGTGTGAAAAACTGTCCTTTTGCTCCTTTTTTCTCACGAGAAATGATGTACTCAAAGATCCCATCAATCCCTTCGTATCCATCTTCAACAAACGAGCATGACTTAATAACATCGAGGCAAACAGAAAATTGTTCATCGGAGATATTGAGCCTTTTTTCTATAAGTACACCGGGCCACTTATCATCTATTAGAGCCAATAAATCGTTGGCATCATCTAATGTGCATACTTTGTATTCGTTATGCAGGTCTTCCCATAGCTTAATGAGCACAATCTTAAAGATCTCTTCAAACTCATTTTCACCAGAGTTTGCCAACATCACTTCTTCTAATCGACGATACGCAGCATCGAAAGTTTCAATATTTGTAGTTTTTCTCTTGGCCATATTCGTAACTCCTTTCAGGAGTGATTATAGCACACCATTTTGCAAAAGTAAAGACCGTGGTCTGAATATGTTGTAATATTCTAATTTGGGATATTCTGTTTTAGAATATATAATGAATTAAAGGAGGTTTTGTATGAAAAGTATATATACCGATGACTACATTAATATTATCTCTGTTTTACGAGCTACTCGAATTAATAAGAATATCACACAAGCAGAAATGGCAAAGCTTCTGAACACGACTCAGTCGTTTGTTTCTAAAGTTGAAAATCGAGAGCGTCGATTAGACGTGATTGAATTGCTGTCATGGATTGATGCACTCGGTGTGTCTGTTTCTGATGTTTTACCTGAAAAATATATAGGAGGAAATAGCTAATGGCTTTTATGACAAAAGAAGAATACGAAGCATATGTCGCAGAGCATGCTTCAAATGTTGTAAGTACTGAAGATATCGCCCACATTAAAACTGCCTTACAGCCGCTTATCGGAGCACAGTTTAATATATTATCCATACCGAAAGAAATTTTGTTGGCATTTGAGCCATCTCAAATTGGAACAATAATTGGTTCGTTAATGGATGCATGTATTCCCCAGCTTTCTAAGATCACAGAATCGAATACATTTGATTCTGTAGGTTTGCGAAAGAATGATGGTATTCTCGGAGAAAGAGAAGGATATCCTGATTATTTACATACATCAGGCAAGCGTCTTGAGCTAAAGCTCTTGTTTGTGGATAATCCTAATATCGAAATGAAGAAGCCGCCTACACCCAGAGAACCGTCGGCCAGATTAACTCAGAAGGTTACCTTTAAAAATGTCCAAGCAGATAAGGACTTGTTGCTGGTTATTGCTTATGCATTGATGGAGAACAAGACAAAACCCGGTTTCTTTTCACCTACAATTATCGATTTCGAAGTCTTTCCGGTATATGACTGTATTTTAGCACGAGATCGTCGTATGTACGATTCTAATGGTGGTTGGTTCGGCCTTTTTGAGACACCGACAATTCTTAGCAATTCAGGCAAAAGAAAAATGGATGCCAATCAGCCTATTGACTATTCATCGTACGGACGGAAAGAAAATGAAGGAAAGGATCTGAACGAAGATACAAACTTCGGTAAATTAAAGAGAATACCATATGATCCTCTCCATCAGTATATTAAGCCCGATAATTTTACCTCTTTTTTTGAAGAAGAGTAATTAAACGGCATATTATCACAGTCCAAAGGAGGGAGCCGTTTGAAAAACATGTTTAATATCTACTATATCAACAACGAGAAAGCCTCTGAAATTTCAATGTTGTTTGATAATCAGATAGTGGAGAAAATCACTCGCATCAAAAACACAGAATTAGCATTGGCGGGCGATGTAGATGCCACCACAGGTGCCGCTTCAAAAATCCCTGTCATTGGACAGTATTTACCCAGCGTAGATTTAAATGGCAACCTGTCTCATAATAGATCTAACCGAGTGGAAGATACAGTAAAAGTAGTTAGTTCTAAATCGACGATTCTTAAGCCTATTTATGAAAAAGCTAAAGAGGTGCGTCGCTTAGATGATAGCAAGGTTGGAAACTTAGTTAAAATCAAAGATGTTTACCTTACTGTTGTGAATTCTGATGATGTCATGGCCACTAAAGCACTGATGAGTGGTTTAGTGAGTCAAGTTCCGGTTGAGGGTATTGGTAACATGAACTTTACTTCTCTTATGGAGGTAATGTTCAAAGGTTCAGCCTATGTTCTTTGCGGTGAGTTGCCACATAGATTTGGAACTAACGAACATATGATGCTCAAAATTCCCATGAGTGCTGAAAACGAGATGGAAAGCCAATACAGCATTTCAGATATTGAAATCGGTAAAGTTACTGTGCTGGGCATTTACCGAGGAGAATTTGAGCGCTGTGATGTTGAACGAAAGATCAACCGAATGATGGCACTCAACGATAGCAATAAAAAGAATCAGGAGCAGTCAATCGATATTCAAGACAGCGGCACGGATATTGAGGATGGTGTTCGAGAAGAGGATAAAAAGGTTATTCCGAACACTTCCGTTACGCAGGGTAAGGTTCATTACATTGATGTTATTGCAATTATTCAAGACCTCAATGTGTAGGTGATATTATGGACAGAGTAAGTATTTATGAATACGATCGAAAGAACCGAGAGCGTGTTGTTAAAGCAATTGAGGAAGCTGGCGGCCAAATATTAAGCTGGTCATTTTTTGCAAAGGATCAATCAAAGTTTGAACTCCCTGCTGGTACTCTCTCCGTCTTTATTGACTTGTCCTCTTTATTTTACAATGAAGATCGTGCAGATGCTCTTATCGCTCCAGCAGAACTCATGATAAATGTTATCCAAAAAGAGCAATCTATTGCGCTGTACATTATCATCGAACGTCAATATAGCAAACAAGTTCGAGATCTGCTGTATTACAAAATTGATGAAGTCCTTGATCTTGAGGGCTTTCTTGAAATCGAAAAAGACCCCATTCAAAATATTGTTGACATTGATCAGCCTGGTTTTGATGATATTTTAGATTACTTAAACAATAACCTTTTTGGCAATGAGCTTTTCAAGAAACGTTTAAAAGAGGAGTTAACGAAGTATAGGCTCTTTAATCGCATTGGACAGCAGCCGATTTTCTCCGTTTTGATATGTGGTGCGTCCGGTATCGGTAAAACAGAAGTTGCAAGATTGCTTCATCAAAGGCTGGCAGCAGATGAACCGATGATTAAAATCAACTTCGGGAATTACAGTGCTCAAGACGCTCTAAACAGTTTGATTGGTAGTCCACGAGGGTATATCGGCAGTAATAAAGGTGAATTGCCGGACAAGCTCATGCGTAGCCGAAGCAAGGTAATTCTGATAGATGAATTTGAAAAAGCGAGCAAGCCAGTTTATAACTTCTTCTTGCAGCTACTTGAAGAAGGTAAGTTTACAGATTCCTTAGGGCGTGAGTATGACTTAGATAAATACATCATTGTCTTTACTTCCAACATGCCTAAAGAAAAAATCGGAGAATTCTTACCGCCCGAGCTACGTTCCAGATTTAATTATAAATGCGCCTTTTGGCCTCTTTCTACAAAAGAAAAAGAACAATATGTGGCATTTAAGAGTGAACAGTATTTGGAGAAAATCAGGTGTGAATGTCCGGAGATAGATGCATCGCTGAAGGCTTCTGATATAATAAACATCGATGTTTTACATTATTCCAACATGCGTGATATTAATAGCGAAATAATGCGTCAAATCACAGACTTATTGTACGAGCAGATTGTTAATTAAAAATATCAAATCAGCCGAGCAGCTAACTACTGCTCGGCTGATTGCCTTTATTTAGAAATCATTATTCTTCCATGACTTCCAACATCATCCTGGCACCCAACCTAAAGCTATTCTGGAAGATCAGGCAATCCGTGATGGTCTGATGCTCTCGCACACAATCGGTGTACTTCTCGAACAACTCTTTCTGTTCATCTGTCATGGTAGCTTTGAGCTTTTCCTCATTTCTGCAGAACAGCTCCTGCAACTTCTTGTACTTCTTGGAAGAAGTGTCGTATTCTGTAGGCTCAATATTTCCGTACCAAAATTCTTCAAGGATTCTCATACCGAATCCTCCCCGCAAATCATTTCTTGGAGGATGATTTCCTCTGCCCGGCTGCGGATGCTATTCATGGCTCCAATCCATGCCATCTGGTCGGCTGCTTTCAAATCTTCGGTTACTCCCTCAGCTTGCTGCATCTGCTCGATGATCAGGGCCAAACGCTCCTGCGCCTGCTCGTTCAGATCAGCCAGATATGTCCAGAGTTGACCGTTCAGGATTAGATCGTTAAAAAGGATCGGGCGATGCTCTTTGAGGTAGTCCCGGTGCATCCGTCCCCATTTACCAATGGAGCGCTGTTCCTCAGAGGGCAGGGTAAGAACCGGAATATAATAATCGCCAATGAGTTCATACCAAAGGCCATTGCTCTCATCATAAATGTGTTTCTTCATCTCAGTCATAGTATTGATCTCCTTATTCTGGTGTTAGAATCTGCAAGTCTGACTCTCCCAGAAATATTGGTAAATCTTTGGTAAATTTAAGACTGAAACACAAAAAACGCCTAAAAACGAGGGTTATGAGACGATATGAGACTTTTTATCATGCCCGGTAAATCCTGCCGTGGCAAATAAACAGGATATTCTTCATACCGATTCTTCTCCGAAAACTCATCATTTTCTACAGTATAGCAGGTATCTACGCTTTCGCCAAGAGCAATTTCCGAATGTTCGGCTCTCTCAATCATCCGCAGCAGCTCCTTTTTGGATAAGCCGCTTTCGGCGGCCTTCCGAATGTACCAGCACCTCTCGTCCATGGTCAATCCGGCCTCCATGATGACCACATTCTGTGTCCAGTTCAGACGCATTGCCGCTGCCAGCAACTCCGGCGCGTCGCCGTACATCCGGTAGAAGTCCCGCATACGGCGCAGGTTGCGGGGAGAGAAGCCCTCGGCTGCGGGATAGGTGACTTGCAGGTGTTCCGACGCTGCGACAGCGGCACCTTTTTCAGCTCTGCTGCTGACCACTCGACCGATCTCGCGGTACAATTCCATCTGCGGAAGCTGTGCCGCTATGAGCTTGTCCAGTTCGGAAAACAGGACGCTGTAGTCTGCGGGTTTGCGGATGTTCATAGGGCTTCCCCTTTCTAATAATAGTTATTTTAGGACGCACATTCGAATATGTGTTCGATTTATCTATTTACTTGCACGCTATCTTGTGATATAATTACTAAAAAGGCATTTATGCGTTATCCAAATTTGTTGAAATCCGCAATGCCATTGCCCTTTTCATCTAATTTCGAACGAGTATAGTCATTCCTTATTTCAAGATACTGATGATTCAGAAAGGAGAATTTCCATGAAGTTAAAGGCGTTAAGTAATTATGATGGAGATAAATCCACAAGATTTGGAGATTGTATTTTGATATATGATCTTACGTCGATGATTGTATATGACTGCGGACACGGAAAGCACGCTGAATACGTTGAGTCTTTCCTGCAAAAAAACGCTACTATTACTTCAGTCAGTATTGTGGTTTCTCATAATGATAGCGACCATACTAACGGAGTATGTTCATTGTTGGAATGGTTATCTGACCAAGGTAAATATAAAGTTACAGTCTATACTCATCAGTATCTGAAACATTCCAGTACAATTCTAAAAAAAGTTGATGATGGTCGTCGTAACAAGGATAGTATCAGCCAAGCAATATTGATTGAATTCGATAACATCAAAAAAATTATCGAAAAGGCCAAGGAACTCAACATTTCGGCCCAGGAAGCACTTGACGGAGTCTGTATTAGCACCTGTACAATTGTAGGCCCCACAGCTGATGAGTTTACTGATGTTGCAACCAAAGCGATTGATAATCGTGTAGATAACAAAATCGGTGAAGGTGATGCTGCGGAAACGGTGATGAATGCCGCAAGTGTTCAATTGAAATGTACTCTGGATGATGGAAAGACTTTGCTGCTCTGCGGAGATGCTTCACCCGATTACTTAAAAAATCTGATGACCTATGATATCATTCAGTTACCACATCACGGGCAGGAAGATGATGCTAAGGCAATTTTTGGAGTTCTCGGAGGACACGCTTATTCTAAGGACTACCTTATATCGGATAATACTGGCTCTTCTCCTAATAGCGGTGGATCCGAAGATATTGTAAAATATATGAAGGACGAGCGGTATCGGCAAGCATACAATACTAAGGATAAAATTATTGATTTGCCAACCGATTGTTCGTCTGCACATTCTATTTCGAAAAGGAGAACAAGTCTGGGTGATTTGGATAGTATCTAAAGCATTGGTCACATCGGAAGAGTTACTTCTTCGGCATCAATTTATACAAGAAATCACAGGAGTCAAGGTGTCCAACTGGATTGAATGTAATTGCCCAAGTAACCACAAATTCACAAAATCAATTGGGTATTATCGCTGCACCTCCGGCAAAGGTGAATATGGAGTTTTTGTTACTGCACATATGAATTTGGAAGTACAGCCTATTTTACAGCACGTATTGTCTCAGAAAAAGGCCTTGGTGGTAATTAATTCTTGTGCGATGCAGAAAAATTCAAGGCTCGATTGTATCAATGTCGTTAAAGGTAAAAATCCTCATTCTGAAATATTTTACGCTAAACAAGAATTGTCAGATGCAGGATTCTTAATGAACTATATTGAGGATGCCGGTGAGTTTGGATTTCGATCAACCGTATCAGAACGAGAGCTTTTTCAGCAAAGGCATTTAGGACTTGTAAAAGCAATTCGTACGGTTTATGAAAAGGCAATATGAAAATGAATGTGGAATATATCAAGGACTATAAATATAAGGAGCTAAAGCAATATGTTTTGGCTTACCTACTAATTGCAGTCGCTTCTGTTGGATTCTACGTAAAAGATACAATTGGTGCAGTAGGGCTACTATCTGCACTTTCCAGTATGATTGCAATCGATACCTTGGCAGGGGCAATTTGTGCATTAGTGTTCATCTTGAATGAGTTCTGGCCTGATAAAGTTAAGCAACAGATTATTTATAAAGATATGCCAAGTGATACCGTTTTTACAGATATAGCTTCTGGTAAAATAGATGCAGCCGGATTTGATCTCGCAAAAGCAAAAGAAATGTTTGCACATTTATCAAATGCTCCAGCAAATCAGCAAACCGCAGAGTGGAACGATCTTCTGCGAAAATGCAAAGATGCCGAGCGTGGAAATGTTATCGACGCAGAACGGATGCAGTTGATGACGAGAGATATCTGTATGTCAACAATTTCTCTGTTGGTTATGACACTTATCGCATTTGGGGTCTTAGCAGTTGCCTACATGAGCTTAGTGACGGCAATCAAAATACTATACATCCCGCTCGTGTACCTTGTAATAATGTGGTTTGTGACAAAGAAAGCCGCCAAGAGTCGAGCCAATCGCATTGTAGTGTTAGTAATTAAAAATGCTGTTCAGGGATTATAAGCCCAGCTTAGTATCGATTCAATCAAGGCCACAGAGGAAAAAACGGCAGATTTGCTGTTCTTTCCTCTGTGGTCGTGTTTTATAATATCTGCACGATCTGCTCCCACAGAAGGATATGCTTTTCGTCAATGGCTCGGTTGTCGTGGTAATGGCCGAACAGCCAGCAGTGGTATTTTGCTCTTTCCCGTACCTCTTGCAGGAAGTCTGTGAGCCGGTCCGCCTCGTTGTGGCGGCTCCCCATGAGGGCGATGCTGGTGGGAGCGCAGTGGGTGATGATGTAGTCCACCTGCCAGCCGACCGCGTCGAGCTTTCGCCGCGCCTCGGCGTATTCCTCATCGGAGGGCAGTTCCTGTGCCCACCAAGAAATGTGGTTGACTCGGTACCTCGCTCTTGGCTTGCGCCGGAGCGTCATGAGCCTTTGCTCAAAATCCGGGGCATCCGGCTCCAGAATCCCATCCTCGATGTCGTGGCTTTTTGCGCCGCCCATGGTAAAGAAGCGGTAACCATCCAGCTCAAAGATCTGCCCGCGCATCAGGTGCAGAACATGGGGACGAACGCGATGCACCTTGCCTCCGTGCCACTCCGCAACAGGGTATCGTTCCAGCGCATCATAGTTTTCATGGTTGCCGCAGACAAAGGCAAGCGTGAAGGGCAGGCGTTCCAGCCAGTCCAGCGTTTCATCGTCGCGGCTGTCGCCAAACCACACACCCCCGAAGTCTCCGGCGCAGATCATAATGTCCTGCTTTGTCATCCGCGCCTGTTCGGGAAAGTATTTTGGTTTGAATCGCTCAAAATTTCCGTGGAGGTCGCCGGTCACAAATACCATTTTCCCATCTCCTTTTTTAGTTTGATATGCTCTGGCGGATCTCAATGCCGCTCTTGAGCGTCACGCTGATCTCGTTCTTGGACAGCACCTTCACCTGCGCCACCAGCTGCCGGATGGCACTCTCGTCCCATTCCGCGATGTGGGGCACGGCGTTTTCCAGCATCCCCGCGGCATCCCTGATGCGCCGATCCGCTTCGGCGTGTTTCTTATTCTCGGCAAGGATGGTTGCCCGCAGCTCCTTTAGCGCGGTCTGCTCGTCCAATATCTCCTTGAACTGATCCCCATAGGCGATGGGATCATCCGCCGCCTTTTCCAGCAGCCTTTGGAACTGTGCCTCCAGCTCCGTCAGTCTGCGGTCGATGTCACCAAGGCTCATGCCGCTGCCAGGGAACGGGATGACCTCCGCCTCCAACGCCTCCGTGATTTGGCGGATGCGGCCATCCAAGTCCGGCAGGACGGTGTTGAGGGCGGCTATGATCGCCTGTTGGAGCGGCGCCTCGTCCAGCGTGGGCGAGCTGTGGCAGTATTTCTTGCCGTAGTCCAGGCGGCTCACACAGCACCACACGACGCGCTTTCCATCGGGGCGCGTCCATGTGCAGCGGCGGTACAGTGTTCCGCACTCGCCGCACACCAGACGGTCTGAGAGGGCGTAGCGGCTGGTGTAGGCGGCAAGACCGGTGGAGGCTCTCTTGGAGGGGCTTTTTGCCGCCTTGCGCCGCGCCATCTCCGCCTGCACCGCGTTGTACTTCTCGCGGCTGACGATGCCCTCGTGGTGGTTCTCTATGAGGTACATGGGGAGCTGCCCCGTGTTTTTGATGACCTTGCGGTTGATGACATCCTGCTGAAAGGTTTTCTGCATCAGCACATCGCCGCAGTATTTCTCATTCCGCAGGATGCTCTTGATATGAGGCAGCGTCCATTGCGGTGACTTTTCGGAATATGTCACGCCCTGCTCATGCAGCTCGTCCCGCAGCATCCGTGTGCTGGCGCCGGCGAGGTATCGCTCGTAGATCCAGCGGACGACCTCTGCCTCCTCCGGGATGATCTCCGGCTTATCGTCCGCGCCCCTGCGGAAGCCATAGAGGTATTTGTACTGGATGGTCGCCTTTCCGCTCTCCATGGCGCGGCGTTTGCCCCATGTGACATTGGCGGAGATGGATTCGCTCTCAGACTGCGCGAAGGCACCGGAGAGCGTGATGCGCAGCTCGCTGTCCTCCTCCAGCGAATTGATGTTCTCCTTTTCAAAGATGACGGCGATGCCCAGCTCCTTGAGAGCCCGTGTGTAGTAGAGGCAGTCCACCGTGTTGCGGGCGAAGCGGGATACCGATTTGGTGAGGACGACGTCTATCTTCCTCTGGCGGCAGTGGCGGATCATGCGCATGAAGTCCTCGCGTTTTTTCACCGAGGTGCCGGTGATGCCCTTGTCGGCGAAGACACCCGCCATGGTCCACACGGGGTTGGACATGATCTTGTCGGTGTAGTATTCCTTTTGCACCTCATAGCTGTTTGCCTGATCCTCCTCCTTGGTGGAGACCCGGCAGTAGGCGGCGACCCTGAGCTGTCTTTGCAGCTCCGCCTGCCGGACCGACTCCGGCTTTGCCGGGATCTTAATGACTCTTGGGGCGGTTTCGTTCACAGCGGATCTCTCCTCTCTATGACCTGTCTGTTCTTCAGCATCACGGTCACGCATTTGTTCGTCACGCACACCTTTGACACCGCGCTTTGCAGCAGCTCCGCGTCCAACTCCGTCATGGGTTTGCGGCCGGTGAGCAGCCGCCGCAGCCGCACGGTTTCGTATTCCGTGTTCCCAATGGTGTCGTATTGCTCTGCCGCCAGTTGAAGGAGCAGTGCTCTGGCGTTGTCCTCGTCGATGGGCTGCCGCTCCAGCGCGGAGGTCAGCTCCTCCCGCGTTTTCCCGCAGGCAGCGCCGACCACTTGGGATACCGCTGGCTGAATACGGTCGGGGCAGCGTATGAGCTCGTTGAGCAGGTCGGTGACGATCTTCTCAACCCGCTCAGAAGGCGGCGCGCCGCAGAGCCGTCGCAGGGTCTTCTGCGCCGGCGTTTTCTGCGGGGGGCAGGCTCTTGCCGTCCTCTTTTCCGCTGCCGTGCGGAGCTGCTCCGGCTCGATGAGTGCCGGATAGCCTTTCTCTCCGATATAGCGGCTGTCCTCTAAAATACGGGAGACCATGTTTTTGTTCCATGTCCGCCCCTCATAGTAGGGGATCTCCTGTCGGCAGAGTGCCTTGGTCAGCTCACCCAGCGTGGCTCCCGTGCTGTAACCTTGGAAGATAAGCCGTACCAGCTCCGCTTCCTCCGGCAGGATTGTGATCTCGCCCAGCGTCATACGGTAGCCGAAGGGCTGCTTTCGGTTTCCCATTATCGCACCGTCCTCTCAATGGATTCCCGCAGCTCCAGCCCGTTATGCAGGCGGAAGCGGAGGGTATCGTTGCTCTCTATGATAATTTTTTCAACAAGTTCACCCATCAGTTCCGCATCGGGGCGGTCGAGAAAGTCCGGCCCATCCTCCAGCAGGGCTATCAGCTCCCGCGTCCGCTGGGCGGTGGCATCCCCCTCGGCAGCCATAAGTTCCTCTTTGTCCAGCTTGGCCTGCCGGAGCTGACGGGTCAGCTCGTTGCTTTTGGATATAAAAATGTCAGGATCAACGAGGCCGTTTTGCTTGAGAAAGGCCAGCGTTTGATTCTGACTGGAGAGTTCGGATATTTTTTTGTTGAGGGAAACGATGTCCTCGCTCCAGAGCAGTCTGCGATCACGGATTGTCTGGAGGGTTTCGAGCATCTGCTCCAGAATGGGGAGACTCTGATGCTTGAGTTTATAGTAGAGGCGGCAGAAGGCTTCATTCGTCTGCGCTTCCGGCACGGGCCTGATGGTGCAGTCGCCTTTTTCATCGTGTCGGCAACAGCACCAGTACCATCTGCCATTGACTTGCTTTGCCCGGATGCGGGAGCCGCAGGAGCAGCGCATCCGGACGCAGAGCCTTCCATGAGTGACCGCCTGCCCGACGCTGCGCTTTTGCATCAGTGTCTGTACCTGGTCGAAAGTTTCCCGTGGAATGATGGACGGATGTGTTCCTACTGCGTAATACTGTTCATGCTCACCAGTGTTTTTGTGGCGGGTCGCAGGAAGTGTATCGCTGGTGTAGGTTTTTTGCCACAGGGAATCTCCTGTGTATTTTTCGTTGGTGAGGATGTATCGGACAGAGGCACTGTGCCATTTTTTTCGCTGGCCGCTGGAAATGCCCTCCTCGTTCAACTTTTTTGCGATTGCAGTTCTATTAACACCGTTGAGGTACCATTGAAAGATGCGGCAGACCACCAGTGCGGCGTCAGCATCGATTTCTATTTTCCTGCCAACAAGTTTGTAGCCGTAGGCCATGGACGAGGGAAGGAAAGTCCCTGCTTCCATCCTGCGCTGATAGCTCCATCGCATATTGCCGGAGATGGATTCGCTCTCCTTTTGGGCGAAGGCGGCGTAGATGGCGGTGATGAGCTCGCTGCTCACATTGGCGGTGTCGATGCCCTCGCGCTCGAAGCGGACATTGACGCCCAGCTCCTTCAGCTCCCGCACCGCCTCCAGACAGTCCTTGGTGTTCCGGGCGAAGCGGGAGATGGATTTGACGAGGATCTGGTCGATGAGTCCTCTGCGGCAGTCCGCCATCATGCGCTGGAAGTCCTCCCGCTTTGCGGCGGAGGTGCCGGTGATGCCCTCGTCGGCGTAGATATCCACCATGCGCCACTCAGCCTTGCCGGAGATCAGCTCGGCGTAGTAGCGGTTTTGCGCCGCGAAGGAGTTGAGCTGGTCATCAGAGTCCGAGCTGACGCGGGTATAGGCCGCTACCCGCAGCTGCGCATTCCGCGGCTTCTCCGCCGCCTCGATCTTGATGACGCGGGGCTGCGCTGCCAGTGCCGTTGTGCCGTCTGTCAGATGCTTTTCCGCCATGCCTGCTCACCTCCTGTTTTGGCAACACAAACACTACCACAACCTTATTTGGAAAGCTACTGAAAGATGAAGAAAATCAGAGAGAAATCATGATGTCCGCGCCGCTGTCCGCGGCAATCCGTGCCGCCACCCTCCGCAGCTCCTTTTCGCTGAAGCTGCCGCTTTCCCGAAGCTGGCGCAGCAGAAGGATGATGCCGTAATAATTGACGTTCTGATCCATATCGGTACCTCTTTTTCTGAATTTTGCGTTGCTGCCTGTATTCGGCACTACTTCCCCAGGCAAGGGCGGCGGCTGGAACCGCGCTGGCGCGCGTCACGGGGGTTTCAGCCCTCCGAGGATCTCTCGGAGCTGCGTACAGGAGTATCATTGTAAGCTGACGGGGTCATGGCGAAGCAGCCTGCCAAAACTGCATTTGACCTGGGTGGGTATCGCTCTGCACCTTCCATTGGCCGTCCTAATATGCGGAGAATAATCCGCACAGGTGGTCCTCGCGCACCCGGTCTGACGCTCGCGCCGTCAGCAAAGCTATTCCAGTCACCGGATATGACCGCCTGGGCGGTGTTTTTCAAGGTTCAGAGGGATCATGAAAAAGATCCCCTCATGTGGTAGGCAGCGAGAACGCGATTTTTAGAACCATTTTTCAAAATTTCTTGAAATATTTTTTGAGTTGTTGAAGTTGCTTACCGACAGCTCTTTGGGCGAGGCCCATTTCCGCTGCAATTTCCTGCTGGGTCTTGTCCCCCTGTTCGGCGGAAGGCTCGTCAAAGATACCGATGCCCAAGTCCTGCGTATGAAGGCGATAGATCCTCTCCTCTCCTGTTTGAATACCTCCCAATCGAAGTCATGCATCTTCCGGATGGCGGCATCGGACATCCCGGCCGCCCTATACTCACGCCGGAGTCTTGCCCGCAGCGTTTCAAACTTTTTCTTTTCTGCCGCATAATTAAAACCCATATATGGTTCCTCCGTATTCTGAAATTTGGTTGGCTGCAAATCTCAGAAACGGGTGACGGGCCGCGGCAGCGGGGTCGCGCACAGGGCGCAAAAAAGCCCACAGCGACACCACTGTGGGCATGGAAGTATGCAAAAATGTGGACGCCGGGGGGAGGGGGATGATCTTCGGATAGACGCAACGAATCAACTTGTCTTATGCTTGCACATGGACAAGTAGAGGAAGAATGTACTTGCTCGGAGGGGACAGTGTCGAGGGGAGGAGGACATCCCATAGAAACCGTCCTTCTGACATAAAGCCAAGGCTATATCCTTGTTGGACAAATACGGCATCCGTGTGGATCTTGCAGCGACCATAGAGAAAAAATAAGAGAGACTGCAATACAGCAGTCTCTCCCACACTCAAAATTTTCATGAAAATTCAGGATCGTCATGGCACAAATGGCTTCGGTGGTTGTTATGCCGCCTATAGTCGAATATCTGCCGGATCTCTCAAAGCATCATATTGTCGGTTTATTCTGTTTTTATGCGGTTACACAGTGCGCAAGCAGATATGTCCTACCCGTCTTCACAAAAAGCAGCAACGGCGATTCCGGGTCGTCCAGCTCCGCCGCGCCCAGCGCCGCGTGGTGTGTAATCCGCGACACGGTGAAGGCATACCGAACGCCCCGTGCGTCGGTGAACATCACGCATTCTCCGGCGTCCAGTTGACTGATAAAGGCGAAGCAGTCCTCACCGCCGCTGCCGCCAATGACCAATGTCCCGCTATACAGTGTTCCACTGTAGCACGCGGGGCGGAACGGGAACAATCCTGTGTCCCAATCCGCCGCCACTGGCAGCGAAACGCCGTACTCCGGCAGTTCTATAAGACCGATGTAGTCGCGCCCGCTCAGCTCCAGCCGGGGCATTTCCTCGTGGGCATAGTCGCCGATCACGCCGGCGATCGGCTCAGCCGTCAGCATTTGCAGCCGATGCGCGGCCTCGGTTCGCTCATCCCGCTGCGCCGCGCTTTTCCATACGCTGAGCAAGGCAAGCCCCACCGCCGCTACCACCAAAATCGCTCCCGCAAGCAGGAGCAGCCAGGAAAATGCTCTATTTCTTTTCATGCTTCTGATTTCTGTTCAACACTCCCAGCAGTAGAAGCGCCAGCCCGGATACCGCCATGCAGACGATATACGGCGTCAGGTGGGACTCGTCTCCCGTCTGAGGTCCGTCTCCCGGCCCCGGCGTAGGTTTTGGGGTAGGCTCCGGCGTGGGCATCGGGTCGGGTACAGCACTGTGCGTATTAGTCACAAAGAAGCTGTTGCCGCTGCGCTGCACCGTGACGGTGTAGCCCTCCGGGACATTTCGCTCCAAAACGCTCCATGTGCCGCCGACAGCCGTCCAGCGGTACATCCAATCGTTGTCGGCAGACAGCGTCCGCCTTTCCTGCTCCACGCCGTCCCTGCAGATGGCGATTTCCACGCTGGCGGGGCGCTTGTCTGAGGATTTTTCTCCCGCCCAGAGCTTTACCGCCGTGTAGGTGACGGGCGTGTCCGGCTCGTCCCCGCCGCCGGGCTTTTCAGTGTACTTGGGCGCGGCGGTCACATCGTATCTCCAATTTCCATCTCCGTCCACGCCAGGAACGGCAATGAGCGACGGCGCATACTGCCGGGTGCTGCCGCCCACTTCCATGTCGGCCTTATCCACAAGGTACATACCTGCGGAAAGCCCGGTAAACACAGCTCTTCCGTCCGCGCCGGTAACGGCGGTGCCGTCCGGTGCGAGGGCATCCGCCGCTATATACGCCAGCAGATTGTCACGCAGGGCATCCCACTCCGCCTGACCGTTCCCGGCGGGCATAAAGATGCCGTATCCCGCGAACGCGCCGCAGAGAGTGTAACGCCCGTTGGACGAAATGTCCGCCGCACGGTACAGTTGGACGGTCTGTCCGGAGGCGGCGTATTGCAGTGTCAAGGTGCAGCTGCGGGAGGTGTCCACGGCAGCATTCGGCTTTTCCGCAGCCTGTGCCTCCGTTGTGACCAGCAGCATGAAGAGCAGTAGGCAGAGCAGCTTTCTTTTCATTCAATCTCTCCCTCCTCATTTATGGGCAATTTTTTCTTGGGCGGCTCGAAAAACACACAGAGCATCAGTATAAAGATAATGGGTAATGCCACGATGGGTGTAACGATGAGCCTGTCCACGATAAAGGCGTCGGACAGCACCTGCATTTTCCGCAGATCCTCCGATGACACGCGGTGTCCCCGTATCAGCAGGCGGTGGGTATTGATACCGTAGGGCGTACAGGTGATGAGCGTACAATAGTCCGCGCCCTCGGTGATGAGCAGGTCGCCCACATCGGTGGGCAGGACTGTTTTGATTTGATCGACCTCATAAATCATCGCCCGATCAAGGACGGTGATTCGAAAAGTGTCTCCGATTTCCAGCTTGTCGAGATCAGTAAACAGCTTTGCGCTGGGAAGCCCGCGGTGCGCTGACAGTACACCGTGCGTACTCTCGCCACCAACGGGTAGGCTACTGCCCTCGATGTGTCCCACCGCGTGACTGAGCACGCCGTCGCTCACGCCGTGATAAATGGGCAGCTTCACCTGAATTTTATCGATGTCGATATACCCCATCACCCCGTCGCCGGAGGCATTCAGCGCAGAGTTATAGTCCTCCGTCAGCGCCGTATGCTCCATAAGCGGGAAATCCAGCGCCGCGAGACGGGTGTTATAGTCCGCCGCCGCCGCAAAAATGTCCGAGTAGTCCTTGGGCGTCAGGCTTTTCATCATGGTGTCGTAGTCCTCCACCACTTTGGACTGGGTGATGGAGTTCCAATAGCTGCTGATAGATGGGTATAACAGCAGGGAGAGACCTATGAAGAATATAGCAAGCAATATCAGCGTGATTTTTCGTCCGATCTTCATGGGCTTCTCCCTGCGGTCATGGGGCGGTGAGGCGGGGGAGGTAAGCTCCCCCGCCATGCCGCCGTTGAGTGGTTTGATTAGAAATTCTCCTTGGAAATGCGCTTGTTGGTTACCAGGAACAGTCCCGTGCCGATGACAGCCAGTGCGCCCAGCGTGATGAACAGCGTGGTGCCGATGCCGCCAGTCTCAGGAAGAACGGTTCCCTTGTTGTTCTCAATCTCCTTTACATGGACATTCTGAAATGCGGCGGGAGTTAGCAGCGGTGATCCGTCAGGCGCCAGCGTTTTTTCGACATCTGTTACGTTAACGCCGGCAGTCGGATTGCCGCCTTTCTCTAGAGGCATTGTGATCGGGGCAGTCAGCCTGTTGTAGCCATCAGGGGCCTTAGTTTCCTTTACGGTGTATTCGCCGCCAGCCAGACCACGGGTGATGATCATGCCGTCAGCAGGGGTCACAAGCGTGGTGACCTTCATGCTCTCCTTCTTTGTCTCATCATGATGGTCAACATGCTCGGAGTTCCAGTTCTCATCGTTTGCCAGATAATAGACACCGGCATAGGCCTTGGAGGGATAGAACGCCAGCGGCTTTGTTTCACCTGCCCGCGTGATCGTAAACTCTGCACCAGCCAGAGACTTTTTGACGCCATTCTCCGTTGTGTACTTGAACAGCTCGGCAGAGTAGGTAACGGCCGTGGCTACGCTGGGATCACCGACCTGTGCTCTTTCCGTAGAGCCGTTCGGCAGGACAAACAGCGTCGCGGTGTTCGGGTTACCGTTGTCGCCGTAGATCACGCCCTCGCTTTTCAGCATGCCCTCATAGGTGATCTTGATTACATTAGGCTTACCGTTGTTGTCAAACTTGAATTTTCCATCGCTTTTCAGCCAGTTAATGTGGATGCTAAAGTTGCTGTCGGTATTATCGGTGTTCACCACATACCAGTCGGCATCGGCTTTTGAAGTGGCAGGAGTCGTGGAAGATCCGATGGCGTGGCTGGTGTCAGAAGTTTCGTCTACACCCTCGACCCAGCCCTTTGTCAGCTCGGTACCGTTGACCCAAACCTTAATGGTGCTAAAGTGCATGAAGACGGCGGAGCCCTTCGTATCCTCGATGATATACTCCTTGATCATCTTATCGCCCTGATAGTTGGTGGCGCTGAAAATGTCGATCTTGTAGTCCAGCTTGCCGCCGATGTCGGCGGTGCCGAGAGTGCCGTATTCATCGCCTGCTCCGTTGGCGCCGGTCTTGATGAATTTGCCGCCGGGCTTGGTGCCGTCACCCGGATCAGTGCCCCAGCCGGGCTGCTGGTTCTTGTCGATCACTGTTCTTGTCTCATTGGCATGGGTCAGTGTCACGGTAGCGCCCACTCCGCTCTTGATGTAATAATAGCCCCTGTCCAGTCCGTCAAATGTCACGGTGTTGTTGGTGGGGGTTTTAGCCTGTGTTGCCTCCAGAGTGGAAGTATTTACATTCTGAAACCAAGTCGCAGCGGTTTCCTGCTGGCCTTCCGCGATAGAGACGATGTAGGTACCAGGATGTGCGGTGTCCGGCGTCAGCGTAAAGGGATTGCCATCTGCATTGACACGGGAATACCACGGATCAGTATCCTTGATCGTGTAGGTCGCACCGGCAGGCTTTGTGCCGTCGACCGTGCCGTCAATATAGCTGGCATCGAAAACCTTATAGAGCTTGTACTCCATGCCCGCCGTGGCGTTCTCAATGGTGATCTTGCCTCCTCCTGCGGCGAAGGCCGTCGCCGTCAACAGCGACAGCGATATGACCAGCATCATGAGCAGCGCCAGCGCTTTTTTCGTGTATTTCATGGTCTTATTCCTTTCACTTTTTATAAAACTTCTGCTTGCTGTATCTCCGGGATATATCCTGCGGCGCTGCCGTGTCGGTACGCCGGTCGGGAGAGACGATCCAATTATCCCAAGTCCTCCTTTCTGTACCTGCGCCTGAGAATATATCCGGTCACAACGGCGGAGAGCATCAGGAAAAGTCCGCCGTAGATGAAAAGGTAGGGGGTCGCGCCGCCTGTTTCGGGCAGGGGCACGCCCATAGTGTTATACACGGTCAGCTCGGTGTTTTCCGTGATGATAAAGGTATATGTGCCGCTATCCGACACCTGCTTGCCGCCTCGGTACACGGCGGCGGTATAGCCGTCGTACTTCGTCTCGGTCAGCGTGACCTCCGCGCCGATGGGCAGGTTGGCAACATTCTGCACGCCGTGATTCGTCAGCGTGAACTCCTCATGCACCGTCGTTTTCTCCCCGGTGTTGGGATCAGTGATGACGCAGGACACGACAAAGGGGAAACTGCCGGAGGTATCGGTGCCGTTGATGATTTTTTCCACCGTCAGCGTCGCGGCGGATTTCCGATAGTTGTTGACGAAGGAGAATTCGGGGCGGCTGTTTGTGCTGAGCGTCGTCGCCTGCCCAGACTTTTCCGTCGTAACGGTGTAGGAGAGATCGTCCATCTCATAGTTGCACTCCACAACATCCACGGTCATGCCGACCCATTCGTCCCTGATGGGGATGCTCTTACTGATCCACCAGTCGCTGCCGTTCTGCTTCCAGTCGCCCAGCGCGGCGGCAGGAATGGTCTGCAATACCGTGTCACCCTCCCGTATTTCAAAATAGAGGCGGCTTTGCAGCTCGGCGCGGTGCTCGGCGGTAAGGTCGCCCCGCACCGTCTTCTGAATGGTGATGGTGCCATCGTTGGATGAGGGATCAGGCAGTTCCTGACTAAACCAGACATTATCCAGGAAGTTGCCGAGGGTCGGGTTACCGGCGAGTCCCCCGCCTGTGTACTCTTCACTGAGGAAGAAGAAGCGCGTTAGGTACTGTCCCTCCGGCACGGTATAGGTGCCCGTATACTTGCCCCAGGTCGTGTCGTCTGAGATCTTCTGGATGTAAAGGCCGTCCTCGTTATAGACCGCTTTGTTCCCCAGCATTTGTTTTACATGTGAGCGCAGGCTCTCGGTGTTGCTGAAATACTGCATCGCCTGCGTATCCGACACGATGCACAGATACATGGTGTCCTCATCGCGTCCGATCTTACTATTCCAGCTCCCTGGTCTCTGCGCGTGATAGAGCTGCCAGTTCATCGTTGTGCCGGGGACAGTCAGGACGCTCTGGTATAGAGCGCTGTCCTGCTCCGCATTGATCTCGGCATACTGGTTGCCGTCGACGGGCCACACATCTATGTATGACCATCCGCTTCCGTAGCTATATTGGCTATAACTGTAATTGCGTCTCCAACTGTTCCGGGTCTGGTTGGTAAGCCGCACGATCTCGATCTTATTGTCGGTGGCGGTGGTGCGCCATTCCAGCCCCGTGTACCCCTGATCGTACTGCGTGGCCGACCGGTCGTTGTCGTTCTGAGGGCGTTCAAAGCTGCCGTTCAGCACGGACTTGTTATAGTTGGTATTGGTGATACTGGCATTGACGCTGGTTTCCGTTCCGTTCAGTACAAGGACTGCCTCGTATTCCACGGAGGACACCGCATCGGTCACTCCGCCGCCATCCAGCGCCAAATACAGGTAGCTGCCGCTGGGCCCGAGGTTGGAGGAGGTGGTACCATCGGCGTTGCGGTAGAAGCTCCGCGCGACGGCCTCCCGCGTACCGTTGGCCTTCGTCCGATACCAGCGGTAGGACACCTGTCCGCCCGCTTGGGCGTCTCCGCCGTTGAGGGACAGGTCATAGTGGCCGTTTACCGCGATGTTGTCCTGCACCTTGAGCGTGGCCGTTGTTGGGTCGATGGCAGCGGCTGCCGGTGCGCGTTTCGGTGCGATGCGGAGCATCTCCGCTCCCGTCTGTGCAACGTTATCCGCCGGCGCCATATCCCTTACCAGCGCGGCCATGCGCTCGTTCAGCCCCTCAAATTCCTCGTCCGTCAGCGATAGGAATTCCTGCGTCCGCGCAGCGAGCTCCTCGTCGGTCAGGGCGAACAGCTCCGCGCCTGTCATCTCCGTCAGAGGGATAAGCGATGTGTCTCGTCCGATAAGATATGGGTCGTTCCCACAGTCCTCTTCGCCGTCCACCGCCGTCACGCCCCATTTTTCCGGGTCAAGACAGTCCGCTGTGTGGATATGCTCCGGCTTCGTGCACAGCAGACCCTCCGGCGCGACAGCTGGCACAGTCGTCAGGCAATCCGCCGTATGCTGGTGTACCATACCGCCGGGCGCATCCTCCTCACTCACCTCCGGTAGCGTGCAGAGCAACTCGCCGCTACTATCGAAGCAAAAACTGTCGTGGTGATGGATGATCTGCGGCGAATCCTCCGTACAGAGCAACGCACCGCCTTCTCCATAGCACGCTGCGGTATGAATGTGCAGTCCCTGCTGTACCGGGCAGTCGATGACGGTATGCTCCGGTACGCCCGGAATCTCATAGCATTCATCCGTATGGATATGTTCCTCCTGCCCGCAGTAGGTGTCCGGCGCGGTGTCCAGCGTGACGGCCGGAAGGATCAGCGCATACGCCGTCACGAACACCACGACGCAGGCGGGGATAGAGAACCACCGGTGCCAACGCTGCCGCAGTAGGCGCTTTTTATTCAGTTGTTCCGTTTGTCGCTGAATATCCCGATTCACCGCATATTTCCTTTCTGAAAATTCATTTTATCTTTCCAAATGATGAGAGCGGCCAGACGCGGAAGATTATCTTCCCCACGACCTCGCTCTGTTCCACACAGCCCACCAGCGAGCTGCGGGAGTCCACGCTGCTTTCCCGATGGTCACCCAGCACAAAGTATGTCCCCGCCGGCACCACATAAGGGTAATCCAAATCGCTTATTCCGGCATCCTTTTCCGCAAGATACGGCTCGTCCAAGAGGGTTCCGTTCACGGATACATTTCCGGCGGCGTCAATATATACGCTCTCTCCGCCGGTGGCGATCACCCGCTTGACCAGCACGCGGTTGTTGTAGTAAAACGCGATGACATCGCCCGTTTCAAGGGAGGATGACTTCACCGAAACCACAATGTCGCCCTCCGTCAGATTGGGCTTCATAGAGGTGCCGTAGATCTCCAGCACCGGCAGCAGCAGGGTGGCGATCAGTACACTGACAGCCGCCACCACGACCAGCGCATAGATCGTGCTTCGCAGAAGCTTTCGGTAGCGTCGGCGGAATTTCTCCCGGCGCAGTTCACCACTCAGTTCCTCCAGTGAAGGTATCGGCTGTTCCTTTTTGCCTGTCTTCTCGCTGTGGGTCATTCTGCTCCTCCAAATGCTCTGAATATATCCGCGCCTGCTGTTCCGCATCCTTAATGATATGAGCCGCTTTGCATCGTGCATCATCAAGTAAGCTGTTTGCGATCAGTTCCATGTTGCTGAGATATTCTTTCGCAGCACTGTCCGCAGCCTCAAAAACTTTGTTCAGACGCATTGCTGCCTCGGCCATTGTGCCGGAGGTCGCAACAATCTGCTGCCGCTGCGCCAGCCTCTCATTTGCCTCGGCCAGTTCGCGTTCAAGCCGCTCCAGCTTTTTCCCCTGCGCAAGCAGCATTTCCAGTAGCTCATAGCGGTTGAGCTTTCTCAGTTCCTTTTCCGTCATCGGGGGCTTCCCTCCGCAGGCGTCAGATTTGCTGCGCAGCTGATTCCAATCAGCGGGTCGATCTTGCGCAGTAGCAGAGAAAAGGCGGAGTAAAAAATATCGTCCTCGCTGACGGCATCCTTCTGTATATAGCCCAGGTGTATCCTCACCGCCGCCGAAACGGTATCGTCGATGAGCATGGTCACAATGGCCAGCCGCTGGGCATCGTCGGAGAGACCCAACGTTTTTCCGGTATTGGCAATAAAATCGGTGAACACCCGGAAATTCTTCTCCCGGACAGCCAGAATATCCCGGTTATAGTAGCCGGACTGATAGTAGCGCCAATAGAACACCGTTCTTTCTGGGTCCTCCATCAGGTATCGCCAGTACGCGCCCCAAAGCAGTCGGCACACATCAGCCAGCTTCACTGGCTTGGCAGGAGCGATGAACTGTGTTCCGATGACGGTTCTCATCAGCTCCGCCACTTCGCAGTCCACCCGCAGGAATGTATCCGCCAGCAGCTCCGGTATATCGCTGTAGCACTGGTAGATGTACGGGTCGGACAATCCGCAACCTGCGGACAGTCTCCTCGTCGAGAGACGCTCGATACCCTCCGTCGCTACAAGATGAAGCGCGGAGCGCTGGAGCTTGTCCTTCAGCTCTTGTTTTGAATATCGGCCTGCCATACTGTTTCCTTTCCTGCCGTGTAGCGGACACATTTGCAGCTGTACAAACGAATGCTTTTGTGTTTGCTAAAAGCGCATTGGTAAAAAAATAGCACGATGCAGCCGACTTCAGGAGGTCAAATCGTAATCGCGCTTCATATCGACGCAGACACTTCGGTACAGCATAATTTTTCGTATGTAGTAGACTTGCGGCAAAAATGCTCAGCAATCTCTTGCGTGTGCGTGAAAGATTTTATCATATTTCTGCTTTGTTTACAGGGAGAAGATGACGTTTTTGCGTAACTTTTTTTGGGGGATACCCCCCCCAGAATATTGTTAAAACAGCGCAGTAAGCACCGCCAATGAACAGGCTGTTTTCATTGGCGCGCCTTTTTGCGCCCGTTTTTGGGGTGACTCTGTGTATTTGCAGAAATCACATACCCGCAATCCTGCGGTTTTTACTACATACGAAAAATTATGTTGCAGACATGGCCAGCACTCCCAGCCGCTCCATCCTACGGCGGTGTTCTGCGCCGGTGGACATGATGTAGATACGTGTTGTATCGATGCTGCTGTGACCGAGAATATCCGCCAGCTTTGCAATGTCTTTTTCCATACTATAAAATGTCCGGGCAAAAAGCTTCCTCAAATTATGAGGGAACACCTTGTCCGGAATTACTTTTACCTGCGCACATAGCCGCTTCATGGCCGCCCAAATATTGCTTCTGTTCATCGGCTTTCCAGTTCGTGTGCGGAAGATAACCCCGCTTTGCAGCCCTATGACATGCACATATTGGAGAAGCAGCTTCTGCAATCCCCTGGGGATTAGAATGCTCCGGGTTTTGTTTTTGCAAGAGATGGAGACCTCCCCGCGGCGGACAGCCTCCACCGTGAAATATTGCAATTCTGATACACGGATACCTGTGGCGCAGAGTGTTTGTAGCAGCAGCCACAGACGGCGGTCATGCTTTGCGGCATTTAGAGTCGGAGTTATAAGGCCGTAAACTGCAAGCTGTTTCGGCGCAAGGATTTTGTGTGTGTTGCACAAATTTGCGGTGATTTATGAGAAAACCCCGGAGGCCTTGCAGGATAATACCTCCGGGGGGGTTCGCAGTAGTAGTCAAATAGTAGTCTGTATTCAAAACTATGTCTGAGCCTTCAACGAGGCTTCTTGTTCCCTCCTTGGCTCTTTCCGGCACTCCCGCATTTTCTCTTTGGAGCACTTCCAACCAGGATTGTCCGCAACGCTCAAAGGTGCATCAACCGTTCTATCCATAAATAATAAAGTGTTTTTACATTTTTTGTCAACAGTCAAGAGTAGTATAGCACATATCGCGCAATAATAAAAGAACGATTTATCTTGTACACCGCAAAAGAGGAGTGCAGCAGTGCTGCACTCCTCTTTGAAAATACGCTATTGGATTATTCTAACCCGAGAGCTTACGCCTCCCGCTCCTTACGCTTCAGCACGAGGGCTGCGGCGAGAAGCGCCA
>ERZ1106941.740-NODE-740-length-43361-cov-15.705953_pt1 | contig 43361 bp, 45 predicted proteins | sample MGYA00403670_ERZ1106941 | MGnify/ENA primary metagenome ERZ1106941 (study PRJEB35170, sample SAMEA104062400) | human gut metagenome | biome: human gut; feature: human-associated habitat; material: faeces | place: Denmark | collected 2012-06-04 ...
ACTCTGGAGGTTATTTTTTTCTACCCATAGCTTTAAGCTTTTTGAACCCCCAGTTAAACTGGGGGTTTTCATTGTACAAAAACTCGGAAACAACGTATCTACGCTGTTTCCGAGACTGTTGAATGGTGACCCGTACGGGAATTGAACCCGTCTGAACTTTCGTCACACCTGATAAACTAGATATCGATCGAAGGAAACAGACGGGGAACAGTTGCGATAGACGGAAAAATGATTTGCGGGAGCGGAAAGGATAAGCATAGAGCATATCATGTTGTCAGCGCATTTGTAACTGAAAATCAGCTTACATTAGGAGAAATTTGCGTTGAGGAAAAGACGAACGAGATAACTGCTGTCCCTGAACTGCTCGATTTGATTGATGTGAAAGGTGACATTGTAACAGCTGATGCTATGAGTTGTCAGAAGAAAATTGTAGAAAAGATAATTGACAAGAAAGCGGATTAAAGCAAAATCAGCCTGCATTGTACAAGGATACCGAGGACTATTTCAAAGAGTTTTCTGCTAATATTTCTTCAAAAACCACAATCGAAAAAGGGCATGGAAGAATTGAAAAAAGAGAATATCAGCTTTTAACGGATTTATCATGGCTGGAACAAAAGAATGAATGGAAAGGATTGAATGCACTTGGCTGTGCAAGGTCAACAATTGCGGAAAATGGAGAAATCCTTGAATTTACGAGATATTTTATCACTTCACTTACAGATCTTGAAACATTTGCTGATTCTGTAAGAAAGCATTGGTCTATTGAAAACCAGCTTCACTGGTGCCTTGATGTTGTTTTTCGTGAGGATGCCTCAAGGGCAAGAAAGGACAATTCCCCGCTGAATCTTAATGCTTTACGTAAAACTGCACTGAATCTGATTTCTCAAGCCCAGTATAAACGCATCAGCAAAAAGCGGCTTATGTTCAGGGCTGCTCTCGAACCCGCACTTTTTCTTGATATTCTTTTTGACCCTTCTTCCGTTTCTCCTCAAAAGTAAATGCTGTTGCCCTGACGAGTTGAATCTCTGATCATCGAAAAATTAACGACATTTTTTCAAAAAAGAACTCACAAAATCGTATCACTTTTCTCACCATCAATCACGCTATACCGTGAAAAAAGTGACACACTTTCCAACAATCACATCCCCTGCAATATCTCCTCCACTCGTTCTTCCAGCTCGTCCGTCTCATAATCGTTTTCCCGCAAGACACGGATCGCCAGGTCATAATATCGCTTGGCATTTTCCTTATCCCCTGCCTTGCGGTAATTGTCTGCCATCATAAGATACACCCATTCCATTTGTTCATGCAGTTCCCCGAAATTCTTCTGAAAGCACTCCAATGCCTCAGCTGCAACGATGTCACAATTCTGGAATTCTCCCAATTCTGACAGCACAGAACTATACCGCATCATCAAATTTGCAATCCTAACTTCGCCATACACATCATGCTCCAGCAAAGTTTCCAATGCCTGTTCCATGGCAGCTTTGCATTTTTTCAGCAGTTCCCGGCTTGGCTGAGCGTTGTACCAGTCGATCAATGCACAGGCATAGGTAGCCCAGATCTCTCCGGTTTCTTCATGCTCCTCTCCATAGAGCTGATTTGCCAGTGCGATTGCCTCCTCGTAATTTTCTTCCATTTCAGAAAATTGTTTCATTTTCAAATTGCAGACTGCCACAGCGGTTTGAAATTGCACCAGTTTGGTACTTTCCTCCATAGGCTCTTCCTGCATTTGCACTTGAAACAATTCCCGCTCTTTTTGATAACACGCCATTGCACGGGAAAACTGCTCACAGTCCCGATAAATATCCCCCAGTTCTGACCAAAATGATATATCTTGCTCCTGTTCCGCCGTTTGTTCTGCAAAGCACTGGTCTGCGTAGAACAACGTTTTTTCAAGGTAAAACGCACTATTGCAATCGATCCAATAAGCATTTTCCAGCAAGATAAAATTGGAATAAGCCGAAGCAAGCTTCATAGGCTCTCCGATTTCTTCTGCAAGCTGTAAGATCTGTTCTACACATGATTTCGTTCCTTCAAAATCACAGCGATCGGTTATATACCCTAACAGTATTCCACTCAGATCGCTGAGTTGTTCCTCTGCTGATAAATGCAGTTCCGCTATTTCTGCCGCCGCTTTTTCACTGGTTTCTGTATCATGCAGCTGTGCTGCAATATCCCGGATAAAAGACAGTGCATTGAATTGCCGTTGCCTGGAATCCTCCTCCAGCCTCAGAATCCGAAGTTCCTGCTGTGCTGCCCATAGAGCATCCTCATAACGATCTTCTCCCAGATACAGCGGATAACACATGGTGCCGAAGAAATACGAAAGTTCCGGATCATCACCTTGAATATGATGTGCCATATGATCCAGCCACTGCACAGATGCAAACCGTTGTTCCGCATTCTCGGATTCCTCAATGTAACTGGCAACGGCACCTGACATAATCAGGATTCGTTTGCATTCCCTGCTGTTCGGACGCAGTTTTTCACACAGCACTTCTACGATCAGCGGATGAGTGGAAAGAATACGCATTTCATTCTGGTACACTTCGGAGATCCAGCCGCTTTGAATCAGCCGATCCAGGCTGTTGATCTCTGCCTCGTTCAAGTCACCGATGACTTCAAAATACTGCCGTTCCATTGGCGTTGCACCGACCAGGGCAGCACAGCGAAGCACCTGCTTTTCCGATTCGGACAAATCCAGCACCGAGAACAGGATCTCCATATGATGGAACGCTGTTTTTTCCCGAAGTGTGCTGTCTTTCAGCTGACGCACTTTGCCGCCATCTCCGGAAATGCCTTCTGCACAGAGTTTCTCATACATTTCACGGGAGGTGAGCTGATGCAGTGCCATTTGCTTTGCCACCAGTTCCACTGCCATGGTATGCCCGTTCAGTGCCTTCAATATGGCATCGGTGTACAAGTCCGGCTCTCGCTTTGTATAGTACGCCATCATCTGATACAACGCTGATTCGTCAGACAAAATGTCCACCTCATACTGGGGAAAAATACCGTCATAATCCACTCTGGAGGTCACCAGAATGGGGCAAGGCAGTTCTGTCAGAAAGTCCAGGTTCTCGCAGTCACCAGTATCAAAATTGTCCAGCAGGATCAGATGCCTTGGCGTACAGATTTGACGCAGTACCTGCAATTTCCGTTCCAGATATGCCGCATCACTTTCTCCGTCAGAACGTGTACAATGCACAATGGGAAAATTGGTATCGCTGAGAATGGTGTTCTCCATGCTGTCCAGAAACCGAACAAATACAACGGCGTCATACTCCTCCGCATACGTCATAGCATAGTGCTTTGCCAGTTCTGTTTTTCCGATACCGCCGACACCGTGGAGCAGCAGAAACTTTTCCTGCTGCAAAAGGGTATGAATCTCCTGCAATTCGATATCCCGTCCGCAAAAGTAATTGTTACCTAAGGGCAGTTTGGTTTGCAGATAAGGCTTTGGCTGTCGAAACGAATCCAGAAAAGGCTCGATCTGTGCCAGGAGTTCCGCACAGGAGGCATACCGCTTTTCCGGATTGGCAGCCAAGGTCTTTCGCAGCAGCTCCGTGACCATGCGTCTGATTTCCGGAGCAGTTCCGGCAAGCACCGAGTCCGGGAACTCTGCATCCCATACTGCACGGCTTCTCCTGTCCTTTACTTCCGGAGCACGGCGAAACAACAGGTACAGCAACAGTCCGCCCAGCGTATAGACATCGGACGCAACGCCGATCCTTCTGCGGTTTTGCTGTAACACTTCCGGTGCTGCCCACTTTGCTGTACAGGAGATCACTGCATCAGAAAGCCGGCTTTTTTCAATGGCACTGTCAAAATCAAACAGCATCACCAGTTCCGGCGTTTCCGGATAGAGCAGCACGTTGGCAGGCTTTAAGTCCAGATAGAGATAGCCATGCTGATGCAGATTGTCCAGCTGCTGTGCCACTGCACGCAGTACCCGAAATGTGTCATAAAGCGACAGTTCCTGCTGTTCCAGCGGAATGCTATTCTGACAGTTCATAGCAATATACCGGGTGCCGTTTCCGGCAAAAACGCCCTGGACATTGCTGATACTGTTGCAGCTTTCCGGAAACTGCCGGAACTGCATCTGCTTTTGATACCCCCAGATAAAGCTTTGCATCTGCCGTTGAAAAGCTTCTTCGTCTGCCGCAAGCAAACTGCCGTCCTGCTGCCGAATCAGGTGTAGATTTTCCGGACAGAACTCTTTCAGCCGGAGATAGAATTCGTTTTGTTCTCCGTCCCTGCAAACCGCCGTATAGACCAGACAGCTGGCTCCTGTTCCGATCAGTTCCTGAATCTGCACTGTGATCTGATGCTGGGTTCCAATGGCGGAAAGGGTCAGATGTGTACCGACTGGCAGTGGCGTTCGCATGGTAAGTTCCTCTTTTCAAAAGTTGTGATATTGATTTATGACGGCATCTGTAAAAGGTATTCCTGCAATTCCTGCAATGTCTGAAATCGCCTTTTCCAATTGCTGCACAATGTTTTCTGATAAAATTCCGAGTGTGACGGAAAGACAGCAAACCGTCTTCGCTCCAGCCATGTCACCGGTTTTCCCTCCCATTGAAAATACAGATAGCTGCCGATCAAATAGACATAGCTGCTTTCTGTGTAAACTGCCTTCTGCCTGCATTCCGGTGCGAGCAGTGACCACAAAGGGATACCCGAAAAAAATGAAGCGTGCCGTTTCAAAAAAACTGCCGGGGAAACGGACTCCTTTTGCAAAGCAGAGATCAGTTCCATTGCCTGGAAAACACATTCCTGCAATCCCATCACCTCCCGGCTGTCATCGTAACACATTGCCATACAGCATTTGTAACAACCACTTGAAAAGTCATTGTTACAAACCCATTTCTTCCTATGATACAATGAATCATGCGGAAATCTCTCCGCCAATTTACAACAGGAGGAAAAATCATATGAAACCATTTCAGGAAACAAACTATATTGCCAAAGACAAAGAAAACGAACAATGGAAAAGCAGTCTGCCGCCGGAAGAAGTCAAGGAAAAGATGCTGGCACAACGTGGATTTACTCAAGAAAACGGCAGCAAGATTCAATTCGACCACACCGTATTTATTCAGTATGCAATGACAAGAGTCCACGCATTATACTGCAACGGAAAGCTCTACTTCTACAATTTTAAGTCAAAGTGTTATGAATATCTGGAAGATCACGCATACAAAAAGATTTTCTTTGCGATCATTGAAGAAGCTTCCTGCAATATCTGGAAACGAAAGCAGGAAAACGAGTACATTCCCTATTTTAAGCGAAAAGTTCCCTATGCAGAAGATAACGGAATGCGTCCGGGACTCCTGCAATTCCAAAACTGCATCTTCGATTTACAGGAGGAAACGATAGAGAAACCAACGCCGGACATTTTCTGTCTGGTACAGATTCCATATGACTACGACCCCAAGGCAAAAGCACCGCAGTTTTTCCGCTTTCTGCAGGAACTCTTTGACAATGACCAGACACGGATCGATCTGGTTCAGGAGATCATGGGAGCCTGCCTATACTATGAAGACATTATGCAGAAGCTTGTTGTCTTTCTGGGTTCCGGTTCCAACGGAAAGTCTCTGTTATCCAACATGATCAAGCATATGCTGGGAGAACGGAATGTATCTGCTGTTGCGTTGGATCAGATCAGCAGCGGAAGATTTGGCAAGCAAAACCTGGACCGAAAGCTGCTGAACATTTCCTCTGAGACCAAGACTGAAAAGCTATACAGCACAGCTGACCTAAAGGCACTGACCGGCGGCGATTCCATTGAAATCGAAGAAAAATTTGAAAAGTCCTATACCACAGAGATCCACAGCAAGTTCATTCTCCTTGCAAATGATATGATCCAGACCAAGGATTACAGCGACGGGTTCTATCGCCGGCTGCTGATCATTCCCTTTGAACAGTGTTTCCACGACCTCGCTCCCAATCAAGAACCGGAGGAGGGTGTTCTCTACAAGAACATTTATCTGGAAGGAGATCTGATGCAAGAACTCCCGGGCATCTTCAATTTTGCCTATGCCGGACTGGAACGGCTGATCGACAATGATTACAATTTCACCTATTCTCCTGCCTGCGAAGCTGCATTGGAGCATTACAAAAACGAACACAATGTGGTAAAGGCATTTTACAATCACTGCATCGTCCTGCCAGAACCCAAGCACAAAAAAGCAGAGCGAACCGCTGTGGTATATGCCGGATTTTTAAGCTACTGCCGGGAGAATCGATTTCCCTGCAGCATTTCCAGCATTCAATTTCACCGAATGTTCCAAAACATTCTGACCGAAGAAGGCACAGAAGCACGCATGGTACACCGTAACAGCGGCGACTTCTACTTACACCTGCAAATGCAGTTCTAAAATCAAGACCACGTTCTAACAGCAACATGATCCAGGCACATCACTTTCATCACAGTGTGGAAAGTGATGTGCTTTTTTCGTCTGCCTGGTCAAAATAGTACCGCCGCATGGCAGACCGCAGTTCTTCCAACGGATAGGGATGATTGGCACAGTGCAGAAACAGCCAGTCATAAGGATTCCGCACATACAAAGCCGGCAAACCGCTGCTGCACAACAGGTCATTGGTTTCATGGACAAAGTCCAGAAAATCAGACTCAATGGCACAAAACAAATCGGAGGTGTCATTCTTTGCAAACAGCACTGCAAAGAAACAATAGAAGTTCAGCAGGATCAGTGTCTTTCTCAAAATCGTATCTGAAACTGGTTCTCCCCGTTTGATTCTGGAAAGGTTCATTCCCAAGGGAAAATCAGAACGTATCAATTCCGGAAAAACAGCCTCTTTGGAAAAGGAACTCTTTTTCTGGTAAGTCCGCATATTCTCTCCGAAGATCACACTCAGCAGCAGATCGACATTTCCGGACTTCTGCTTTTGGTGGGAAATTTCATTTTGATCTGCAACTGCATTTTGGGCAAGTTCTGTGGCTTCCTGTATCAGACACTTCGCATAGTGAACGGCAGTCTTTCTGGGCATCTGAAAATCCTGACGGTTTTCTCGGAAAAAGCAAAGCAATTCCTCTGTGGAACCAACTTGCAGCAGTGCACTTTCCAGCTGACTGGTCTGCTCATAGCACATTTCTTCCTCTGCCGTACTTTCCCCATTTATCAGCTGTTCCGCCTGCTCTGCCAGAGACAGCATTTCCGGATACCCCAGTCCATTTCGCAGACAGTACCAGATCACCGTTTCTTTTGCACTGCGGAAATTGAAGGGACAGGAAAAGTACACCTTCTGAAAAAAAGAAGCCGTTTCCCGGTCGTTCAATCCCAGAGCAAAACAGAGCCGGAACAGACTGTCCCGGCTGCGTTCGCCGCTGTTAGGACGAGTTCCGCAGAACCAGCTTTTGATAACTTCCGGATTGAGCGTTACCCCTCGCTGCTTACAGCATTCCCGGATATAGGCGATCTTTTCTTTGGCATCGTCTGCCTGTCCGGAAAATCCATGCTGCAAAAGCGTATCCGTCAAGCCCTCTGCAAATGTTTTGCACGGATAAGTCAGCAGGTACTCCGATGTGTAAGTTTCTTCATCGTCCTGCACAAAGCCATACTCAGATTCCAGAATGTCATCCAAACACTTTCTGGTAACCTCACCTGCACCTGCATACAATTCTTCTTCCGTCACACGATCGCCTCCTGCAAAGTCGTTTTTACAAAATGGATTTTTGGCATGGTATACTATAAAGGCAGAAAAAACTGCAAATCAATACAAAGGAGATTTTTTCAATGAAAGACACTTGCAACTACCCAGACGGCACATTTATCGGCATCATCACAGACATTCAGACAGTGGAAAAACCGTATCCCAGTGTTACAGTAACCGCTGCACTGGCGGTCGACGGCAAAATTTCCGAACATCAGAAATGTTTCAACAAGCCCTTTACCAACGGACGAGAAGCATTCCAGAATTTCTGCGAGGAGTTCGACCTGTTTTCCGATCGAGCAGAACATCGAAATGACTACGTGCTGGAACTCGACTATGCCATTGGAACACCTTGCACCGCTGTCCTTTCTTCAGACCGTGGCTTTGAAAGTATCACACCTCTTGGCGATACAGATCTGAAAATTGCTTTCGGACTGGACGACTGCTACGAAAAGATCCGCTGGTTTCAGCCGGAAACCTACTGCACCGAGAAAGATATGGCAAACCTTGCTCCGGAGATCAGGGAACAGCGTCTGCAGCTGAAACGAGATCTCATGCTGATAAAGAGTGTTTCTTATCAAAAGGCAGAACGGGAGATTCCGGCATTATTCCAAAACTACCGCCGTTTTCCGCCGCTGCAGCTGCATCGCCCCTGTGCCGGATTTATCGAAAAGATCCAGCTGAAAAAAGACCGCTTTCATCCGGAAGAACTGACGCTATACTGTTACGTTGCTATCATAGACAGAGGACACATCGTACACAAGGACTATTACATCAACCGCATTCGCTCTGTAGGGCGTGGCGATTACGAGCACTTCTGTGCGACGCTTGGGCTGCTCTATGAAGAGGACAACCCCAATGAACTGATCGATCTGTGTGAGCTGCACAATGCCTGCTTTGTACCGCTTACCATCTATCTCTATCAGTCCCCGAAATCCGGAAACCTCTATGTAAACCGGCTGATGAAGTATTCTTCAGCGAACTTCCAGGACGAAATGGACATGATGCAGTTTGTCTGGGCTTATGAGCATTATTGCAACCAGGAACATGGCAGCTTCGATTTTTGCGAATGTTAAAGCTGCACCACCCCTGGAAAGACGCTTCCGGCAATTGCCGCTGTGAAAGCTGCGGCAAAGTCGTTCCGGAACAGCAGCTGCATTGGGAAAAGCGATTAGGCTACTGTGACACGTGTTTTGCAGAAATTCGGAAATATACTCCCAAGAAATCATAACGGAAAGGATCGGCTGCATGACAAGCCGGTCCTTTTTTTATTACAGCCGTAACATTTCTTTGAACGGACAGACGTTTGTCCTGCTCATTTGCTACAATAGAATCAAAGGGAATCTTTCTGCACCGCCACGGGAATTGTCGGATCAATCAAGTCCGTGATCTCCACCTGCAGCACTTTTGCCAGTGCCACCAGTTCCATATCTGTCACAAATCGTTCTCCATTTTCGATGCGGCGGATAAAGTGGTGGTCTACATCATATCCGGCAATTTGCAGATTCTTTGCCAACTGTCGCTGAGAAAGCCCTTTTTCATGCCGGATCCGAATCAGATTCGGTCCGCAGATATTGTTGGTGCCCAAGGTGGTTTTCAGTTTGAACATATTGGTTTCCCTCATTTGAAGATATGGTAAATATTATTTGACATCATATCTATTATATGATATAATGAAGATAGTGGCGGTTAATAGTATTCACCATTTGAAAAATAATTTTTTTTGAGAAGAAATATGCTTATCAGAAAGGACGAGCTATCGATGAATCGTGAAGAAACATTAGAACGGCTGAGTTCAGAGATTTCTTGTGTACAAAAGCTATTGGATACCAAATATAGTGAGGTAATTGAAATTTCTTATCAGCAAAAGCTCCGGGAAATTCTGAAAAAAATGACTTTTTTTCAGGAAAAGCTAAAAAACAATACCTTTGAGATTTCCATTGTTGGCCTTGAAAAATCCGGAAAAAGTACTTTTGCAAACGCATTTATGGGGAATGATGTTCTTCCGACGAAAGACGCACGGTGCACATACACCGCAACCAGCATCCGGTTTGGCACGGAGAACGATGCACAGGTCGATTTCTACTCCGATGCACAGTTCAACGAGGAATTTCACAGAAAGCTGAACCTTCTCGGCATTGAAAACCCGCAGCATTGGAGCGAATGGTCAAAGGAATTGCTGGACAAAGAAACCGAACAATTGCCACCCTTGCGTTCGGAACAGAAAAATATCTATAACGACATCCTCGAAATCATCACAAATCGGAGCAGCATTCAAAATCTGATCGGTTCTGAATCTCTGCATTTTGTTAACCATGAACTAGAAACCGAGGTAAAGGAATACATCGAAAATCCTGCAAAAGCACTTGCCGTTAAGGAAATTGTGATACGCTCCGATAAGCTTTCCGCCATGCGAAATGCGATCATATATGATGTCCCAGGTTTCGATTCTCCGACACAACTACACAAAGACCAGACCAGAGCGTGGATGAAAAAATCGGATGCTGTCATTTTAATTGTCAATGCAGATCGCCCCAGTTTCAATGATTCTCTGGTACAGTTCTTTGAATCTGTGGACAAAGACGATGACGGCATTTCCATTGGGGAAAAGCTATTTGTTTTCGCAAACCGTGCAGATATTGCAACCACACTCCAGGATAATTTGCAGCGGATTCGAGAGGAACTGCAAAATTACAGAATCATGCCAACGGCATTGATTGCACAGCGCCTGACGGCCGGCTCCGCAAGGGCAAGAATTGAACTTGACAACGGCAATACGCAAAGTGCAATTTTACAAAGCCTAAAAGAAAAAGGACTTGCCGGAGACGGCATCGACACCATCCGCAGCCTGCTTGAAGACTACAACAATACCGTTCGCCTGCAAGTGATGCAGCAGCGCATTGCCAACTTAAAGGAAAATGTGCTCGCACTATTCAGTGAACTCCGACAGGAAAATCAGATCGACGGCAATTCCAGCATAGAATTGCAAATGGACAATCTGGTTGACGAACTAAAAAGAACGGCAAGGCAGAGAATCCATAACGCACTGGCAGAGTGCCGGACGCAAATTGTACAGCAGTGCAAAGAGAACAAGCCAATCACGGATAAAGTACGCAAAAATGCAATTCAAAGCATCGACCCTGTACGCTATCAGATCACCGAAGACGAGATTCGAAGAGCACAGTACGAGGAACTCTCCGGTGCAGGTGTTTTGGAGCGATTTGACGCATCCATACGGGACAGCAAATTTACTGCGATGTATGAGGAGTTTATCGACAATGTAGTACATTTGGCAGTGGAAGAGTATCGTGAGAGCGAAAAGAAGATTTTAACCGCATTTGAATCCGGTCTGGAACTGACACCTTCCCATCCTTTTTTCAAGGAGCTGGAGAAAGCACTGAAAAAGTACATCTCCGAACAATGCGGAAAAATTGCACCGGAAGGCTATTATAACAGCTTGATTCGCCGCTACTCCAGAAGCCTGTTTGAAATATTGATTTCCACACCCTTTGGAAACATCGCAAGATATAAAAAATTTGATGACGACCGACGCAACTTCTACAGCATCTCTCTGTTTACAGATGAAGAAAATCCGCAGATCCAGCCGGACAAACAGTCGATGCACTATCAGATCTTATTTCATCAGCAAATCAATTCCAACAATGACCCGCAAAGCAATTCTTTGAACGATGCAATTGTAAAGGTGGAATCTGTGACAAACGAAGTGATCGCAGTTAACAGCCCGCTGTACCACAATCTGCAAAACTTCTGTGAAAAGCATCCGAACAATGCACTCGCCGAACTGGACACCCTTCTGGCTCAACTCCCACCGGTTGAAACGGCAGATGCCAATGCAATTCCACTCTTTGCCATTCAGGAAAATCCAGCAGTCACCAAGCTGAATCAGCTGCTGGAACATGCACTACAGGAAAGTCCAAATTCCGCTGAAAGCCAGTTGACAGAAAGAGCATATGCGCAGTTCTTTCAGAACTACAGAAAAACAATTGAAAAGATTCCGAGCGAGTTCAACCAGGATGTCTGCATCCTGAAGAACATTTTAAACGAACAGGTCATGAATGCGGTTTCCATTGAAATTCCTTTCTTGGATCTGGTAAAGCAGGATATTATCAGCTTACAAAAAAGTCTGGAAACTGCGGCATTCACCTCGTTCATCAACATGGAAAAGGCACATATTTTAGAGGAAAAATACAATCAGCTGAATGCAGAGAATGAAAATCGGAAACGCAGGCTGGAAATCATTCGGGAAATCGACCGGATTCTCGCTGCGGAGGACTAAGGAAAAGGAGATAGAAAAATGTCTGAATTGCAAGCAGGAATGCAAATTGAATTAGATGATAACATGGGAACGATTCAAATCGTCCGGAAATTAGGAGAGGGCGGCCAGGGATATGTCTATCTGGTGGACTATCTCGGAAACCAGATGGCATTGAAATGGTACAAAAAAGGTTCGATAAAGGACATGGAGGGATTTCGCAAGAACCTGCAAAACAACATCCGGGAACAGGCTCCCACAGACTCATTCCTGTGGCCCGTTGCCATCACCCGTATGTACTACGATACATTTGGCTACATTATGAAACTGCGCCCCGATAACTACTATGACTTTTCTGATTTCCTGATCGGAAAGATTGACTTTTCCAGTGTTCACACGCTGCTGAATGCAGCCATCAACATTGTAGAGAGTTTCCGGATTCTGCATAACCGTGGATTCTCCTATCAGGATTTGAATGACGGCAACTTCTTCCTGAACCCTGAAACCGGAGATGTCCTGATCTGCGATAACGACAACGTTTCCCAGTTTGGAGAAAAGTCCGGGATTGCTGGAAAATGCAGATACATGGCACCATCTATCGTTGTAGGAAGAAAGACGCCGGATAAGAGAACCGACCAGTTTTCTCTTGCCGTTGTCCTTTTCCTGCTTCTGCTGAGAAACCACCCTCTGGAGGGCGAGCAGACGCAGAGCAAGGCCGTCATGACGGAACAACGACAGAAGCGCTATTACGGAGAATCCCCTGTTTTCATTGCCGACCCCAAGGATGCGTCCAACCGTCCGGTAAAGGGCGTGCACAATAACTTCCTGATGAGATGGCCGCAGATGCCGGTATATATTCAGAATACCTTTATCAAGGCTTTCAGCAAGGAAGTCATGTGCGAAGACAAAATGGGAATCACGGAAAAGGAGTGGCTGCAAAATCTGCTTCGGTTCCAGTCGGAAGTCATCATCTGTCCCAATTGCGGAAAAGAAACCAGATATACCACTGAAAATGCAACGTGTATGTGCTGTCATCAGCCAATCACGCACATTGGCTGGATCCAGACACAATATTTCCGCATTCCGATTTTCCCCAAGCAGGAGATTGTTACAGCCTACATCACAGATTGCTACGACCAAAACGAATGCCGGACAGTTACAGCAAAGGTCGTACAGAATAAAACCAAAACCAAAATTGCACTCATGAACAAGTCCGGCGAATCTTGGCGGATCAACAATGAAACTGTCGCTCCCGGAGAGCGTGTTCTGATTCAAAAGGGAATCCGCATTCAAATCAAAAATGAGTATATGGAAATCAAATAACAGAAGAGGAGACTAGACTATGTCTGAAAATCTAAGCAGTTTTCTGGGAAATGCAGAGAGCATCCCGAAAAGAGTCATGCCGATCTTTTTCCTGATCGATACCTCCGGAAGCATGGAGGGCAAAAAAATCGGTGCCGTCAATTCTGCAATCGAGGAACTGATTCCGGATCTGCGGCATCTTTCCGAATCGCAGGCAGATTCCGAAATCAAACTGAGCGTGTTGAAATTTTCCACCGGCTGTGAATGGGTCACGCCTGCTCTGATGTCTCTGGACGCCTTTGATGATTGGGAACCGCTGGACGCCAACGGCCTGACCGATCTGGGAGCTGCATTTCTGGAGCTGAACGACAAGCTGTCCAAAAATGGATTCATGGACCGAGGCGCAGCATCTTCCGGATTTTATGCGCCTGTCATCCTGCTCCTCTCTGACGGCGAGCCAACAGATGACTACCTCACTGCACTGAAAAAGCTACAGCAAAATAAGTGGTATCAGGCTGCGTTGAAAATTGCAATTGCAATCGGCGAAGATGCCAACCGGGAAGTGCTGAAAAAAGCAATTCGCAATGTTGAACTTCTGTTTACCGTAAATGACATTGGAAGCCTCAAAAAGATCATCCGTTTCATTGCAGTCACCTCCTCACAGATCGCAAGCACCTCTGCAACGGTTTCCGAGGATTCTGCGGAAGCACCGGCAGATGTGAAGGACGTCCGTTCTACGTCTGCGGAACATCAGATGGCGGAAGCCGCAAAGGTTATGCTGGAAGAAGAAAAGGAATCTGCATACAGCAGTATAGAAAGCACCGAAGAATCGCCCGAACCGATGATACTGGGTTCGGATGATTCCGATGATGATGACGAATGGGATTAAACAATGATGATGTACGAAGGATTTGCCGTTTCAGAAAAGGGCTATCAGCATATCTTGAACCATACCGTATGCCAAGACAGTACACAATATCTGCAGGATGCGGACTGTGTCGTTGCAACTGTGGCAGACGGTCACGGCAGCAAGCAGTACTTCCGGAGCGACCGAGGTTCCCGCTTTGCCGCAGAGATCGCTTGCAATAAGATTCGGGAATTTCTAAAATCAATCACCTTTCCGTTTCCAGACTCCAAAACGAAAAAAAGTGTGGTGACACAGCTGATCCACAGCATCATTACGGAATGGCATATTGCCGTGAGAAATGACCTGATCAAATCCCCTTTCACGCCGAACGAACTGGAGAGAGTGCCGGAAAAGTACCAGAAAACCTTTCAATTTTTCACCGAGGAAAACTACAGAGCACATACGGAAAGCGAGGTCTCAGACCTGATACAAAAGGAGCATTCTCACGTACAGAAAGCCTACGGTACTACTCTAATTGCGGTCGGGTTATGCAAATCCTACGCCATCGGTCTGCACATCGGCGATGGGAAATGCGTTGCCCTATACGAGGACGGGACTATGGACGAGCCGATTCCATGGGATGAGAACTGCCATTTGAACCGCTGCACTTCCATTTGCGATAAAAATGCAGCCAGTGAATTTCGCTGCCACATCTGGGACAACCAGATTCCCGTTGCCATTTTTCTAGGAACGGACGGTATCGATGATACATTTGCCGAGATGCTGCACTCTTTTTACCGCAACGTTGCACTTGATTTTTTACACGACAATTTCCGAAAGCGAACAGAAATGCTGCAAGCCAATCTTGCAAACATCTCCAAATCCGGCAGTCATGACGATGTTTCCATTGCGGGGATTCTGGATGTGCAGAAGTTATCCGCTATCGAACAAACCTTACAACAGATCACAAAATTGGAGACGCTAACTGCACAGAAAAAGCATTTGCAGGACACCATTCAGGAATTGCAGTTCCAGCTGGAAAAGATACAGCGCCTTTTGTCACAATCGGCTGAAACGCCGGAAACCGAGGAAAAAATCAAGCGGTATCTGGAAAAGAAACGTAAAATCGAGGAAAAGCTCTCTGAACAGCAGCAGAAGCTGGCAGGTGTCACACGGGATATTGCAGCAGTGCAAAGAGGCTGGGAAGAAAAAGACGATGCTTCTGGTCAGGTGCAAGCTGCTGATACAGAGGAGAAAACACAAGACAACGCTGCAATCTGTCCCACGGTTTCAGAGGATGACCGGTCACAGGAAATCACAGCGCAGCAAGATGCACAGGAAGCCCACATTCCCGCCTGTGAAACAGAAACCGCATCCGCACAGCCAGAGGAATTCTCTCTGGATGCAGCAGAACCGGATTCGGCAGAAAGCGACAATGCCGGCGAAGTAAATGACGCAGTTCCGGAAGAGATCATCAGCGAAAGCGAAAATGAATGGGAAGAGGAGTGAGAAACATGGCGATCAAAGAGGCACACATTGTTCTTGCACGCTGCCCCCAGTGCAACCGGCACTTATACGGCATCCGAGTCGAAAAGCAGCCAGACCACTGGGCACTGACATGGGCGTTCCCGATTGACGAGAGCAAAGCAAAATCGGAGGGTTACGACGAAACTGTTTTGAACGGAACGTTTCACCCGTCCCCCAATTATAACGGCTGTCCCTTTTGCGGAACCAAAACTTTTTTACACTGTCCACGCTGTTCCAAGATTACCTGCTACCATGGGGAATCCTATGCAACGTGTGCCTGGTGCGGATTATCCGGGGAAACAAAAGCACAAAACAACATGTCGCTAAAAGGCGGCAGTATGTGAGAAAAGAGGAATCTGATTATGAAGTGCAGCAAATGCAATAAGACATGGAGCTTGTTTGACGAAAAATTGTCAGATAAGCAGCATTGTCCCCATTGCAAAGAAAAATTTATCTCTAAGTTCCAGTATTTCGATTCGGTTTCGGAGGGAATTGCCTACTGTCTGGAAATGGGCGGAAAGGAAATCCTGAAAAACAAATCCAAAATGAACGCCTACATCAATGACCTGATGGGCAATGATTTTCCGGATCACAATCTGGTGAAAAACGCCATCGACAGCGACATTGGTTCGATTCTGATCGATGCAGACGAAAAGGACGAAAAAGCAAAACAGGCTGCCGTACAGCAGGCCATTGGCAGACTGATTCGTGAATTCTCGACAGAGAAAAAGAAAGCCGAAGAAGTTGTCACGTATTTTACAGACGCACTGCAATGGAAACTTCCCGCAGCGGCAGCGGAAAAAACAGGGGCTGTGAATGCAACAGCGATTCCGGCTGCACCGAAGCCCGCTGCAAAAGCCGCCGCACCGCCGGCACAGGAACAGCAGCCGGCAGTGTCGAATGCTTCTCGGACAAGCCCGAATCCGGCAAGTCAAAATGCAACATTTTCACCTGCTGCACCCGGAACTGCAGCACCTCAGAATGCTGCAATCGCCGGTCAGCCAAATCCTACTGCAACTCCAAACGGACAGAATCCTCGGCAGCAAGCACCGAACGCTACCTTTCAGGGTGCACAGCCCTATCCTGTCCCGCCGGTGCCGAACGGACAGGCTTATCCCAACGGAACGATTGCACCGCAAAATGCAAACGGCGCACTTCAAAATAATCCCAACGGCACTCTGAATCCGGAAAATGCTGCCGTCAAAAAGAAAAAGAAGTCGCCGCTTGGCTGCCTGATCGCAATCCTGATTCTGCTGCTGCTTCTCGCCGGATTGGTCATCTGGTATCTGATGAGCCACAAAAATGAACCGGAGCAAACGGTGTCCACTCCTGCCATCGTCGCCGAAGTCGAAGAGAGCAGCGAAGCATCCACCGAACCGGAAACAGAATCCAAAGAAGAGACCACAGAAAAAGCGACAGAGACAGAGTGCACAACGGAAGCAACAGAGGAACAGACAACAGAGAAAACAGCTGGCAATACGGCAACTTATGGAGTAAAATCTTTAGCACATTTTAATACACATGATGGAACATATAAAATTCAATATAATCCGGTAAACAATAGAATCTACTATATGCAAGACGAAGCTAAAATCATGTATTACGACCTGAATACAAATAAAACAGAAACAGCGGTTGATTTATCCGAAAGCGATTACCGAGATGCATTCAAAACATATGGGGTGAATCCGTATACCGGAAAGCTTTACCTGAATGTTCAGAATGAAAATATTGGTATTTACGATGTAGAGGCAGATAAAAGTGTATGCTATATAGAAGAGTCTTACAACGTTGTTTCGCCAACAGCTTTTACTTTTTTGTCAGAAAATGAAGCCTTTACAAATGGATATCAATTTTCTTTGGATACGGGTGATGTTCTCGCTTCCGGAAAAGTTCCTTATGTAGGTTATCCTTCCTTCTCTTATCCTTTTTTGTATAATGATGAATATTATTATTTGACTGCTCTTTCAAGCAGCGTTGATGATAAAATTAGTATTGTAAAAACGACACAGCTGCTAACTTCGGACGGAGAATATTCTGAAAAAATAAAAACAAACATTGATGAAAATCCGTTCTTTGTAGACACAGATGCCGTGTATTACATGACAGAAGACCATTCCATCTATCAGGTGAATCTTGACTATCAGGAATCTGATACAGGTGCCTTAAATAAAAAAAGTGACGAAAACCATGATATCCTAATCATAGATGGCAAAGACATCGAAAACTCCGGCACCAATTATCTCAGCGACAACATTGTAGCTTTCACCAAAATTGACGACTCCACATTCGCCGTTCTGGACGGTCTGGATAACTCCCTGAAATTGGTTTCGGCAAAGTAAGCCTTTTCTTACAAATTTCAACCCTATCACATAAAAAATCCGGCAAGGTTTTCCCCCAACCTCACCGGATTTTTTCACATCTCCCCTACTCTATCAGCTTCCCCTTACCGATTCCGCCGCAGCGGCTCCTTTCCATAGTATGACTCCGCATCATGCTCCATTCGCAGGTCATATTCCTTGACCGGAACATACAGATTATGCTCTGGAAAATCCCTTTTCCGCATCGAGATCCATTTCTTGTCATGTTCCGGATGTCTGGGAATTGGAAGCTCCGGCATATTCTTTCGATAGATACACCGAATGTTCGGGTGCAGCCATAGATGATTGACGCAAAAGCGATATGTTTCTTCGATATCATCTACATACTTTGCCAGCTGTATGGTACTTTCCGCTTTTTCCTCAGCCACGGCAATACGAGCAAATGGTTCTGCAAATTGCAGATGATCCCAATCATTTTCCCTGTCACAATTCGACACCACCGGCATGACTTCGTCAATTTTATCCTCCGGTATTTGCCGCTTTTTCGGATAATACTGCACAATACAATAGGCTCCCAGCAGACGGTTCAAATCGCAGTATACAGACTCCGCACAAGCCAGCAAGCCAAAATCCACACACAAATCACGGAATTGACTGCTGCCCCATGTGGTCAGATAGCTAAAGTATTTCACCTCTTCCTGCACAGTCACACCATCCCAAACCGCAAGAATCAGTTTCAGATGATAGTCGCAGCAATCCTCGTAAAGCAGATAATCTGTCACCATTGCCTTGTATCCTATTGTAAATTCGTTTGGTTTTCGTTTTTTCTGAGACATTGAAAATTCCTCCCGTTTCGTTATCGGCTGCAATGCTTCTGCGACCGCAGTATCAGTATAACACTTTGGATTTTCAGTTTGTAAAAACGAGTTGTTTTCGGAAAGGTGCTGCGAAAACCACATCACTTTTCTCACCCGTATCAACCCCCAACCTCAAATATATATTATAATTCCGGTAAGGTGAATCTTTCAGCCTTACCGGAATTTTTGTTTTTGGAGGAACTTGAAATGGAAGAAGAAGTAAGAATTTGTGACTACTGCGGAAGAGTGCTTGCGGAGGAAGAGGGTACACCAGTAGACGATGAACTGCTCTGCGATGACTGTGTCGAGGAACACTGCGTCACCTGCGACCACTGCGGCGAAACCATCTGGGAGCAAAACAGTGTCTCCGATGAAGACACCTGCCTTTGTCAAGACTGCTTTGATGCCCACTACTACCGCTGCGAATCCTGCGGACAGATCGTTCCGGAAAGCATTGTCTGCTGGCACGGCGACCTGCCCTACTGCGAAAGATGCTTCGACGAGTTTGAGGACGAGATCGAGGAGTACGGCTACAAGCCCACACCCAATTTCTACGGAAACGGAAAACGATACTTCGGCGTGGAACTGGAAGTGGATAACGGCGGCAAGGATAACGACAATGCCGCAACTCTCAAAAGCATCGCCAATGTGCATGAAGAAAACATTTACATCAAGTCGGACGGCAGCTTGGAGGATGGCTTTGAGATTGTTTCGCATCCCATGACGCTGGATTATCACACAGAAGAAATGAACTGGAAAGAACTCCTCCGGGAAGCAGTCTCCATGGGCTATCGTTCTCATCAGACTAGCACTTGCGGTCTGCACATTCACGTCAACCGCAATGCTTTTGGCGACAACCAAGCAGAACAGGAAGATGTCATCAGCCGGATTTTGTTCTTTGTGGAAAAGCACTGGAATGAACTCTTTACGTTCAGCCGCAGAAGCAGCTACAACATGAGCCGATGGAGTGCAAGATTTGGCTTTGAAAAGACTGGCAAACAAATCCTAGAGAAAGCGAAAAGCGGCTGCAACGGCAGATACGTTGCGGTCAATTTGAACAACTACCACACCATTGAGTTTCGCCTGTTCCGAGGAACATTAAAGTATAACACATTCATCGCCACATTGCAGATGGTCAACCACATCTGTGATGCGGCGATTTCTTTGTCTGAGGAGGGCATCGATGCCATGAGCTGGTCGGAGTTTGTAAGCTCCATCGAAGAGCCGGAACTGATCCAGTATCTAAAAGAGAGAAGACTATACGTCAATGAGTACGTGATGGAAAGTGAGGAGATGTGAAATGTGTGCAGTGTTTGGATTTTTAGATTACAAGGGTAAGATCAGCAATGCTGTCCTGAAAAAATTGATACACTACCTCTCGGTCGCTGCAGAAGTTCGTGGCACAGACGCAACGGGCATCGCCTACGTTCGGAGCAGCGGCATCATCACCTACAAAAAGCCCAAGCCGGCACACAAGGTCAAGCTGTTCTTTCCCAGGGACACGAGAGCGGTCATCGGACACACCCGGTTCACGACACAGGGCAGCGAGAAGCGAAACTGCAACAACCACCCTTTCGAGGGACACTGCGGCAAAGAGGCGTTCGCCCTCGCCCACAACGGCGTGCTGTACAACGACAGGGAGCTTCGCCGGGAACAGCATCTCCCAACGACACCGATCGAAACCGACAGCTACATCGCCGTGCAGCTTCTGGAACAGGGACAGAACCTTGACGCAGAAAACATCAAACGCATGGCAGAGCTTGTGGAAGGCAGTTTTGTCTTTACAATTTTGAGAAATGACAATACGCTGTTTCTGGTGAAAGGCAATAATCCGTTGACTTTGTATCATTTTCCTGCACTGGGATTGTACGTTTACGCCAGCACAAAAAGCATTTTGGACAATGCTCTGCGAAAAGTTCATATAGCAGAAAAAGCTTGTGAAGTTGAAATATCTGAGGGAGAAATCATCGAAGTATCTCCGAGTGGCAATCTCCATAAGAGTACATTTGAAATGCAGGACTACATCCACACCATGTTCAACCCATACAATTGGGACTATGCAAAATGGTGGATGGAAGATGAGCGGGAAGAACTGCTGTTGGAGTACTGTAGCGCATTTGGCGTTTCGGAAGAAGAGGTACAATTGTTGCTGGAAGTCGGCTATGATCCGGACGAGATCGAAGAACTGCTCATGGACACAGCGGCAATGGAAGAAGCACTTAGTGAGGCAAAAGCACTGTTACAGTGTGAAGCATAAGTCAAAACGAAAAATTGGAGGAATTTGACATGAAGGAATTTATCGCAGGACTGGTACTGACACTGGTGATCGGCGGCATTGGAATTGCCATCGAAATGCAGGAGCGGGAGGAGGTGAAGTATATCAATGCCGATTGCAATTGAAATGTTTCTGGCGGGTGTCGCTTGCGGCGTAGAGCTGCTGGCACTGGTCAAGAAGAGTAAGTAAAAATTCTGTTTGCGGGAGGCTTGGCATGACGCTGAGCCTCTTTTTTTAGAGCAAGATCGGAGGAAAATCATGCAAAAATTACGCTCTATTGCAACTATTTCAAATGCTGCAATGCCGTCAGATCTCAAATCATATCTGGTGCAGAAAATGGAAAACATCGAAAAAACCTATCACTGTGACATGGGTGATATCCTTTCTGTAATTCTCTTAGAAAAACAGGAGAAATCCTATCTGCTCGACAAAGGTTTGGAATTCTATGAGATCCTTTCTTTTTCCCATGCTGACTGGATCCACACTGTCTGGGCATCTTCGGACGGATACAGCGAGGATATCTACATCCCATTTTCCACAGAAGCACAGAAACTTGTGGAAAGAAGGTGCTGCTGATGTTTTCAGAAAACCGCTATCTGACAAAAAGAATCCATGAGGAACTACCGCTTTTTCTGCAATTATTTCTCTGGAACTGCATTGCAGAACTGCCTGTTCCAAAGGATTATCTGCAAATATTTCGACTTTCCGGAGCAGGCAGTCAGCAGATCGTTTTGCATTGTCAGGAAGTGCCGCCTTATGAAAAACACTATCAGTTTGCCGTGCCGTTTTCGCCGGTCACAGCGAAAATCTATGTAATTGCAGAATATGATGCAAACCAAAAGCCCTATGCCACCATGCTGTTTGCAGAAGAATACTAAATGCTTTTCTGCCCTTTTCAAGAAAAGCCCGAAGAACATTCCGTTATACTTTTCAAAGGAGGCGGTTTTATGCCATATACCGGTCATGTGCGAAAGCGGACGACCAAATCCGGGATCACAACCTATCAGGTCATCGTGGAAGAAGAATCCTCTTTTGCCAACGGAAAACGCAAACGCTATTACAAAACCATTCAGGGCGGAAAAAAACAAGCAGAAAAAGTCATGCGGGATATGATCCATGAACTGGAAACCAAAACTTTTGTCAAAGACAATCGGATCACAGTTCGGGATTTCATGCACCAGTGGCTGGAGATCTATGTGAAAAATCAGCTTTCCCCTACCACTGTACAGCACTACATCGATCAGACGGAAAAGTACATCATTCCACAGTTTGGAGATACCTGTTTGCAGCAACTGAAAAACATTGACATTCAGAAATGGGTCTTTTCCCTGCAAAAGGCATCTCCCAGAACCGGAAAGCCGCTTTCACCCAAAACGATCAAAAACATTATGTTGAATCTCTCGGCGGCAATGAAAAAGGCAGTCATGCTGGAACTGATTCCGAAGAATCCCTGTGACGATCTCACGCTGCCTAAGCTGGAACATTACCAACCAGAAGTGTACAGCATGGAAGAAGTGGAGACCCTGCTGCAATGTGCCAGAAACACTGCCCTCTACCTGCCGCTGATGATCGAGATTTGTTTGGGTCTGCGGCGTGGAGAACTGCTCGCACTGCGGTGGCATCATGTGAATTTTCAAACCGGCTGTCTTACTGTCGAAGAGAATCTGGTAACTGTCAACAATCAAACGATCACCAAAGCCCCGAAAACACAGAGCGGCAGACGGGAGATTCAGATTCCCGGAACGCTGCTGCGGCTGTTGAAAAACACCAAAGCAGAACGCCACGCCGGACAAAATGATTACATCGTCTGCCAGGAGGACGGCTCTCCCTACAAAAGCGATTCCTTTTCCATGAAGTTTCGGCGATTTCTGAAAGCCAACGATTTGAAGCACATTCGATTTCATGACCTTCGGCATATCAATGCCACGATCATGCTTTCGCTTGACATCTCTCCCAAGGTCGCACAAGAGCGGCTGGGACATTCCAGCTATCAGATCACCATGGACATTTACAGTCATGTGCTGAAAAAAGTCGAGCAGGAAGCCGCCGACAAGCTGGATGCTGCTCTGTTTGAACAGAACCCTGCATAAGAAAAATACCTGGAATTCCAACAACGGGATTCCAGGTATTTTTTTCGGAAGTGGAAGAAGGTTTTATAGAGAGTTTGGGGAAGGGTATCACTTTTTTCACTGAGTGGGGTGGTGAGGAAAGTGATGTTTCCTTTTACAACCATTTTCAATTTTCAGAAAAATCAGCATTCTAACCTTCAATTTTAATGTCAAAGTCTCACTCCGCCAACAAAATCAAAAATGTCGCAGGCATCCAGAACTTTTCAAACATTTTCAGCCCCGTCCTATCAAAAATGAGCATTCTGCCATTTCATGCCGACGGATTCGCCGACGAGTGCGAGCCATTGCCGACCTAGCAGTTTCCAAGTCAACAAAAATGAGCCGAGAAAACTCGACTCACAAGGATTGACAAAAAGCATTCATCATGATATAATAAAAAAGAACATTCAGGCAAATCAACAGCTAAACTTGCACCTCCAGCTGTTTCACTTGCTTGAATGTTCTTTTCCATTTGGTTGCGGGAGCCAGATTTGAACTGACGACCTTCGGGTTATGAGCAGCTCTAACGCAAGTGAAAAATCCCATGCAACACAATCATTTTCAGACTTCATATACCGCTTTTGCCGACGAGATGACGACGCAGATGTCGACTTAAGCAGTGCAATGACAAAATGAGGCACACACTTTCCGCTGTTCCTTGAAAAGTGTTTCTACAAACACGGGAAATATTTTTGAATGAACAGCTTTTGCTATCTAATAACAGCCAGTGAGAAAAGTGATGTGTCTTTGCACAATGCTTTTAAAATATGCCCTATCAATCCCCCACATTCAAAAAAGCCGCAAATCCAGTTGCTTTTTCCGCAGGAACATGGTATAATAACAATAACAAGAATCCCGGTAAAATTGCAGAAACAAGCAGAGGTGAGAACATGAAACACAAGCCCTTGCCGATTGGCGTAGAGGATTTCAAGCGGCTGGTGGACAACGGGTACTACTTTGTCGATAAAACGCTGATGATAAAGGAACTCCTGGAGAACAAGGAAACCGTCAATCTTTTCACCAGACCAAGAAGATTCGGCAAAACACTCAACATGAGTATGCTGCAGCGATTTTTTGAGGCAACTGAGAAAAGCAACGCCTATCTCTTTGATGGCTTGAAAATCGCAGCGTATCCGGAATATATGGCGTATCAGGGACAGTATCCAGTAATCAGCGTTTCGCTGAAAAGATGAAACAAGCCAGCTACACAGATGCTTTTTATATGTATAAAAACTTGATTGCAAAGGAATATGAGAAGCATAAAATCATTTTAGAATCCAATCAGATTTTAGAGTCGGAAAAAGAAATATTCCGAAATATTATGGAGCAAAGAGCCGATCAAAATGTTTACCTGAATTCTATCCGAACCTTATCTGACATTCTGGCAAAATACTATAAAAAAACGTCATCATTCTCATTGACGAGTACGATGTACCATTAGAAAACGCCTATCACGAGGGCTTCTATGATGACATGACCAACCTGATTCGCAGCTGCTTTGAGTCTGCGTTAAAAACCAACCCCTCGCTGGAATTTGCAGTTCTGACAGGCTGTCTGCGGGTATCCAGAGAGAGCATTTTTACAGGCTTGAACAACCTGAAAACTTACTCCATCACGAAGAACAAGTTCTCCCAGTATTTCGGATTTACCCAAGAGGAAATGCAAGAAATTTTGCAAACCTTCTCCCTGGAACAGTATGCCGAAACAATCGCAAAATGGTATGACGGATATCGTTTCGGACTGACAGAGATCTATAACCCGTGGAGTGTCCTCAATTGCATTGATTCCTATCTGCAAAACGATATGGTTGCCGTTCTCGCCATCTGCCAGCTCCAACACACAATGCAGGATCAAAATGCCTTGCGCCTGTTCCGGCAGACTGGCAAAGGCAGCGGCCACCAGTTCGTCCCGGATATGCAGGGTGTAGCCATAGACCGTGAATAGGATGCTATCGCTTGGGTATTCGTCTACCGTGCAGAGCTTGTCCAATTCTTGCTGCGATAAGGCGATGAACTCGATTTCTCGGTTCCGCTGGCGGCCCAAATCTCGCAGGTGGGTTCTGGCCTCATTGCGGAGAACGGTTTTGCAGAAAGCGTCAAACCGGCAGCGTTCTCCATAACCATCAGGAGTGTACTTCATCTTCTCACCCCCGATCTGCGGGAGAATGAGAAGCCGGGGCCGGTTGCGTCGCCCCCTGTGTCTATGTTGCTGCGGCAGCTTCGGCCCACACCGAAAAACCGCAGGAAACGACAAAATTCGCCCGGCAGGTTGTAGACCCACCGGGCGAAAATTAAATTGATATGAAGTTTCCTTACATAGTATAGTTCATATTGTTGGCCGGAGCTGCCCCCTGTTAGGTACAGGCTTTTTTTAATAAGCTATGCTTTTGAAAAACAGGATATATCAGCATGGCGGCTCCCTCCGTGGGCCGTCGATCCTGCGTCGGGCAAAGAAAAGCGGCGGCCTTGATTTATCAAAGCCGCCGTTGGATATATGGGCGTGTCAAAGTGCTACTGTACGACGGCTTTTTTTCTTTGCCGTCGTCCGGCAGAAATAATCAATATAGATCTGGTACTTTCTTTTTGAAGATAAACAAAGCAGCCACAAGAGTAACAATAGCGACTAAAAGAATTTGCAGTATGGACTCCTGATAGGTTGCATTTTTACTGATAATAACTTGCCGAAACACAATGACAATCAGAGAAGTAACGATTGTTGTAGGAACAGATTTTCGGATCATGCCAATGATGAACGGCCATAGCGATAGCACCGTGCATACAATCACAGTAGTTATTGCCATTGGTATCCATGTCTGAAGCATTGAGGGTTGGAATGTTCCCTCCAACATATCAAAAAATCTATCCACAAACACAATATAACCGCTACAACAGACATATCCAATCGCCATTGAAATTGCTGTATAAATCATAATGATAGTCAATTTGCTGGCAATCAATTTTGCTCGGTTCAAAGGATAGGAAAACATAATCGTAATTGTTCGCTGATTATATTCTCTGATAACCAACCTTGCAGTTAAAACCGACGAGTACACAAGAAAAATAAATGACATCAGCAGTCCAATAACAAGGTATGTGCTTTCAAAAGTGTCTTTGGTCTGTTCCGGGTCTGTCGTGCTATCCCATAAAGATATTGTGATGAAAAGTATGCTGAACAGGATTGCGGCAATCATAAAGATAACATTTCGTGCAATTCCAAATTTTTTTAACTCCAATTTAATCAGGTGCGCCATCTTATTTTCCCCCCTCTGTAAGCTGGAAAAAGAAATCTTCCAGTGTGTCTTGTTTACGGCCGATGCTCTCCAAACCAACACCATTCTCAATGAGGGCTTTTGACAGGGATTTGCCTGAAACATCAGAATCATAAATACGGATAAATTCTTTATCCAACACACTAAAATTCTTTATCCCCATGCCTTCGAGTAATGCGGCAGCACTGGTTACATCGTCAACCTGCAAGCTGATATAATCCGTTTGATGCTTGTGAATTTCTTCGATAGGCAATTCTGTTAGGAGTTTTCCATCTCGAATAATCCCAATCGTATCAGCAAGAAGATCCACTTCGGACAGAATGTGGCTGGAAATAAAAATTGTTGTTCCATCTTCCCGGTTTAACCGCTGAAAGAGGTTTCGCATTTCACGAATACCCTCGGGGTCTAACGCATTGATTGGTTCGTCTAAAATCAAAAACTCTGGTCTTGCCAGAATAGCCCTTGCAATAGCAAGTCGTTGTTTCATGCCTAATGAGTAATGACGGACTTGTTTTCCCTCGACATTCTGCAAGTCCACCAAATGCAAAACCTCGTCAATCCGTTCCTTGTTGGGGAATCCCATGTACTCACAATGCAGCTCTAAGTTTTGCCGAGCTGTCATTTTATCGTAAAAGTATGGGTTTTCAATGATAGAGCCAACCTTTTTGAAGATTTCGTAGCTGTGATCGGTAACTTTTTCGCCTAAAAGCTGAACCTCTCCGGCGTCTGGCTGGATAAGATTCAAAATCATTTTCATAACCGTGCTTTTTCCTGCACCGTTTGGGCCGACAAAGCCATAGATTGCCCCTTTAGGTATGTGGATATTTACATCGTCTACAACGACATTTCCCTTGTAAGCCTTTCGCAAGCCTACGGTTTCCATAATATAATCCATTTTGTGTGCCTCCTATATGGCTACTACTATTATACAAAATGGACTTCGCTTTTCTCTGCCGCAAATCTAACAATTTTCTAACTTTTCAAGATGATAGAGAAAGTGGTTTGCTCATTTTGTACGCTATGAACTTCTAATTCTGCCCCAATTTGTTCAGCAAGACGCTTTGAAATTGCAAGGCCCAAACCGCTGCCGGAAGATTTTCGGGTTGTTGTATAATTCCTTGCGAAAATCTGTTTTTGCTGCTGTGGTGACATTCCGTTTCCGTGATCTTCTATTTCAATTATGCTATTTCCGTTTGATGTGGTGAGCCGTAGAGAAAGATACTTGCCATCACCACCATGTCGGATCGCATTGTCTATCAGATTTTTCAAAATGCGCTGTAATGCCTCATTATCTGTGTAGGCAAAAATCGGTGTATCTGGTATCTGAATATCGACTTCAAATTGTTTCTGTTCAAGCAGATCATAATAGTCCAAAATGGTGTCTTGGCAAAGTCTTGAAACATTTTCCTTTTTCAGTTTAATGGGAAGATCGCCAGAAGCTATTTTGGACATTGTAAAATAGTCATTGATTGTCGAGATTAAATCATCAGCCTTTCGGTCTATTTTAGCGGCCATAGCATGAACATTTTCAGGCATAGAGGGGTCGTTTGTTATATTGGAAAGCATTTCGCTATTTCCTTTTAGGACAGTGAGCGGGGTACGGATGTCGTGAGAGATATTTGTTAGATCCTGCGCCATTGCCTGTTTGCTCTGCTCAAACTCTGATTTTTTTGTATAAAAATCTTGAAGTAAGGTATTAAGCACAGCACCTAATTTTTTGATACTATCATTATCCGTGGGTATAAGCACAAAGCCATTTTCAGAAGTAATTGAAAGAGAAGCAAGTCTGTCGGTGATAGAGTTGATCTCTCGTTCTAACTCTTTGTGCTGTATCTGTTGACAAATTAGGATAAGCAACAGAACAAATGAAAGAATTGCAAACAGAAGCCACATCTATTTGTCCTCCATCTTGTAGCCGATACCCCATAAGGTTTTAATGTAAGCCGTAGTATCTTCCGCATTATTCTTCAACTTCAAACGCAGGCGATTGATATGGGTATTCAACACATTTTCATCCCCAAAATACGGCTCTTTCCAAATGAGTTCATATAGCCGTTCTTTTGAATATGCCTGTCCCGGATGGCTGGCCAAAAGGTACAAAAGTTCAAATTCGATTGGTGTTAAATCTATGGATGTCCCTTTCCGCGTAACCACGTGACTTTGGGGGTCAATTTCTATGTCTTTGATTTTGACAATCGAATTACTCGGTAATACTTGGTAGGTTCTGGCTCGTCTGATATTAGCCTTTATCCTTGCAGCAAGTTCAATTAAAGAAAAAGGCTTTACCACATAATCGTCAGCGCCCAAATTCAATCCTAATGATTTATCAGTATCATTATCTTTTGCAGTAATGATGATGATAGGAATATTGCTGACCTGTCGGATGGCCTTGATAATCTCCATGCCACTCATGTCCGGCAGCATAAGATCAATAAGGGCAAGTGAATATTCATCATAACTTGTGTTCGTCCGTATGGCTGTTGTGCCATCATTAAAGGACAACACTTCAAATTCTCCTGATAAATAGTCCGTTATCATTCCTCTGATTTCTTCATCATCTTCAATCAATATTATCTTGTTTTCCATCACGATTGCTCCTTGCTATTTTTGTTCTTCCGTCAATAGGCTTTTCGGCGTTCTTCGGGATTAACCATACTGTCCCCATTTTTATGGCTCCGGGAATATGGGATGCAGCACAGTAATAATTTATCCATCGAGGGGTCACGCCCCATTTTTCACTTGCTTCTTTCAAAGTCATATAGTCCATAATACACCTCCAACTTATTCATTATAATTCGTTTGCTCGAAGAATACAAGGAACAGAATATGAATTATAGAGTGTAGCAGCGCCACAAACGATATACTGAACACGAGAGCTGGAAAGCCCCTCCTGTCTACGCATTTAGAGTGCCAAAAGCCCACGGAAATCAAGGCTTTTCGGCGGTGGTCGGTGGGGTGGCAGAATGATTTATCAAATACCCGCCGAAACGGGCTTTGAAATGCGTAGGAAAATCTTTCCGCCGCTGGTTTTCCTGCTGGTTCTGTGGTATGCTGGAATAAGACAAAAAACGACAGGAGTTGACACGATGGCCGAACAGGAAATGTTACTGGACACAGCTACCATCAAGGCCGCCGTCGCCGGTGAGAAGTGGGCCAAACAAAAGGTGATTGAGCACTACACCCCCATGATCGACGAGCTGGCCGTTGGCGAAGATATGAAGCAGCACTTGATTTTGAAGCTGCTGGAAGAACTGCCACACTTCCCGATGGGACAGGCATAAGAAAAAAGCGCCGGACGCAGAGGCACACCCACCGCTGTGAAAGGGAGCTTACCGACTTGAACACACTTCTTTTCTGTACTTAAGAGCCTGATACATACGTACTCTTCCGTAATCCGCATTTTCTTCGTCCTCATCATGAATTTTCAACATGGCGTCAGCAAGTGGCTGATACTTCCATGGTTTGCCCTTACGCTCAAGATAATCGTAAAACGCCTGTCTGCTGACTTGCAGCGTGCTGCAGTAAAAACTGATTTTTCCGATGTTTCTGCCGTCATCTGTCCGGATTGCAATATACATCAGCCTTTGTTCTTTCCCGATTTCTGACGGCTGGCAGCAAAAAAAGCCGCTGCATCCTCCAAAAACTCATTCATTTCGCTTAGGCATTTGTTTTCTTTTTCCAATGCTTTGATCTGCTTCCTCAGCTGCTGGTTTTCTTCGGCGATATTCAGAGATTCTTCCGGGCTGCGTTCTCCGCAGCCAATATCAAGGCTTCCGATTTTTACTTTTCTGATCCAGCCGTACAGCGTATTTACGGGTATCTGAAGTTCATTCGCTGCTTTTACCGCACCTGTCTTTTTTGCAAGCTTTACTGCCTGCACTTTGTACGCATTTTCATATTGTTTATTTTCTGACATCCCTTTTTCCTCCATTTTTTCTTTTCCTATTTTATTCCTTTGAGGTTAGGGTGTCAAGTTTTATTATACTACATCATACAACGACTTCTATCTACTGTCATGTGTTCAATCAGGCTCAGGCGAGGGCAGGAGATGCTATCGCATCAGTGCTTGACTTCAAAAAGCACGACACGGACAAAGGACAGCCCGAAGCTGTATAAAGGACAAGTAAAGGACAGAAGCCGTATCAGGGTAAAAAATAACTCAGAAATGGCGATTTAACGTCATTTCTGAGCCTTGTGTGTGGTGACCCATACGGGAATTGAAAATCTCCCAGTGATTTATCTGATTTTCAGTAAATTTGAAAAAATGCGGAAAATACGGCATTTCAGAACAATACACAAAAGTCCGTTTATCATGTTTTTCGCTAAGTTTTTGCTCCCTTAGCGGACAAAAAACATTCGACATACCCTTGTACTTATTCGTTTTTAACCGATGTGCAGATCATATCAGCGGACAAAATTAACCAATTTTTTTGACCGCTCGCTGATATATCTAAACAATAAGTAGGAGGATTTTTATGAGCAGATACACAAGTGAACAGACCGCATACAGCCCACTGAAAAAGAAATACGTTCCGCTGTGGCGACTGGACACCAACACTTTGACCGTCACACATTTCAATGCCGATACTCAGACCGAGGAGATCAAGACCTATAACACCGACTTCATCAGGTATCATCTTCATTTCTCTGACAGCCATTGTCCCGACAGACTTCGCAGGCTCATAAATGAGGGTAAGATCATACAGTACCTCGATGATATGGAACTGAAAGTTAGTGAAGCTATCACTTGTCAGGTGGAACTTTGGAAGCAGACCGACAGTTGCTATCTGAAAGCTGTCTTCAATGGTGACACTTAGAAGATGCTCGGTCTTGAAACTGCTTCGTATATATAGCGAGAGAAGCGGTGTTTGAATGTATGGTTTATATTTGAGGATCAACGGCTGTGCCTTCGGGTGCAGCCGTTGTTTTATTGGGATATAATATCATTGCACCATTTATCTAACGTGGTTTGGTCAGCATCGGATATATGAGAAATAATATGTTGTGGATTAAGAAGGTAGATAAACGATAAAACATCTTTTGCAGTACGCTTTTTTTCTTCTTCTGATATTAATGAGAAAAACTCAATTTCTAGATTTCTTGCCTGTTCTTCCTTGTGACTACCACCATGTAAAACCAATCGATACATTAAATTCTCAAAATAATCCCTATATTTCTCATCTATAGTAGATAAAATAGCACCATCAATAGAAACCTCTTCGATTCCTTTTTTGTACACGAAAGTCGAGAAGGCTTCTAGGACTTGACGCATAATATTACCAATCACAATTTCATATTCAGAGCCATTGCCTTTGGCATAATTATATATAATATTTATTAATTCAGTATACTCCTGACGCTTTTTGTATTTAAACACTTCAATTTTCTGATTCTTTAATTCGTACATATTAAATTTTAAGTCTTTGCAATTATAGATGCTTTTGCATTTTGAAAGTATTTCGTCAAATATCTTCTCTAAATCAAAAAAAGTGGTTAAATCATGAGTCAGGATAAGTGCTTTTGTCTCTTTGTTTTGTGTTAAATATTTTCCCAGCATCAATTTCAGATATGAAAGAATACCTATTTTATTTTCAAAGTCAAAACTGGAAATAGGATCATCTATAACTATAATATATTCGTCTTTATATGCAGTGTTTTTTTCTTTGTTTTTTTGCATACTAGCAAAGAAATAACACAAACCAAGAATATTTCTTTCTCCAACTGATACTTCTGATGGTTTTACTTGATGACCGTTAACTAACAAAATATACTCATCGTTTTCAATTTTGATTTGAAGGCGATTATCAGAAAAGAAAATATATTTTAACGCATCGTTGATTAAATCATGTGCGATTATAGTCTTCTTCCTTTTTAATTCGACTTGCTGCAATGCTTCCTTTTTTTCCTTTAAAACATTTTCAGCATTATTGGCTTGTTCTTCAGCAATATTTAATTCCGATAATTGTTTGATATATGATTCATGGTAAGTCTTAATATCATAATAGGCTATTTCGGAATTAATCCTTCTAAGTTCTTGAATCAACGGTTTTGTATCAGCAATCTTCTTATTATATTGTTTTAGTTCGTTATCTAACATCTCAAGCAATCTATCGAGTTCGTTAATGCTTTTCTCAAACTCGATTATTTGCTCACACGGTACAGAATACGGATTTGATATCTTAGAATTAATAATAAAATTATTGGCTGTGATGATTTCATTAGCCTTTGTGACACTATCAATGCAATTTTGACTAGATTCAAGTTCGGTAAAAGCACTAAAATCCATATCAATTGGTTGAAGTAAAAAAGAACGTAACTCTTTTTTATGATTTTCTACAACTTTAGATAATATTTTTTCGATACTGGCTATTAATCCCTTTTTGTATTCTTGAGTGACTTCTTGCAAGCAGGTGGGGCATAAGGTTGTTTCACATTTGCTAAAAATCGCAATGCTACTTTGCAGTACATCTGATTTACCATTTTGTACTAAGTTCAACAAATATTGTTCTCTTTCTGATAACTGAGGTTTTTCAATTTTTTTATTGACAAGAGAAACGAGTGCTTCGGTATCAAAGTTTTTATAACTCAAATCTAGCTTTGGCGTATTATCTGATATTTTGGCAGTTCCGCTTTCGATTTCTCTTAATGCTTTGATTTTATCATTATATTCTACTATTAACTGATCTCTGCTTTGGGTCGGAGCAAGTTTAATAAACTGCTTATAAGTATTGTCATATACTGGTGCATTATTTCTGCGTGATTTATCTATTTCACGTTCTCTTCCAGACCAATTCATATCACCCGAAAGTGCGATATTCATTTTAGATTGATAATAGTAAGGCGATTTTTCATTTAAATGATCCCGATATTCTTTGAGTATTATTTGTTTTGCATCGTTATCTGATTGAGCGTTATCAAAATCCTTTTGAGCATTATCAAGTTCTTCTGTAACATCAACTAAATCCCCGAGCATTACAATTGAACCTAATCCGTTTTCTTTTAACTTAACATATCTATCTACATATTCTTCGTCAAATACTACTATATTAGCTGCTTCGGTATCATTAATGATAATATTTTTATTATCGATATCAAAAAACTCTGATTTATTTATAGTTTTAACGTCTTCACCTGCTAGTTTTTTAAAGCTTTTAGCTATTGTGCTTTTTCCTGAACCATTACGCCCATATAATATTGTACCCTTTACTATTTTGCTTTTGTTTGAATTATCATCTTTCGGATTAAAAACTTTTAAATCTGTAGCTGTTGTATAGTTAGCACCAGAAATCTTTATTCCGACAATATCATTTAGCATATTCTATCTCCTTTAATTGTTTTCCAATTTGATAAACAACGTTTATTATCAACGCATTCCCCATACAAAAATACCGCATCTTCTCAGGCATACCAGTATTCGTCCAGTTAGCGGGGAAACCATTGAGCCTTTCGCACTCTATCGGTGTCAGCACTCTGAGTCTGCCTGTCTGCAAGTCGGTGACAACGTGAGAAGTCCTGCCGACTTGTGTTTCTGAGGTCAGCATCGTGCGTGAGGGCTTATCAAGCGAATCGGGAAAGCCGACAGTACCCTCGTTGAACCAATACACGCTGCCGTCACGTCTGTGACGTTGTTCGTGCTTCGCACCTTTGACATAGATCCACTTCGGCATATCTTCTTCTCTGAGGAAATACCGTTCATCGATCGTACCTTGTTCAAGTATCTTGCCCAAGGGGATAAACGGTTCATATCTCGGTGTGACCTCAACAGAATATATCCTGCCGTTCATCATCACACCTGTATTATAGAGATACACTTTCTGTATCTTGGAGAGCGACTCCATATCCTCAAAACGCATCTCATCTATCCAATGGTCAACGTAGCTCCGCTGATGTGAAGCTATCGGAAAAGCCTTTGGCATTATGCCGTTTTCAGCGACCTGCTTGTGCATAGCTTTTAAGCCTTTAAGACAGACCGCCTCGGCAAAGTCTTGAAATATCTTTGTGCGGTTATGATAGGCGATGATAAAAGTCCTCCGCCTGCGCTGTGCTTGTCCGTAGTCGGCAGCATTGATAACACGCCACTCGACTGCATAGCCTTTCTGATAAAAGCACCTGAGAATAATGGAGAAATCACGTCCGCACTGCTTTGCAGGGGAGCGTATCAGCCTGTCCACATTTTCGAGTATCACATAGTTCGGACGTTTTTCTCGCAGGATATCATCTATCTGCCACCAGAGGACACCTTTCTTGCCCTCGATGCCTGCGGAGTTCTTCTTCATTATCGAATAGTCCTGACAGGGAAATCCGCCGACGAGCAGGTCATGGTCGGGGATATCTTTCTTAGCGACGGCTATGTCTTTGCAGACATGGTTCGGGCTTTTGCCGAAGTGCGAGACATAGCAATCGAACGCCCACTGGTCAGCCTTATACGGCTCCCATTGGTTCGCCCATATCACTTTATATTTGTCAGATGCAGCTTCAAGCCCCAGCCGAAAACCACCTACTCCTGCGAATAGCTCTACAACTCGGATATTCCTCATAACGTCACCTACAATGCTTGGTCTTTTTTCTTTTCAAGAAGCTCTAAAACAGCTTGTAGACATTCATCGGTATGCTTTAATACCTGTTTCTCCCAGAAATGAATAGTGATCCAGCCCATTTCTTGGAGCTGACCGTCAACACGTTTGTCCCGAGCCATATTTTCTTCTATCTTTTCAATCCAATACTCACGATTATGTTTGAGTTTTGCTTTACGTTCTTCCCAGTTCTCACCGTGCCAGAATTCACCATCAACAAAAACTGCTATGCGATATGTTGTCAATGCGATATCAGGGGAACCGGGGAGTTTTTTATAATTTCGTCTGTATCTATATCCTTCGTGCCATAAACGCTTGGCAAGGATAGTCTCAGCTTTACCATTTTTAAGACGAACCTTGCTCATGCGTTTTCTTATCTCAGGCGTGGAATCGTAGCTTTTAGGGTGTTTCATAATATATCAGATAAATTCAGCTCCTTGATAATCGCTGTTCCCTTTATCCATATGTACTGCGGGAGCATTCTTATCCCATTTACTATCTCAGTTTTGTATTTAAGAGATGAATCCGTTCCGCTGCCACGGAAAAAGACTATGTTCTGAGAGCCTTTCATAAAGTTTGGTGCAGAGCTAATCTCGCCATTCTTTAACTTGAGGACTTCACCGTCCTTATTTTTTTGAATTACATCTTGTAATGTTCCATTCAGTACCTTTTCTCTTGTATCTTCCCATACATATCGAACGTATTTATCAATAAATTTATCAGAAAACACAAGGCGCTTGAACCCTTTGAATACATTTGAGGCTAAAGGTGCTTCATGGGAAGGTTCTTCAAATATGATACATAGCAACTCGTTGTCTGCGAAATAGGAGTACATTTCCGAATCTTCAAAAGAAAAAAGTCTTGTTGTACCATCATCATCTGTGATAGTAGTTTGCTGAATATCATCAAAATGAACATGGAACAATTTCATATCCTCGGTTCTTCCACCTGAAGAAGTGACTGTTATCGACTTACCGATAAGTCCAAAACGCTGGAACAGTTCTATTTGGTTCATTTTACTGGAATTACCACCAAACATCTTGATGATGATCTGCTCAGCGATACCTTTGTTTTCTTTGCCGTCCTTTGTTCTTTTCGGTACGCCAAAAAAGTCTGCCAGTTCACCGATAGTTTTCCCTCGGTATTGCTTTGTGAGTTCCATTATCTTTATCTCTATGTCAGAAATAGAAGTATATCTTCCGGGAAGCTGTTCTAATTCATAGCCGAAGTGCTTAGCGATTATCGTACTTACGGTCGGTTTCTTCAATCTGAATCGAGGAGGGAACTTTGGAGCAAGGTCTATGTAGCTTAAAACGCTTCTGAGTTGTCCATATCTTTCAATATAGTCCTGTTTTACTCGTTCTTTCCATTCCTTATCTCTAGTCCCTGGATTATCCCTGATTATATCACAGATAAGACTATGGACTCTTCTCCAATCATTCGCAAGAGTTTGTTTATCAGTTTCTTCAAATTCGTGGAACTCATAGCCCTTAACAAGGAAATCTTTATAATCATAAGGCTTAACCGCTTTGTCGGAATCATATAGGTAGTACACGATAAGCATATGTTCGAGTTTGTTCCAGAAATGAGAAGTACAGAATGTCTGCTGATCCAATTCATAAACGCCAACAGCAGTTATTGACATAGGCTCTTTTGCAATAAAATGAGCTTTCCCACCATCCTTGCTGATACGCATTCCAGTGACTTTCAACTCCGTATTTACGTTTTCGCCATTGTCCACAACAACAAGATCAGCTTCTTGTTTAGTATCTGGAGGATAGTGGAGAACACATTGTTCTATAACTGAGCCTGCGATACCTTTTTGCAGTTTGAAATCTTCGTGTAAAACGTGTTCAAACATACCTATATCGTCTATCTCTTCAAAAGTCTTTTCAAGTATCCCGTCAAATCTTTGGATAAGTTCTTCTTTGGTGTATTTGTGTTCAGCCATGATATCACTCCTTATAAAAAATGAGCCTTATGCACAATATCGCATAAGACCCATGTATATCAAGCCTTTATTCTTCCAATGAAAAGATATGATCAAGGACTGTGCCCATTCTTGTGATCATCGGCACAACAAGAGCATTTCCCATACAAAAATACCTCATTCGGTCTGGCATTCCTGTGTTAGTCCAATCATCATCAAATCCTTGTAAGCGTTCAGCTTCAACAGGTGTCAGCAAGCGCAGATTACCTGTTTTACGGTCTGCTACGACATGAGTTGAACGATTGAGAGTTGATTCGCTGGTGAGCATCGTGCGTCCAGGTCTGTCCCACGGATCGGGGAATGCAACGGGACCTTCTGAAAAAAAATACTGATGACCATTGGCAGCGGTGCGGTTTATCTTCTTAGAGCCTTTCAGATACGACCACTTGCTCATCTTATCAGTCGGGATAAAGCACTTCTCGTCAGCTTCATCTTGAAGTATCTCGCCCAAGGTGATAGGCTTCTCTTCCTTTTCCTTGATTTTGACCGTGGTTATCTCTCCGCTAGTCATATGTCCCGCATTTTCAAAAGCAAAAGAGAACTTGTCGCTGACTTCCACTATATCCGTTCCGATAGTTGTTTTCTTGAAGTCCTCGGTATCAGCTACGGGAAAAGCCTTAGCCATAAAGCCCTGAGACTTTATGATATCTTCTGCCGAGATGCCATTCATATCCTTGCCGTATTTCGTATCATCATTTTTATAGGCGAATATGAAAGTCCTTCTCCTTCTCTGAGCTGCACCGTACAGAGCTGCATTGACAACACGCCATTCAACGCTGTAACCAAGTTCTGCAAAGCAGGCGAGGATAACACCGAAGTCACGTCCACGCTGTTTGGCAGGAGATTTGAGAAGTCTGTCAACGTTCTCCAACAGGCAGAACGGTGGATTTTTAGCGATAAGCGTATCTCTTATCTGCCACCAGAGGACACCTTTCTTGCCTTCAATGCCCTTAGAAGAAGCCAGCGTATGTGCTACGCTGTAATCCTGACAGGGGAATCCACCCACAAGGAGCGTATGGTCAGGGATATTATTCTTTTCAACTGTGCTTATATCCTCGCCCGTGTGAAACTCCCCATTGACATCGGGACTGTCACCAAAATGCTGTACATAGCAATCATGCGCCCATTGGACTTTCTTGCCAGGCTCCCATTGAGAGAACCAAACAGTCTGCCAATTGGACGCAAGCCTATCAAACCCGAGTCGGAAACCTCCGACTCCGGCAAACAACTCACAAATCGTTTTATTCATTTTTAAGCCCTCCTATGACCCTAAAGGTCAACTCGCTTGTAGCATAGACCGAATAATATTAGCACCGACAAATGTCGGATCGGTGGTCTATTGTTTTATTATAGCATAAATGAGCAGAAAAAGCAATGCTTTAGGCGGATATTTTGCTTAGATTTCACAATTTGTAACCTTGACGCCAGTGGAGTCAAAGTCCCCATAATCACTTATTCTCCGCCAGCGCCTTATCCCTGAAAGCCTTGATAACAGCTTCCTGTTCCTCGATCGTATGAGCCAGCTCCGTAACAGGCAATCCGAATTCAACACATTCCGCCAGCTTGCTGTCAACGACAGACTTGCATTTCTTTTTCAGATCATCAAACTCGTCCATGACGTATGGGCTGACTTTGGCTATTTTCAGATCTTTTTTCTTGTTTCTGACATAGGCGGTGTAATTATCCATATCACGGGTATAGTCGCTGTTTTTACGTTTCTCCCTTATCATCTGATTTTTCAGCCTTTTATTTTCAGCAATACACACTTCACGTTCACAGCACACAGCTTCTTCCGTTCCGAGAAAATGACGGTGACAGAACCTGCATTCACATACCTTGAGTCCAGCGTTAAACACAGCGAAACTGAATTCATAGAAGAAAGTGAGCAGCGGTTTATCGGCAACACGATACACGATGTTTGTATTTTCGGTACGAATAACAGCAAGCTGCGATCTCGGAGTTGCGACCAGGATTTCGCCCGTAGCCAAGTAGTCAAAATTACGCTCATCGTTCATAGCCTGCAATATCTCGTCAAAATGCTTTTGAAGCTCAACTCTTGCCGTTTCCACCAGCTTTTTATGGTTGAACCTCTCTTTAACATAATCCTTCGGCATCAGGATAGGCTCACCGATGTTCATATAAGCTACCGTAAGTAGATTGCTGTAATACTTAAAAAATACGTTGTCACTGTTTTGGATAACAGCAGACTCGACGTTTTTTACAAGTTCCTGAACCTTAATACGCTCATTCAGACCGCTCATCATAGTGATACGGAGATTTTCAAATATCTCGCTGCGGTTATTACGAAAATCTTCAAGCTGGGACAGTATCTCATCAAACGTATAGACCTTTTCTTTTTCAGAAGCCGACAGAAGTTCATTCTTATTGATAGACCACACGATACTGACGGTGCGGTCTTTTTCATTTATACGGTATAACAGCATATTCTAACCTCTCCTTTGATACGAAATCTCGTTTATTCGTATATACTGATTATACGCTTGATATGGTATTTTATCAAGAGTTTTTGCGTATTTTTTCAAAATTCACCGTATATTTTACAGTATATACGAATTTCATTTGCTTTACTTTTGCTTCGTATGGTACAATGTTCATGTCAGCAAGAGAAAGAAAGCTGACAGCGGAGTAGCATACTTCATGCTGACCGCAAAAATTATAAAGCGCTTTATAAAATACCGATTGAAAGGACGATTATTGATCGTTGAACAATGAAAACCAGTGGGCGCAGCCCGTACCCCTCCGTCCCGACGGGACAAACCTCCTGCCGTTCCCTGTGAACGCTCTCCCACCTATTATAGGAGACATGGCGCAGGCGATAGCGACTGCCACTTCGACAGACGTTGCAATGGCAGGCACATCTATCCTCTCGGCGGTAAGCTACTGCTTTTCGGGAGTTTACCGAATGTCAGCAAAGCGTGACCACACCGAGCTGCTGGTGCTTGATACTCTCACGATAGCGGAGCCCAGCTTCAAGAAATCACCTGTAATGTCGCTGATAAAGCGTCCGTACATTCAGTTTGCACACGACTGGAACGAAAACAACAAGCAGGACATTTTCAAATCGCAGGCGGAACGCAAACTGTTGGAGAGCAAAATGCTCGCCCTCGAAAAGAAAGATGATGTGACCGCCGAGGAGATAGCAAAACTGCAAACCGACTTCAGCAATATCCCTCAGAGCAACTTCCGCAGAATAGCGGTGGACGATGTGACTCCCGAATCCCTTGTGAACCTGCTTGAAGAAAACGGAACGCTCCTGATAATCTCGGACGAAGCGGGAATGCTCGGAAATTTCAGCGGACGTTACAACAACAATGTCCCGAATCTTGACCTTCTGCTGAAATCATGGAACGGCGAGACCCATATCAGTGACAGAGCGACTAGGGCGAGCATCGTGCTGAAAAAGCCGCACATGAGCATTTGTCTTGCTTGTCAGCCCTATGTCTTTGACGATATGATCAACAATCCCGTGTTCCGTGGCAGCGGTCTGATAGCGAGGTTCATGTATTGTTTTCCTATGAGCAATATCGGCACACGCAAGTATGACACGCAGGCTGTGCCTGAACAGGTCGCTGAGAGCTACAAGAACCTTGTGTACAAGCTTCTCGGTGCGAAGTTCACCTACCATGACGAAAAAGAGCTGTATCTGCATTTCGATGCAAAGGCATACAGCGAGTTCGTTGATTATTACAACAACTTCATCGAGCGCACCTTGTCACGGATATGGCTTTCTGCAAGGATTGGGGCGGAAAATATCACGGACTTATCCTGCGTTTGTGCGGTATCATTCACTGTATCAAGTGTGCGCTGAACGGCTGTGATTCTGTTGAAGTCCGTGTCGATCTGGACACCTTTTGCAACGCAATTGAGATAGGCGAATACTTCCGTGAACAGGCGATATATGCTTACAGTTTGGGGACACTGACTTCGCAACCGTCAAAGCAGAGAGGGTCCTTGCCAAGATACGCTCCAAGTACATCACACAGATCAGGCAGAACGACCTGTACAAGCTGTGCCGCTGTACGCTGTTCAAGAACGCCGCCGACTTTGCTGAGACAATGGATATGCTGGAGGAATACAACTACATCGTCCGCATCACAAGCAAGGGAACGAACAACAAAACCATGACTGATGTGATTGTCAACTCGAATATTTACAGATGATGAAATCTGTACTTTCCGCATTTTGCACACTTTGTACTTGCAAAATACTCAAAATGTCCAAAGTTCATAAAACACAAACCGTAGAGAGAGGTTTACACTATGACTACAACACAGAAAAAAGAAATCGTAGACAACATTCTGGAGCTGCTAATCCAGCTCACCGAGGACGGAGAGAACTACGCTCCGCAGACCGCAAAAACACCGACCGCCGACAAGGTGGAGATGCTGACTATCAAGGAGAGTGCAGCACTCATCAGCGGACTTTCCGAACACACCGTCCGTCAGCTTGTGAAGCAGGGCAAGGTGAAGTCCGTCCGCACTGGCGAGGGTAGGAACGGAAAAATTCTTGTGAACAAGGCTGACCTGATCGCCTATTTCAACGGGAAGGGGGTGTGAAATATGCCCGATATGGAAAAGGTCGAAAAGCTGACTTCTATCCTTGAAGAAAGAAGTGGTCTTGATGTTCGTGAAGCTGTCGCCTGTCTGAAAGAATATATGGAAGATTTTCAGGAGAGAAACCCGAACTTTTATGTGTTTAATGCCGTGATGCACCTTGATGAAGCAACGCCCCATCTGCACATAGACTACATTCCTCTCGGACACTTTTTCAACGGTCTTGAAAAGCGAAATGCTATGGCGAGAGCTTTAGAGGAAATGGGCTATGGCAAAGGTGCGAACGCTATTAACCGCTGGCGGCTCTCAGAGTGGAAAGTCCTGCACGATATTTGCACCAAACACGGTTTAGAAATCAGCGAACCAAAGAAGTCAAGGGGTTATAGCTTTACAACGGCTGAATATGGCGAGTACAAGGACACAATCAAAGCCCTTGAAGAAGAAAAAGCGCAAGCCGAGAATGAGCGTGACAAAGCCCAAGCGGAGCTTGAAAAGATTGCTCAGAAGCGTGTGAAGCTCGATGATATTGACAAGCTCGAAACCGGCAGGACAATGCTCGGAGGTAAGGTCACAGTCTCAAAAGATGACTGGGAGAATATCACGGCTCTTGCAAAGGTAAGGTCGCATCAACTAAGCAGGTCAGAAAGCTAAAAAAGAACGTGACGAAGCTGTGCAGAAGTACGCTGAGCTAAAAGACAAGTATGATACTACAAGCGAGGAGCTTTCCGCTTACAAAAAGAAAGAAAAAGAGCGTGGTTTGTTCACCCGTGAGAAGCTGAAAAAGGAAACGGCTCGAATCAGCAGAGAAGATGAGCTATCCCGTGAACTGAGGAGGGCTAAGGCTTTTATTTCTGCCTGCGGACTGAGTTCCGATTTTCAGCAGTACAAGTATAACAGCAACACAAGAAAGAAAACGTTAGAATAAAAGAAAGTAGTTTATGGCATACCCCCAAAAAGTACGTCACCCCCCTTGACAACGGCGGTTTATTGCGCTACAATCATAGATGTACAAGGATATGTCATAGATTTTAGGAGGTAATCTATGGCAACAATAAAGAAGCGTGGCAACAGCTATCTTATCAGAGTGAGCTGCGGCTATGACATAAACGGCAATCACAAGGAACAGTCCATGACATGGAAACCCGATGAGGGTATGACCAAGAAGCAGATCGAGAAGGAACTGAACCGTCAGGCGGTCATGTTCGAGGAGTCGGGCAACCACGGTTTCAAGACTTCTACTATGAAGTTTCAGGAGCTTGCGGAGGAGTGGTTCGAGAACTACGCCAAGAACGCTCTCAGAAGCATTACATACGAGCGTATGCTCCAGCTTACCCACCGTGTCTATCCTGCGATAGGGCATCTGCGTATCGACAAGATAACCGCAAAACATTTGCAGGGATTCGTGAACTCTCTCGCCAAAGAGGGAGCGAACGAAAAGACGGACAAGCCCCTCGCACCGAAAACGATCCGTCATAACCTGAGTTTTATCTCGGACGTGTTCAGCTACGCTGTCCGTATAGACTTGGTATCGGACAACCCGTGCAGGAAAGTGACGATACCCAAAGGCGAGGTCAAGGAGAAGCCTATCTACTCCCAGGAGGAGATTGCACAGCTTCTCACGGCAATCAATGGCGAGCCTACGAAGTACAGAGCCTTTTTCTTTCTGATAGCGTACAGCGGTTTCCGCAGGAGCGAGATGTTCGGTCTGAAGTGGAAGGATATCGACTTCGAGAACAACATCATCAGCATCAAGAGAACGAGCAATTACACGTCAG
>ERZ1106941.751-NODE-751-length-42999-cov-69.728507_pt1 | contig 42999 bp, 43 predicted proteins | sample MGYA00403670_ERZ1106941 | MGnify/ENA primary metagenome ERZ1106941 (study PRJEB35170, sample SAMEA104062400) | human gut metagenome | biome: human gut; feature: human-associated habitat; material: faeces | place: Denmark | collected 2012-06-04 ...
GATCTTCACGCCGAATGGCGTGAATCTCCAGCATTTTGAGTTGGAGCCCACCTCTCTGGGGTTACTAGGGGCGAGCAGCCCCTAGTTCGTGCCTCCCGCGCCTCGAAAGTAGCGGGCACTTTTCTGGTTCTCTTTTGGTGCGCAAAAGAGAACTTAGCCCCGCGTAACAGCGCTCTATACCTCTATTATACACCAAATCCCCCTGATTTCTGTGACCAAGTCCCAAAAGCCTCCATTTTCCGCCCGAGCGCCACTTTGCAAGGGCAGGCGAGTGTGTTATACTTTCTATGAATGCGATTCAATCTTCCTGATGGAGGCTTTTTTATGTCCACAAAGCAGCGTCTGCTTTTTATCACTACCGGCGGCACCATCGCCAGCGTCCGCACCCAGCAGGGTCTCAAGCCCGTGCTCACCAGCGAAGAGCTTCTGGCTCATCTGCCTGAGCTGAACGAGCTCTGCTGCCCCGACACGCTGGCCCTGTGCAGCATCGACAGCACCGACCTCGGCCCGGAGCACTGGCTGATGATGGCGAAGGCCGTGCAGGAGAATTATGCCCTCTACGACGGCTTCATCATCTGCCACGGCACCGACACGCTGGCCTACTCTGCGGCGGCGCTGTCTTATCTCATCCAGAACGCCGACAAGCCCGTCATCCTCACCGGCGCACAGCAGCCTATCTCCAACGAGATCACCGACGCCAAGAAAAACCTTCGCGACAGCGTCATCTGCGCCCTCGACCCCGGCAGCCGGGGCGTCATGGTGGTGTTCGGCGGCCATGTCATCGCAGGCACCCGCGCCAAGAAGAACAAGACCATCAGCTACGACGCCTTTGCCTCGGTGAATTTCCCGGCGCTGGCACTGGTACAGGGCGACCGTCTGGTGCGGTATGTGCCTTCGCCCTGGCCCACCGGCCCTGTGGAGTTTGGCCGCTCGCTCAGCCCCCGCGTCTTTCTGCTCAAGCTGACGCCCGGCCTCAGTCCCGATTTGATCCCCGACATTTTCCGCCTCTACGACTGCGTCATCGTGGAGAGCTTCGGCGTAGGCGGCATCCCCCAGCGGCTGATGGACGCCTTCGCCGAGGGCCTCGGCGACTACGACAAGACCCACAAAGTGCTCATCCTCACCACCCAGGTCACTTACGAGGGCAGCGACGTGGGCATCTATGAGGTGGGCAAGCGGGTCAAGAACCGCTTCCGCTTCCTTGAGGCCCACGACATGACCATCGAGGCCGTCGTGACGAAGATCATGTGGCTGCTGGCGCAGGACTGCGACAGCTTCGACCAGCTGCAGCAGCGGTTCTACCGGCAGGTCAATTTTGATACGTTCTATCACTGAGCAGGAAAAAGGACACGGCAATGCCGTGTCCTTTTTGTATTCTCAAAACACCATCTGCACCAGCAGCACATAGCACAGTGTGCCGCCGGCGATGGAAACCAGCGTCTGATGCCTCCACTTATGGAGGGCGACGGTCACGCCGATGGCGATGGCCTCCGGGATGCCGTGGCTGCCCGAGGTGAGGCTGACGCCCTTGAGGCAGTAGACGATGAGCATTCCGAAGATGGCGGCGGGCAGCACATGGCCCAGATACTCCACCACCTCAGGCACCTTGCCGCCCCGGGAGCCGAACACCAGAAAAGGCAGAAAGCGGGTGAGCATGGTCGCCGCCGCGCAGACGGCGATGGTCAGGATGAACTGGATATTGCTCATTTTGCCGCCTCGCTTTCTTTGGCCTCGATGGGGCGGCGGAACAGCAGCAGTGCCACAAGGATGCAGACCATCGAGGGGATGAGGAAGCTGCCTGAGCCGAAGATGCGCAGGCAGACCAGCGGCGCGGCAATGCCGATGATGGCGCTGGCGTGCTGCTTTTCCTTTTCCCACTGGTTGAGGAAGATGACCACGAACATGGCCGTCATGACGAAATCGACGCCCTCGGTGCTGAAGGGCAGGACAGAGCCGAGGGCCGCGCCCATGGCCGCGCTGGCGACCCAGTAGATCTGGTCCAGCAGGGTGATGAAGAACATGAACCAGCCCTTATCCACGCCCTCGGGCGGCTCTGCCGAGCAGGTGATGGAGAAGGTCTCGTCGCTCATGGCAAAGATCATGTAGGCGCTGCGCAGGCCGTAGCCGCGGTAGCGCTGCAGCATGGTCAGGCCGTAAAAAAGATGCCGCGCCTGGATCATCAGCGCCATCAGAAAGGCCGACACCGGCGCAAAGCTGCCCAGAAGCAGCGATGCCAGCACGAATTCCAGCGAGCCGCCGTACACTACCGTACCCATCAGGGGTGGCAGCCAGACCGGCAGGCCCAGCGACTGCACATAGATGCCGTAGCCGAGGCCCAGCACCAAATATCCGGCAAACACCGGCAGCGTCTGAGGCGCTGCAGCCCGGAACGCGCGCCATACCGGTGCGCGGTTCAAATTTGTTTCGTTTTGTTCCTGCATTTATTTCAACCCTCCAATACAGTAGTATAACAGGTTTATCTGCATTTGCAAGAACTATTTATAAAGCAAAGAGGGTTCTGTGCGGCCGCACAGAACCCTCTTTGCTTTCTATCTTTTATTTTTTGGTGAGGTCTTTCGTGTAGAGGGCGCGGGTGGCGTTCAGGACAGCGAGGACCATGACGCCGACGTCGGCGAAGATGGCCGCCCACATATTGGCGATACCCAGAGCGCCCAGCAGCAGGCAGGCCGCCTTGATGGCCAGAGCAAAGACGATGTTCTGGTAGACGATGCTCTTGGTGCGGCGGGCAATGCGCATGGCGAGGGCGATCTTGGCCGGGTCGTCATCCATCAGGACGACGTCGGCGGCCTCAATGGCGGCGTCAGAGCCCAGAGCACCCATGGCGATGCCCACATCCACACGGGAGAGGACAGGGGCGTCGTTGATGCCGTCGCCCACGAAGGCCAGCATCTCTTTGGGCTTCTTGGCGGCCAGGAACTTCTCGATCTGGTCCACCTTATCGCCGGGCAGCAGGCCGGCGTGGTACTCGTCGATGCCCAGCTCTGCCGAGACAGCCTTTGCCACCGGCTCTGCGTCGCCGGTGAGCATGACGGTCTTGCGGACGCCGGCCTGCTTGAGGCCCTTGATGGCCTGTGCGCTGTGGGGCTTCACCACGTCGGAGATGAGCAGATAGCCCGCATACTTGCCGTCGATGGCCACATGGACGATGGTGCCGGTCTGGGGGACATCGGGGACGGTGAGGCCCAGCTTTGCCATCAGGCGGGCATTACCGGCAGCGACCAGCTTGCCGTCCACCTTGGCGGTGACACCGTGGCCGCCCAGCTCCTCCACGTCGGTGACGCGGGCAGCGTCGATGTCCTTGCCGTAAGCAGCCTTGATGCTCAGGGAGATGGGGTGCTTCGACCAGCTCTCGGCCAGCGCAGCGGCTTCCACGAGGGAATCTTCGGTACCGCCCTCCACGGGACAGACCTTGACGACCTTGAAGGTACCCTGGGTCAGGGTGCCGGTCTTATCGAAGACGACGACGCGGGTATCGGCCAGCTCTTCCAGATAGGTCGAGCCCTTGACGAGGATGCCGCAGGCAGAGGCGCCGCCGATGCCGCCGAAGAAGCTCAGCGGGATAGAGATGACCAGTGCGCAGGGGCAGCTGATGACGAGGAAGGTGAGGGCGCGGTAGACCCAATCGCCGAAGCGGGCGGGCTGGCCCATCAGCAGCAGAACGATGGGGGGAATGAAGGCCAGCGCCAGCGCGCCGTAGCAGACCGCCGGGGTATACACCCGGGCAAAGCGGGTGATAAAGTTCTCGGCGCGGGCCTTCTTCATGCTGGAATTTTCCACGAGGTCGAGAATTTTAGAGACGGTGGATTCGCCGAACTCCTTGGTAGTCCTGACCTTGAGCAGGCCGCTCATGTTGACACAGCCGCTGATGACCTCATCGCCGGACCGGACATCCCGGGGCAGGCTCTCGCCGGTGAGGGCGGCGGTGTTGAGGGTGGAAGCGCCCTCGACGATGACGCCGTCGATCGGCACACGCTCGCCGGGCTGGACCACGATGATGGTGCCGATCTCGACCTCATCGGGGTCCACCTGCTCCAGCTTGCCGTCCTCGCCCTCGATGTTGGCGTAGTCGGGCCGAATGTCCATCAGGGCCGAGATGCTGCGGCGGCTCTTGCCGACGGCAACGCCCTGGAACAGCTCGCCGATCTGGTAGAAGATGATAACGGCACAGCCCTCGACGTAATCGCCCAGCGCGAATGCGCCCACGGTGGCAACGGCCATCAGGAAGCATTCATCAAAGGGCTGACGGTTCTTGATGCCCAGAAGGGCCTTGCGGAGCACATCCCAGCCCACCACGAGGTAGGGGATGCAGTAGAGCAGCAGCTCCACCGACGCGGGCAGAGGCGGCAGCAACTTGAGCACCAGCACCAGCGCCAGAGCGGCGATGATGCGGTACAGCATTTTCTTTTGTTTTTTCGTCACGGGTCCCAGCCTCCTTTTGGGGCAGTTTTCTCAGATTCAACAGGTTTTCCCCACAAGGGGCTTGTTTTCCACGCTTTCCCCCGGCTTTTCCACGAGGTTTTCCCGCAAAAAGCCGCAAATGCGCGTTCATTTTTCTTTTTTTGCACCCAGAATGTTGAAAACGCCGTGGAAATTGTTGAAAACCGATTTATTTTTCCACATTTTCCACGCGCATCCCGGCAGTGTAAGTCGAAACTCAGATGCCAAAGATCTCGCAGTCGTCCTCGACCTTCTTGCAGGCGGAGAGGACGTTCTGCATGGTAGCCTTGACGTCCGCGCCTTCGTCGAACTCGACGTTCATCTTCTGGGTCATAAAGCTGACGGTGGCCTTTGCGACGCCGGCGACCGTGTTGGCGGCATCCTCCATCTTCTGGGCGCAGTTTGCGCAGTCAACTTCGATCTTGTAGCTCTTTTTCATAATAAATACCAGCCTTTCTTTCTATATCCCCGCTCCGCCGCCGGGTGCAGCAGAGCTTGCAGCGTTTTGGGGGCATCACTCTTCGATGTGGTCCATGCCCATGGAGAGGATGCTGCGCACATGGTCATCGTCCAGTGCATAGTAAATGGTCTTGCCGTCGCGGCGGAAGCGGACGAGCTTTGAGTCCTTGAGCACCCGCAGCTGATGGCTCACCGCCGACTGGCTGAGCTGAACGGCATTTGCAATGTCCTGCACGCACAGCTCATCGTCGTGGAGGGCGTAGAGTATCTTGATGCGGGTAGAATCGCCGAACACCCGGAACAAATCGGCCAGCTCGTAGAGCACCTCATCGTCCGGCAGCACCGGCGGGGCCTTGGGCAGCTTCTGTTCTGGGGCAAGAGCATTCTCAGCCATCGTTGTCATCCTTTCGCTTTAATATATGAACATCTGTTCATGTGTTCATGATAACACGCCGTATGGCTCCTGTCAAGGGGATTTGTGCAAAAAAACAGCATTCTCTTAAAATTGATAAAACAGACCGCAAAACGCAAGAAATTTGCAGTTTTATTTTGCAGGAAGGGTGCAATTTAGGGCAAAAGAAAAAGGCAGTCCTGACCAAACTGCCTTTTTCTAAAGCACTGCATTCATGCCCGCTTCTTCTTTTTATCGTCCGCCGCCCACGGCAGATACATGAGGAACAGCGCCAGCGCGGTGGCAGGCAGGAAGCCCAGGATATAATATTTTTCGCCCAGCAGGGCCGTGAAGGTGCTGGTGATGATGTTCCCGTAGGGATTATTGAGGAAATAGAAGTTGGTGTTAAGGGACTGATTCAGAAAGTAGATAGGCAGGGCAGAGCCGAACAGGAACGCCAGCACCTGCGGCACCCGCCGGAGACTGGGACGGTAGCCGCCCGCCACCAGCAGGACTGGATAGAGTACCAGCAGGGCATGGATACTGACGGAGTGCAGATTGATGAGCGTCCACCAAGAGGGGACATCCAGCCAGCTGGGGCAGAGCAGGGCCAGCATTGCACCCGGGATACAGAGGGCATACAGCTCCTCTTTGCACCAGTTTCTGTCCGTGATCGTGTTGTACAGACAGACGAAGACGTTGATATTGCACAGGTGCAGGGGCAGATAGCTCCAATTCCACTGGCCGGTCAGGGCCATCCCCAGCAGAAGGGCAGCTTCGTCCAGCAGGAGCAAAGCGGTGACTCCGACTAAAATGCGCCGCCGGGTGCGGGCAGAACTGCGGCGATACCACAGGGCCGCCCCCACGATAAAGGCAAGCGAAATGGCCAGCTCCATGAGGTGGACAGTGCCATACAGCGGGTAGCATCGGTAATCGGCCCCGTATTCGGCGTGGGTGATGTCGTAGGATTTCCAGAAATCGTTCATCTTCTTTCCCTCCTTGTCCAGCTTATGATACCGCGTTTAGCCTCAGACGGAAAGAGTTTTGAAGGAAAATCCCGAAAACAGGTGCAATAGTGTGAGTTTTGTGGTATCCTTACAAATGTGAAATTATCTGCCGCAAACCGCGGCATCACGACAAATTAAGAAAGAGGGAATTTTTATATGTTAGAAACCGGAATCCGCGGCAAGCAGAGCGTCGCCGTGACCCCCGAGAACACCGCCAAGACCATGGGCAGCGGCACGCTGAACGTCTTCGCCACCCCCGCACTGGTGGCGCTGGCCGAAAAGACCTGCTGGATGAGCGTCGCCGACGCTCTGGACGAGGGCTGCGGCTCTGTGGGCACCAAGCTGGAGCTGGAGCACACCGCACCCACCCCCGTGGGCATGACCGTCACCTGCGAGAGCGAGCTGACCGCTGTGGAAGGCCGTAAGCTGGTGTTCAAAGTCTCCCTGTACGACGAGAAAGGCCCTGTGGGCGGCGGCGTCCACGAGCGCTTTGTGGTCAACGACGCAAAGTTTGCCGCCAAGGCCGAGAGCAAGAAGGGCTAAGACTCTTTTTTCTCGGCGAGCTCGATGGGCGGCGGGTCGGCAGCCAGCAGCTGCTGCTCGGCCCGGGCCTGAGCTTCCTGCAAAAGCCGTGCCGCCTGTTCGCTGGCACGGAACAGCTCTAAATACATCGCTTTATAGTCCGGCGCAGCCAACACCCCCTTCCGTGTCCCATCACGTTAGAAGCTGTTTTTGTAAGCAGAGTGCATCGAACGACGAGAATTTTTGCTCGCAGACAAGGCGATTTTCCGCAGCAATCCTGAGCGGATTGCAAGGGAAAGCAACGCAGTATGCGGGCAAAAAGGCCGTTCGGGCGGTGTGCAATGCTTATGAAAACGGCTTCTAAAGGGTTAGTCTGCCCGGCAGGCTGCAAAAAAATTACCTGAGGAGTTTATCATGAAAAAAACCAATCTCTCGTGGGTGGGTGCTCTGTTGGTATTTGCCCTGCTGTTGTGGTGTACCGCCGCAACGCCCGGCAAAATCGACGACCCTTCCACCTACACCTGCGCCGTGTACAGCTCGGCGCTGTCCCTGCTGCCCCCTGTGGTGGCCATCGTGCTGGCCCTGAACACCAAAGAGGTCTACACCTCGCTGCTGGTGGGCATCGCCACCGGCGCACTGCTCTACGCCAACGGCAATCTTGAGCTGGCGCTGACCACCCTCTTCTTCAACGAAGACGGCGGCATGGTGTCCAAGCTGTCCGATTCCAGCAACGTGGGCATCCTCGTCTTTCTGGTGATGCTGGGCATTCTGGTGGCCCTGATGAACAAGGCCGGCGGCAGCGCCGCCTTTGGCCGCTGGGCCTCCACCCACATCCACACCCGGGCGGGCGCACAGTTCGCCACCCTGCTGCTGGGCATCCTCATCTTTGTGGACGACTACTTCAACTGCCTGACCGTCGGTTCCGTCATGCGCCCGGTCACTGACCGGCAGAAGGTCTCCCGCGCAAAGCTGGCCTACCTCATCGACGCCACCGCAGCACCCGTCTGCATCATCGCGCCGGTGTCCAGCTGGGCCGCCGCCGTCACATCCTCTGTGCCGGAAGGCTCGGGCATCAACGGCTTTACCATGTTCCTGCGCACCATCCCTTATAACTACTACGCCATCCTCACCATGGTGATGAGCCTCTTCCTCATCTTCAGCGGCCTCGACTACGGCCCCATGAAAAAGCACGAGGATAACGCCCTGCTGGGCGACCTCTTCACCACCGACGACCGCCCCTACGGCGACGACGTGGACGACGGCAGCGACACCCGCGGCCATGTGGTGGACCTCATCGCGCCGGTGCTGGTGCTCATCGCGGCCTGCATCTTCGGCATGGTGTACACCGGCGGCTTCTTTGAGGGTGTAGACTTCATCACCGCCTTCGCAGATTGCAGCGCCTCTGTGGGCCTCGTGATGGGCAGCGCCATTGCGCTGATGTTCACCTTCGTGTTTTACCGGGTGCGGGGCGTCATGACCTTTCAGGACTTCGCCGCCTGCATCCCCGAGGGCTTCAAGGCCATGGTCAGCCCCATGCTCATCCTGACGCTGGCGTGGACCCTTTCCGGCATGACCGGCCTGCTGGGCGCAAAATATTACGTCGCCAGCCTGCTCAGCGGCTCTGCGGCGGCTCTGCAGTACCTGCTGCCCATCATCATCTTTGTGGTGGCGGTCTTCCTGGCCTTTGCCACCGGCACGTCCTGGGGTACTTTCTCGATTCTGGTCCCCATCGTCTGCCACGCCTTCCCGGAGGGTGAGATGCTGGTGGTCTCCATCGCCGCCTGCCTGTCCGGCGCGGTCTGCGGCGACCACTGCTCGCCCATCTCCGACACCACCATCATGGCCTCTGCCGGCGCGCATTGCAGCCACGTGAACCATGTCTCCACCCAGCTGCCCTACGCCATGACCGCTGCCGCCATCTCGGCGGGCTGCTATCTGCTCTGCGGTGCAGCACAGGCTGTCCTCGGCGATGCCGCCAACACCCTGACCTCCTTCGTGCTGCTGGCCTGTGCCATCGTCATCGAACTCGTCGTGCTCAGCCTCGTCAGGGCGCGGATGGGCCATACTGGGAAGGAAGAAGTCACAAAATCTTAACGGAATCGTAGATTTTTGTCTTCCCCTCCGGCGCAAATCATGGTATACTTATCAAAAGAGTAAATTTTTTGAGCTATTTGCTCACTGGAGGAAAACCCCATGCTGGAAGAAGTCTTTCAGGACGTCTATACAAAATTCAAGCTGCATTTTTATCAGAATGTATTTCAGCGCTTTGCCACCCGCGAAGCCACGCTGACCACGGTGGAGTCCTTCTGCATGGAGGGCATCATGGCGATGGGGGAGCCCACCATTGCGGAGTTTTCCCGCATGATGGGCATCTCCACCCCCAACGCGGCCTATAAAATCGGCAGCCTCGTCAAAAAGGGCTATGTGGAGAAGATCCAGTCCACCACCGACCGCCGCGAATACTTCCTGCGCCCCACCCAGAAATACATCGATTACTACAGCATCAGCTATTCTTACCTGCACACGGTCATCGAGCGTGTGCGCAAGCGCTTCCCGGCTGAGGACTGCGACAAGATGGAGCAGATGCTCTCGGTCATCAGCACCGAGCTGATGCCGGAGCTGGATATGCTGGCCAAGTGCCGCCACCCCGAAGCTCCCAAATCGGAAGAATAAAATACAGCACGACGAAAGAGGCCGTTGTAAAACACAACGGCCTCTTTGTTATGCTGTCTTACAGCAGTTCGTTATGCTCGACCCCGCCGACGGTCAGCCTTGCATCTGCGCCGCTGTGGGTGAGGGCGAAGAGGGTGTCCTCCACGCCCAGCGACAGCATGGCGTCGATGTCCAGCGCCGTCTCGCGGCTCTTGGTACGGAAGACGAGGGTATCTGCGCCCTGCGCTTTCAGGTCTGCCAGATTGCCCAGACGGCCGGAGAGGATGGCGGTGTCAGAATCCGCTGTGACGATGTAGCGGGCATTTTCCAGATACATCTCGTAGGCATGAGCGCCGGTGACAGTGAGGACGATGGCGGCGTCACTCGAGTTTTCTTCTGCCGCAGGCTGCATGACCGGCAGAATCTTCACGCTCGTCGAGCCACATCCCTTGCAGAAGTATTCTACTTCGCCTGCCGAGTCCTGAGTTGCAGCCACACGATTCGCTTCTTGCCAATCGTGGATATGTTCACTCTCGGTTTTTCCATCAACTCGAGTCACTGAGCCTCCAGTCATCTCCGAAAAATCCAGTTCGAGTTCTTCACCTTCGGTCAAGTTTTGGTCTCCTCCTGCACCTTTGTAAAGAGCACCAGAGCCAATAGCTGCTCCCGCCTTGAATAGACCGGATTGTTTTCCTCCTTTCGCGGTGACCTGCGCATTTCCGAGAATCTTCACGATTCCCTTGGCTGCAAAGCCTCCACCAATTCCGGCAGATGCACAGCCTCCTTCTGCATTCACTTTTGCATTCTCAGAAATCGTAACGTCGCCGACATTCCAGCCTCCACCTCCGATGCCTGCACCTCCTCGCTCACACATACCTCCGATTGCGTTTTCAATTACTGCATTTCCGGAGATGGTAACAGTTCCTTTTGCTCCGCCGCCGCCGATACCAGCGCCGTTATAGTTTCCCTGTGCTTTTTTGATGACCGCATTTCCGGTAATCGTCACCTCGGCCTTTCCGCTCCAGCCTCCTCCGATTCCAGCACCATACAGTCCGCCAGTTGCCGTGATCGTTCCTCCCTCAATTACTAATTTCGACGTCCCCTGTTTACCTCCTGAGCTTCCAATTCCTGCGGCATTACTTCCACCAGAGGCCACCAGTGAGTCCTGCGTGCTGTCTGCTGTAATCGTTAGCTTTCCGTTTGAGGTGCTATCATTCTTTTCCACGCCAGCATGGCTGTTTCCACTCTTCAGGGTATTATCTCCCTCCAGCTTCAGGGTCGTGTCACCTTCGCCTTTTACAGACAGCGCGGCCTTATTATCTTTGCTCACATCGATATTCACGTTTTCGATCGTGACCGTCGTATCCTTTTTGGTGTAGTTGTTGATGATCGTAATGATATGCTTCGCCGCTTCGCTCACAGCCTTTGTCACCGTGCCGGCGGTGTTGGCCTCAAAGGTCATGATGTCCTTGTCGTCATCTTCGTCATCTGCGTCCTCCTCGACAGGCTTCTGCCCGGTCGGTGCCTCGAGGGTGGCGGCGGCGGTCTTCCCTTCGGGCTTCTGCGTGTCCGGCGTCTTCGGCTCGACATCCGCAGGCTCTGGGTCGTCCTTTTCCTGGGCTTCCCCGCTTTTCACGTTCTCGGGCCAGACGATGAGCTCCGTGCCGGTATTCTCCGCAGGCGCTCCCGGCTCGGCATCCACCACCGGCTTCTGTTTTTCGACCTCGTCCGCCGACCCGTCAGAGTTGTTCTTGGTCTGTTTGTCCGGGTCCTCGCCGCCCTTGATGACTACCTCCGTCTTGTCTATTTCGCCGATGTCATCTTTGTTTTTCGCATCGCCGACACGGACATAGGTTTCGCCCTTTTCCGTAACGGTCACCGTAATATCACCGTTATTGATGTAATAATCCTTTGCCAGTGCCGTCGGGGCTGCCGCCGAAAGCGCCACACTCAGGGCCAGCGCGGCTGCCGCCGCACGCTTCATATTTTTCCGTAACCGCATACTTTTTTACCTCCTGAATTATTGCAGGCTTCTGCGATTTTATTTTACCCCCCCCCTATATTTTTGTCAAGTCCTTTTCATGACATACCAGCGTACATTCATGAAGGGTGTGACTTTCCCGATATGCCCCAAAAAGAAGGGGCTATTTTGCAGCAGCCCCTTTCTCATTATCACATAAAAGCGAAGCTGCGGCCGCCCCGACGGAACGGGACAGCCGCAGCTTCATGGGAATGTAAAAGACAGAGCTTATCTGGATGTTGGGGGTTATGCGTTCTCCTGTGCAGCATTTGCAGCAGCACGCTTGTTGATCTTGCTCTGGTTGTAGACAGAGTAGACGATGACCAGAATAGCGACCGTTGCAAAGACCATTGCGATGGGAGAAGTGGTGATGGCGAAGAAGTTGCCGCGCTGGATGTTCATGTAACGCACGAAGTTCTTCTCGCACATGGGTCCCAGAATGAGGGCCAGCAGGATGGGAGAAAGCGGGAACTCGTACTTGTTCATCAGCCAGCCGATGATGCCGAAGGCGACACAGACGCCCACGTCAAAGGCATTCTTGTTGATGGAGAAAGCACCCAGCAGGGAGATGACAAGGATGATGGGGTAGAGCATCTTCTTCTCGACGGAGACGATCTTTGCAAAGAAGCGGACGCCCAGGCAGCCGACGACCAGCATGCAGAGGTTTGCCAGCATCAGAGCCGCAAAGACGCGGTAGACGGTGGGCAGCTCGGTGACGTACATCATGGGGCCGGGGGTGATGCCCTTCATGATGAAGGCACCCAGCAGGATGGCGGTGACGGAGTCACCGGGGACGCCCAGAGACAGCAGGGGGATCATAGCGCCGCCGGAGCAGCCGTTGTTGGCGGACTCGGTAGCAGCAACGCCGTTGGGGATGCCGGTGCCGTACAGCTCGGGGTGCTTGCTGGCGGACTTGCTGGCGCCGTAGGAAACGAAGACGGCGATGTCACCGCCTGCGCCGGGGATGGCGCCGATGAAGGTGCCGATGAGGCCGCCGGAGAGGATGTTGGGCCAGATCTTCTTGATGGTCTTCCAATCGGGCAGGACGTTGGTGATTTTCTCGTTGGACTTCTGCTCATGCTCTTCGCCGCGGATGATGCGCTCAACGCCGGCGATGACTTCAGAGACAGCGAACAGACCGATCAGAGTGGGGATGAACTGGAAGCCATCCAGCAGGCCGGTCTGCTTGGTGGTGATGAAGCGGGGGATGCCGTTGGTGGGGTCGAGGCCGACGGTGCAGAGCAGCATACCGAAGAAGGCGCTGATGAGGCCCTTGGCCACAGACTTACCGGAAATTGCGACGATGACCGACAGGCCGAAGACGGCCAGCATGAACATCTCGCCGGGGCCGAAGTTCATGGCCATGTCAGCGACCAGCGGAGACAGGAAGGTCATGACCAGTGCGCCGATGACGCCGCCGCAGAAGGACGCGAACATGGCGACGGACAGAGCCTTGCCGGCCTGACCCTTCTTGCACATGGGGTAGCCGTCCAGCAGGGTGGCGGCTGCAGCGGGCGTGCCGGGGGCGTGGATGAGGATAGCGGAAATGGAACCGCCGTACATACCGCCGCAGTAGATGCCCAGCAGCAGGCCGATGGACGGGATGAGGTCCATGCCGAAGGAGAAGGGGATGAGCAGCGCCACGCCCATGGTGGCGGTCATGCCCGGGATAGCGCCCAGCAGAACGCCGCCCAGTGCGCCGATGAAGGTCATCAGAAGGACCTCGGGGTTGGACCAGACAGTCGCATAGCTGGAAAGAAGCAGACTAAAATCCATAACTGTGCTCCCTCCTTATATCATGTCCACGAGGGTGCGCAGGAAGTTCAGCGGACCCAGCGGAATATTGACGGTAAGCACCTTGTAGAACACCAGCCACATCAGCAGCGGCACCAGAACGCTCACAAGGATCATCTGCACCCAGTTGCGCTTGCCGATGAGGAACATGATGATCATCGAGAGCACCACAGCGCACAGGATGTAGCCGCAGCTCTTGAACAGAGCCGCGAACAGCACACAGAGGAGCATGACGAGGTAAGCAGCGGCCACGCCCTTATCCTTGAGGGGATTCAGAGTGCCGACTTCGGCAGCAACGGGGTCGGTGGGCTTCATGGTACCCATCAGCTTGAAGATGGACTGGATGAGCAGGACCACCGAGAAGATGAGCATACCCACGATCATGACGCGGGGGAAGGTGGAAGCCTGCACATAGGTGTTGGCCACCTCAGGGAAATTATCGGTCTGGAACCACGCCCAGATGCCGATGGCGAGGAAAATGATGGAGCCTACCAGATTGGAGAAGGCCATCGTTTTCATTTTGTCTTTGTTCAAAAGGGGTTCCTCCTCTCTATATCTTCTCATAAAAAAGGGCAGGCATGAACTGCCTGCCCCAGCAAATACTCAGAGAGACAAATCAGAGGCCGACAGCGTCCATAGCAGCTGCGACATCGACAGCAGCCTGCTTCAGGTAGTCAGCATAGCCCTGTGCATCCAGATAGGAGATCGCCTGACCGTTGTTGTTCATGAAGGTCACGAAGTCCGGGTCCTCGATGGCAGCGGCGCAGGCCTCTTCCAGACGGGTCATGATGGCATCATCAACGCCCAGAGGAGCGGCCATACCGCGCTGGGTGTAGTAGGTGATGTCGTAGCCCTGCTCCTTACAGGTAGGAACATCGGGGAAGACGGGGTTGCGCTCTTCGTCCATGACGCCCAGGCAGATCAGGTCGCCGGACTCGATGAAGCTGCGAGCTTCGGCCAGAGAGACGGTAACGCCCTGAATGAAGCCGCCGGCTGCGTTCTGGACAGCGGTAGCAGCGCCTTCCTGATAGGTGATCATCTGGATGTCGATGCCGGTAGCGCTCATCAGGTAGCCGCCAGCGATGTGCCAGACAGAAGCGTTGGAAGAACCGCCCATCTGCACCTCACCGGGGTGAGCCTTGCAGTAATCAATGAAACCGGGCAGGTCGGTGATGCCGTTGTCAGCAGCCCACTTTGCGCCGACGGTGATGGCAGCTGCGTCGGTGTTGACGCGGCACAGGGGAGCGTAATTCTCCCAGGTCAGTTCACTGGTGCCCAGCTTCTTGTAGGTAGCCAGCTCGAAGGTGATCATACCGATGGTGTAGCCGTCGGTGTTGGCGTCTGCGATCGCCTGATGGCCCAGGATACCGCCGCCGCCAGTCTGGTTATCGACGGTCAGGGTGACGCCCAGGTTCTTGCCCATGGCCTCGCAGAATGCGCGCAGGCAGGAGTCCGTGCCGCCGCCTGCAGACCAGGGGCAGATGACGGAAATACCCTTGGTGGGGTAGTCGGTGGACTTGCCGCCGGCAGCGGTGCTGGCAGCAGTGGAAGCTGCGGTAGAGGTGGCAGTGCTGCTGGAAGAACCGCCGCAGGCGGTCAGGACGCCAGCTGCACCCACAGCAGCAGAAGCTGCGAGGAAGTCACGACGAGAGATCTTTTTCATTTCTTGTTACCTCCGATTCACATTGCGTTTATCCGTATTATGGCAGCGCCGTGCTTTGCTCACGGCGCCATTCCTTCCGCATACGGGTCGCCTTTGGATATTATGATAGCGCATATTTTCTCATCCCGCAATTAGATTCAAGCACAAATTTTTCAGGCAATGTTTGTACAAAGTGACCCGTTTGATTAGTTTTTGAAGCCTTCTGCAAGCCTTCCTTTCGATTCTTAGCTCTTATATCCAAAATTCTTTGCTGATGTATTTTTGATGCATGCAGTCATTTTGAAATTCCATCTGTTCATCGTCCAGATTTCATTGTATAATAATATTGTATAAAAATGTCGTAATATTATAAAGATACGCAGCCAGCCGCCCGCGCGGCCCGTTCGGAGGCAATGTTTTCATGCTTTACCGCATCTGGTCCTCTACACCAAGCTCGTCGTGGGTCTGCTCTGGCTGGTACATCTGCCGCTGCTGTCCCGCATCCTCGCTGTGGCCGACTTCACCGACCGCCACCGCCGCCGGGGCGAGACGGACGCCCAAATCGCCGCGGCCCTCCGCGAGTGTGCCGGACATGCGTTCGACCCACAGTGCGTGGAAGTCATGTGCGGAATGCTCACTGAAAGGATGTAAGAAGGAGGATGCTCCATGCCGGACGAAAAGATGAAATATCCACTGCTGGAATTCGAGTACGATAAATCGATCTATGAGGCAGCGCTGCAGCTGAACCCTCACCCAGCGTTCATGGATACCATCCCGCCAAGCTCCGAGGACTATATGCACGACGAGTTCGGATTTTATGACGACGATGACACGAACGCCCTAGCCCACACCGTGTATGTTCTAAAAGAACTCGAAGCAATCACATCGTCCCAGCGCTTTTCCCGTGACCATGCGACCCTGTTGTGGGAGCTTAGTGAGGATTTTTCCCATTACTGCTTCTGCGTCAAATACGGCTCCGGAAGCAAGGAAACGCTCTTTGCTTTTATGGAGGCCATGCTTTTTTACGGCTGTGACAAGCGGGTGTACGACGAAGTCGTCGAATGGAATCGGGCCGCCAACGAGGGCGAATACCCTTCCGAAGACCAGATCTTCAATTTCGATGCGCTCTACATCAAAATGGGCGATCGCTTTCTTTTTCTTGACAACAATATTTCTGCTGCGCTCAAATTTTACAGTCTGCCGACCTTAAAATGGCATGTCGATCGTTCTGCGTCCTCTAAGCTCGCCAAGAATTATTCCGTCGAATTCGATCAGGAATACGAAACTCTGGCCGATCTTGCGCGGGGAAACTTTTATATTTCCCCAAGCTACCTCCGTTCTCGCTTTATGCAACTCTACAACAAGATCCTCGTGTTCCCGTCTCGCGTATTCCCGTCCGAAGAAAAGGCCAGCAGCGAGCTTCTTTCCCTCGTTGCTGAATATGCACATCTCTCCCACGATCTGATGGAAAGTTCGTTTGGTCAAAAGCGCATCGTCGCTCTGATGACGATCGTGCTGACGCAGAAGCTTCTCATCACTGAGCTTGCGCGGCTTGCCGACGACCCCGGCCACAGCCGGGCGAAAAAAGATCTTGTCATTCGGAAAGTAGCCCTGCTGAAAGGCACACCCTTCCAACCGCTGGCCAGCGCCGCTCACCAGCTTACCATCGACCCCAACACGCTTTCCTATGACGACTACCTGCAGCTGGTCAAGGCGGCACATCTGTCCGACCTTCTCCTCACGGAGCTGAGCGCAGAGGACAGCTCCCGCCTCATCGCCTACTACACCTCCTCCGAAGTTTTCTCCTATATGCTGCCCGAGAAGTGTACCGGCGAGAAAAAAGACCGTCTGGGCAGGCTGACGGTGATGCATCTCTCCTACATGAACGACCCCAACGAAGGCCAGACCCTCCGCAAAGCTCTGGCAGGCAGGTACGACACCGAGAAAAAGGGGCGCAAACAGCTGAACGTTCCCTATGTCTTCGTCAAATGCTTCAGCCCCCGCATCGATTATCTTCCCATGTGGGAGATGTACGGCGACCACGCCCGTGGCTGCTGCCTTGTGATCAACTGGGTCTTGTCCAAGCTGAACACAAAATATGACGACCCCACGCTGTATCGTGTCTGCTATCTCCGGAAAACGGACGGTCGTTACCGGGCAGACCCCTCGGACAATCAGGGGTTTTCCGACTCCCCGGAAATCGTCCAGAAAGGCTGCACCCGCATCAATGCCCATCTGGACGAGCTGGCCCAGATCGCAGACCGACTCCCCCAGTCGCTTCTCCACTATTTTGACGACATTCTGGACAAGGTCCGCTACCTCTTCAAAGACAGCAGCTACAGCTACGAGCAGGAGCTGCGGGTCATCTACCAGACGAAGGACAACATCCTCCACACCGACGGCGACAAACCGTGGCTTTTCGTCCAGACACCTTTTCCTCTCCAATTAGACGAAGTCATTCTGGGACCGAAGTTCCCGGACGTCAGCACCCGGGTACCTTACCTGCAGGAGCAGCTCGACCTGATGTGCGAAAAGACCGGTACGGAGAAGCCGCTCATCACTCTTTCTGAAATCGACTACCGTTGACACAAAAACAGCCCACAGGCCGGATTTTTGTCCGTCTGCGGGCTGTTTTTATTTCCTGTGAAATCATACCTTCCCGGCGCCCTTGTCCAGTATCTTGCCGAAGCGGGAAAAGAAGGTGATGGCTGTAGTTGTCGCTGCCAGAATATCACTGACCGGCTCGGCGAGAAAGACGCCGAAGCACTTATCTGCCGTGAAGCAGGGCAGAATAAAAATCAGCGGGATAAGCAGGATGATCTTGCGCAGACAGGCCAGCAGGAGGCTGACTTTGGCCTGACCCAGCGCCATAAAGCTCTGCTGGCAGGCGATCTGAACGCCCATGGCGAGGATGCCCGCCATGTAGATGCGCATGGCCCATGTGGTGTATTCGATGAGGGCGGCATCCGAGGTAAAGATGCCCGCCACCACGCCGGGGGCCAGCATCATGAGCAGCCAGAACAGGGTGGTATAGCCGAAGCAGAGGGTGAGCTGGAAGCGGAACGCCTCCTTGACGCGGGGCTTTTTGCCTGCGCCGAAGTTGAAGCTCATGACCGGCTGGCCGCCCTGACAGATGCCCTGAATGGGCAGGGTGCAGAGCTGGGAGGCGCTGGTGATCACCGTCATGGCACCCACCGCCACATCACCGCCGTAGCGGGCCAGACTGGAGCTGAAGCTGATGGAGAGCAGGCTCTCGGTGGAGAGCATCACAAAGGTGGAGATGCCCAGCCCCATCACCGGCAGGATGATGTTCCGCTCCACTTTGAGGTTTTCTTTCCGCAGTTTGAGGATGGTCTTGGGGCCGGTGAGGAACTTCAATATCCAGCAGGCACCCACGGCCTGACTGAGTACCGTCGCCACTGCCGCACCCCGGACGCCCCAGCCAAGACCAAAAATCAGGATCGGGTCGAGGATGATGTTGATGACTGCGCCGATGACCGTCGTGAGCATGCTGATCTTCGCAAAGCCCTGGGTCGTGATGAAGGGGTTCATGCCCATGACCAGCAGCACGAACACCGAGCCGAGGATGTAGATGCGGCCATAGGCCACCGCATAGGGGAGAGTGGCGTCGCTGGCACCGAAGAGCCGCAGCAGGGCGGGTGCACCGGCATAGAAGCCCGCCGTCAACACCACAGCGAAAAACAGCAGCATGGTAAAGCTGTTGCCGATGATTTTTTCGGCCTCGTCTTTATTGCCCTGTCCCAGCGCGATGGCCGTGCGGGGCGCACCGCCCGCACCGATGAGCATGGCGAAGGCGTTCAGGAGCATAAGGATCGGCGCAAACAGGCCCACGCCCGTCAGCGCCGCCGCGCCGATGCCCTCGATGTGGCCGATGTAAATGCGGTCTACGATGTTATAGAGCAGATTGACCACCTGCGCCACCACGGCGGGTATCATCAGCTGCAAAAGCAGGGGCTTGACCGGCCCGCTGCCCATATCCTGTCGATTCTGTGCCATAGGTTCTCCTTTGAGCATATACTTCAAATTTGAAATAAATATAGCACACCCCGCTCTGCCTGTCAAGCACAAGGGAAAGGGCTTTTTGTATTTCCAGTTGACGGAAAGGCGGGATTTTGCTATAATAATTAAGCTGTATTGTGAATATGGAGCATTACTCAAGTGGTCGTAAGAGGTCGCACTCGAAATCTAACTGGCTTTTTGGAAGTGGTTTTCCGGTTTTGCTAGGTTTCATGCGGGTTTTCCGACTTCGTGAGGGAACGATTTTCTGGCGTTCTCTCCTGCAATTCTCTCCAAAGTTTTCCCAGAATGCACGGCGCATTCTAAAATTTAATATCTGGAGCATTACTCAAGTGGTCGTAAGAGGTCGCACTCGAAATGCGATAGGCCGGGAGACCGGTGCCAGGGTTCGACTCCCTGATGCTCCGCCAAATCGAATGGACAGATGAATTTTATTCGTCTGTCCATTCTTTTTTGCCGGAACATCGCCCGTCCACCCTGTCTTGTGGGCGTATGGCATCATGCTGACGCATTGCCATAGCATAGCGAAAAGAACATACAAAAAATTGAAGCATATTAATAACAATTCTTACAACATTGATAAAACAATTTGATGCGGAAAAGTTAAAGTTTTCTGAAATTTGTATTTGCTGCAACACAGCAAGTTATTAAAACGCACAAAACCCCCGCTCCACAAAAAACGAGACGGTATTCAAGTGCTTGAGTGCCGACTACATTAATAATAAGTCCAAGATTTGATTGCAACAGCTTCGGTAAAACAATGTCAACAAGCGGGCCTACGACAACGTATGACAAAGGAACAAAACACCTTGCAATCATGGAACGCGATGCAAACACACGCCCCTGAAGAATCCGTGGTGTTTCCTGCATCCACAATGTGCCGGCAACCGTATTCAAAATTGGCGCAACAAATGAAAAGGAAAATCTTCCGATTGCAACAATGCAAGTAATATGTGTGAACCCCATAAGTTGCAAAGCTATGCCAGCAACCAAGCCACCAATAACGATCGTTTTATAAGTAAAATGTATTTTCTTTGAAAATGTAACAACCAAACTTCCGCATAAAATCCCGAATCCACCACAAGCCTTAATAATGCCTAGGTCAAATGTATTCCCAAGTGTCAAGCCGAAAGGCTCTATTAATGAGGTTGCGAGATTAAACGTAAAGTTTAAAATAGTAAAGTAAATCAAAAGTACACGTAAACTTCCTTGAGAAAAAATAAATTTGAATCCAAGCAAAATTTCTCTTTTTGTATTTCGTTTCTTCTGATTTTCGTTGTCCATTGAAAACTTGCTTGAATCTATCGTAACAAGAATTACTAAAGAAACAAGATAGCTTATTAAATCAATTATTATAATCCCATTTAGTCCAATTAATGGATAGAGCATTCCGGCAACAATCGGGGAAGCAATACTATCCAATGAATCAATAATCTGACTCATGCCGTTAGCAGTTTTTACTTCATCAGGAGAAACCAAAGTTGTAATTGATGCTTGATATGCATTATTATCAAAGAAATTCGCACAAGAATCAAGAAAGGTAAAAACACAAAGAACAAAATAATTGAATTCATAATAACTGACGCAAATATAGATAAACACACTTATCAAAGCGGCAATGGAGTCGGCGCAAATAATGATAGCCTTACGATTGTATTTGTCACATAAATAACCACTGAAAGGTGCTAAAAATATCGCTGGTAATATAGAGAAAAGGAGAATCAAAACCATTGGGGTCGCTTTTCCTGTGACCGTGTAAACCCAGACACTTACCCCAAATGACGTTAATCCTGTCCCCAAAATGGAAATCAATCTTGCAAACCAAACTTTCCTATAAGACGAATTGATATTCATAACTATTATGCCCTTCCGCCATCAAATGGGATGTGCTTCATCACAATCTCAAATATAAAATCACAAATGCATTTAATACATTCGGAATCAATTGAACCAGTTTCATTACGAAAGGAATGATCAATGCTAAAGACTTCCTTATGAATTATATCACTTTCAGTAGAACTAATTGAATCGAAAAAAAACAGATGTTGTTTAAAGTCGATTGCGCAATCTCGACTTCCTATAAGCAAAAGTAATGGCAAAGAGATGCTTTTGCATCCACTTAAGAAATCAATTTCAGACAGCTCATGGTAATAATTTGTATCATGCCCTGCAAATAGTCCATGTTCAACATATGTACTATACTGAGGATTTTGCTTCACGATATCATTAATGGAGTGCTTTCCATCAAGAACAATTTCAATAAAGGAATCAAATGTCCGCGCATTATACATTATTTTGTCTTTTGATCTGCTTCCTTATTGCGAGCATTTCCTCACGGGGAACATTTTCAGAAAAGTCCATGTCGATGTCAACGGACAGCCGTGGCAAATTGAAGATAGTCAGGTTAATGGCCGTTCCGCCTTTCAGCGCCAGCGCGTTGGAAAGTAGCACATCCTTTTGAATAAAATCCAGCACATCGGCCAGACGGCAGACCTTTTCAAAGGTATCGCGGACAAAGCCCAATTCACGGGCTTTCTTGCCCAAAGTCATTCTGTCAAATTGCATCATAGTCTGTTACCCCTTTATCTATCGTGTGCATCAGATTTTTCGGTGCATACAGCTTCCATTCCTCGTGCCAGATGAAGCCTTGGCTCTCGCTTGATAAATAGGATTTTCCTTTCGGGAGGTGCGATTTGCACATGGCGAAAAAACTATCCGAGAGGCCGAGACCGCCTGCAAAGGTGGACAGGATATAGCCCGTTTTTTGATAGAGGAAGCCGCTTTCATACTCCGCAAGGCAGGCCAAAAGCGTTGCTTCATCCAGCGTGGGGATTAGCGCAAGGCAGCGCAAAAGTTCTTCCAGCCCACCGATTTTCTCAAACAGATTGACAGAATCAATCACCGTCCGCTCCAGCGTTGTGACACGGGTGCCGTTTATTTCGGTGATACCGCCAGTAATGCGAGGAGCAATCCGCCGGTATGTCACGCCGTCGTATTCAAAATCCCGGAACCGGCTCTCGCTGGTCACTTGCGTTTCGTAAAAGACCTGATTGCTGTAACCGTAAAACTCGAACGCGCTGTGATACGACACAGCGGCATCGTTACTGATGTGAGAGGCGATTACATAGCGGTTGGCAATGGGCTGTTGGTTTTCCAGACTGATGGCAACATACAAATCCCGCTTTACGCGCTCGATGTATCCTTTCTTTTGATACTCACGGCAAAGCCATTTGGCCGCAGCTTCGCTGCCGGTGATCTGCTCCAGATCGTTTTTGCTGAAGCAGCCTAATTCCAGCAGCTTCTCATAGTGCTTCATAATGCTCACCTCTCTAATATTCGTAGACATTATAGCACGGAGAGATAGTTTTTGCAACCTCTTTGAGTAAAAGCAAAAACGAAATTTATAAAAAAGCAAGCCGAGGCGTTCGCCCCGGCTTGCGCTTTAGCTATGGATGAAGTTTTTCATGGCTGCGTTTGCGCCTTGCAGCTTGCCAAGCCCCTGCACAGCTGATATGCTCCCCATAGAGTAGACACTCGAAATAACAAAAATTCGAGACTACACTATGGGGAGCATTATTATGTCAAAACGGACACCAGAAGAGATCATCCATTCAGTGAAGCGATATCAACAGGGAGAAACAAGTCAGGGAGCAGAAGCGAAACGGTTAGGAGTAAGCAAACAGGCATTTCAGGATTGGGTTAGAATATATGAAACCTATGGGGAAAGCGGGTTTTTGCGTACAGAGAACCGACGATATTCAAAGGAACTAAAACTATCTGCTGTACAAGCCTACCTTAACGGAGAAGGAAGTCACGCAGCAATCTGTAAAAAGTACGGAATTTCATCAAGAACACAGTTGCAAAACTGGATTAAGATGTATAATGGTCATAAGGAATTACGGCCCAGCAGAGACCGAGGGAGTGATATCTATATGACCAAAGGACGGACTACGACATACGAAGAACGGATTGAAATTGTCAGCTACTGCATCGAGCATGGAAATGACTACCATGCCACGATTGAGAAGTACGGAGTGAGTTACCAGCAAACCTGTTGGTTACACCAACATACACAATCGAAAGAGATAAACCATTCCGTTAAAGATTGAACCAACGAAAAAAGATTGCCGGGTGCCGACCTCTTGCGGTCAACTCCCGGCAATTTGTTCTTATCGAGCCTGCTCGTTCTCCTGTGCTGGCTTTTCCTCCGCAAAAAATCGTTCTACGTTTTTCTGTGCCCGAACCAGTTCCTGCATCTCATTCCGTGCCTTGCGGTAGTCCGGGTAGGCTGCTTTCTTTTTGGTCAGCAGTTCTGTAAACTCCGCATCCAACGCCTTGACCTTCGGCAGCTTTTGAAGCCCTGCCTCGTCAAAGGCAGCTTTCGCCGCCTTGTGCAGGGTGATTTCCTCCCGGTGAGCTTCCAGAAATGCCTTGCTGTACCCGGCTTTCCGATAAGCGGCGTACACCTCACGGGTCTTAGCATAGTTGATGATGTGAGTTTTCAGGACAGCAATTTCTGTCAGCCTTGCTTCTGCTGCCTTGATGGAATCGCCCATGGCATGATAGCGTTCCGTTGCCGCTGCTGCACTTTCCCGCAGTTCTTCGGCGCTGCCGATTTTCTGCTCCTGTAAAAATAGCAGCGTTTTGGACATCTCTTTCAGGTTGAACTTCGTTGCCCATTTTTTGTAGCCGACACTTTTGCCCTGTTGTATGGATGGATTTTGGCTCCCGGAATCTCTCTCGCCCGTTCTCTCCAACGGGCATAAAATCTCTCCCAATTCTCTCCAAACGGCTGATTTTTCTGCGTTTTGGAAAGTGGGTTCAAATCCGCACAGAGCCTAGTGATTTGGGATCTTGATGAAATTTTGAGCGTAAATTCGATGGTTCGTATCTTCTGGCAAAGTGGGCTAATTCCCTCTATCTTCCACCAAGTACCATGAAGCAGGAAAAACTCGAAATCGTTTTGTCCTTAATCGGGCACGTGGGTTCGAATCCCACCATCTCCGCCAACAAAAGGCATCAGCTCAGGCTGGTGCCTTTTTTGCGGCTAGATGGTGCGGATGAGAACAGGGCGGCGATTTTCGATGTGCAGCACAAATCCATCAGCCTCCCAAAAGTGCCCATCCAACAGAACTTCGCCCTGAAATGTAATCCGGCGGAGCTTCTGTGCGGCGTCGGTCACCTCAACGGTGCAAAAGCGCTGCAAGTAGCTGCAAATAGCGGCGGCGTGGGAGACGACAAGGGCGTTCTGCCCCTCCGGGAGCGAATCCAGCAGTTCGTGGATGCAGTCTGCCATCCGGGCGCTGACCTCACGGAAGGACTCGCCGTCCGGATTTTTGAAGTCCGGGTCTTCGTATTGGCGTTTCCAGAACGAAGCGTCCTGCCCGGTCGTGTCGCCGGTGCGGCGCTCGGCAAGGCGGGTGTCCTGCCGGACGGGAAGCCCCAGCAGCTGTGCGGTCTGGAGCGCACGCAGCGAAGGGGACGACCAGACGAGCGAGACCGTGCGGAAAGCGTCATTTTGAAAGACTGCGGCGGCCCGCTGAAGACCTTCGGCAGAAAGGCCGGGGTCGGGGCTGGAACCGCCGCGCTCCGGGATGGAATGGCGCAGGAGAAGAAGGGTTGTCATGAAAGCCTCCGATTAAAAAAGTGACTTCAGTATAGCAGATTCGGGAAAGCAGATGCAAGAAAACGAGCCGAAAGAACGACGGGGCCGATTCACTCCCCCTCAAAACGCAACCAAATTGCAAAAAATGTTACAATTTTCTCATGAAAAAAGAAGGCTGAATTTCTCCAGCCTTCAAAAAGCATGTATCAATGGTTGTAATTCAGGATCTTCTCGAGCGTATCCGCAAACTTGGCATCCTGCTCCTTCGTCCGCTTTGGGCTCCCCTTGGGGTGCTTTCCGGCACGGAGGAGCTTTTTGCTTTCATACCGTCGCAGCATGAGAGCGTCTATGTTGTCGGCGGTGTATTCCAAACCGTTCTGATTCAGCACCCGGACGCGCTTGGCAAGGCACATACTGGCCAGCCCGTAGTCCTGTGTTACGACCACATCCCCCGGTTTTACCCGGTTCACCAGCGCAAAGTCCACGCTGTCAGAACCTTTATCGAATACCAACGTCTGCGCACCTTCTCGCTCGATTTGGTGAGAGGTGTCGCACAGGATGATGACCGGAACGACAAACCGCTTTGCAATCTGCAAAGTCAGATCGACGACCGGGCAGCCGTCTGCATCAATCAAAATATTCATCGGTTTTCCTCCATCGCCCACCGAAATGCCTTTGCCGTGCGCAGGTCAGCGTTTTTGAAATGCCCGCCGCTGTTCCATTCAAGGGCGCAGTCTGCGCCACGCTCTATAAGTCGGCTGTGCAGGGTGCGGATGTTATCACCTACCGCAGCCATGACAGCGTTTTTCGTATGCTCTTCCTTGTCGCCAAGGCTCAGATAAACGTGCTGTGCCTGCATCGGGTGCCGCTGTTCAAACTCCATCCAGCCCGGAAACCAAACAGAGGGCGAGGCAGCGGCGACACCATAGAACAGATTTGTCTGGGTGGAGGCCCACAGCGCAAACAGCCCTGCCAGCGAGTAGCCGCCCAGAATGATTTTGACGTTTTCCGGGAGATGAAACTGCTGCTCCAGTGTGGGAATGACCTGTTCTGTCAGAAAGCGCAGGGTGTCCGCAGCATTGCCGCCGAAACCTTGCTTTCCCCATACGGCAGGGGCTTCCCACGGAGAAAGTGCATCATTCCAGCTTTCCGCTGGGATGGCCGCAAACAAATACTTTCGGTTACTTTGTGCAATAGCAGCCACTTCGTCATCCATGCTTTGCACCTCGTGTTCGCCGGTCATTTGGAGCAGCAGGTATTCCGCATGGGCTTCGCCGTAAATGCGGCAAGGTCGGTTCCTGATCTGCATTGTCTGTGCGCTCATTGCGGCATCCTCCCGAAAAACTTTGATAAGTCCAGTATAGCAACTGAAAAATCATTTTGCAATTCAAAAGGCGTTCATCGTTGGTTTATTGCAGTTTCAGCTTACAACAAAAAATGAGATAGGCAACCCCTTTCGGGGAAGTCTATCTCATTTTTTATTTGGAGCCATTTTGCAACAGCCCCTTTTTCATTGCATATTTTACTTTCCCGCCAGCAATACCGCCAGCACAGCCTTCTGGACGTGCAGTCGATTTTCTGCCTCGGTGAAGATCTCGTCGGCGTGGGCCTCGAAGACGGCAGTAGAGATCTCCTCGCCGCGGTGAGCGGGCAGGCAGTGGAGCACCATGCAGTCCGGCTTTGCGGCTTTCAGGAGGCCGCTGGTGAGCTGGAAGCCTGCAAAGTCCCGCAGGCGGCTCTCGCTCTCGGAGGTGCCGGGGGCGGCGGTATTCCAGACAGCCGTCACCACCACATCGGCGTCCTTGACGCCTTCGGCGGGGTCTTCCAGCAGGCGGAACGCACTGCCGTACTTATGGGCGAACATCAGCACATCTGCCGCCGGGCGGTAGCCGTGGGGGCAGACGCAGTCCACCTTCATGCCGGAGAGCAGGCCGCCCACGATGAGGCTGTTGGCCATATTGCTGCCGTCGCCGACGAAGCAGAGCTTCTGGCCCGCCAGTGCGCCCCGGCGCTCCCGGATGGTCATGAGGTCGGCCAGCACCTGACAGGGGTGAGCATAGTCCGTCAGGCCATTGATGACGGGGACGCCCGCAAACTCAGCGAACTCTTCCAGATCGCTCTGGCGGTAGGTGCGCCAGACAACGCAGTCATAATAGCGGCCCAGCACCCGGGCGGTATCCTTGAGCGGCTCGCCGCGGCCGGACTGCAGCTCGGTGGCGGCATTCATGTAGTTGCCGAGGCCGCCCAGCTGGTAGACGCCCACCTCGAAGCTGGTGCGGGTACGGGTGGAGTTTTTCGAGAACATCAGCGCGACGCTCTTGCCCTTGAGCAGAGGTCCGGTGCCTCCGGCCTTCTGCTGCGCTTTCAGCTCATCGGCCACATCAAGGATGTGGGCCACCTCGTCAGGGGTGAGGCCGCTCATTTTCAGCAGATGCTTCATGCCTGCTCCTCCGTTTTGCTGGGGTCCATCTCCGCGAGGACGCTGCCCAGAATATCCAGCGCCATCTCCACATCGTGGGCGGTCAGAGTCAGCGGCGGCAGCAGGCGGAGGCGGGTCTTTGCGGTAAGCACCAGCAGGCCCTTTTTGCGGCAGGCGGCCAGCACGTCAGCGGCCTTGATGCCCTCGAGAAACTCGATGCCGACCATCAGGCCGATGCCCGAGAGGCTCCTGACGCGGGGCAGCTTTTCCAGACCGGTGCGCAGCTGGACGGCCCGCTCGTTGACGTTGGCGAGGAAGCTGGCGTCCATCCGGTCCACGACGACATTCGCACCGGCGCAGACCACCGGGTTTCCGCCGAACGTGGAGCCGTGGCTGCTGGGTCCCATACCGGCAGCGACTTTCTCATTCATCAGGACAGCGCCAATCGGCAGACCGCCGCCCAGACCCTTGGCCAGCGTGACGACGTCGGGCTGGAGGTTGTAGTGCTCGCAGCACAGGAAGGTGCCGGTGCGGCCCACGCCGGTCTGCACCTCGTCCACGATGAGGACGAGGTCTTTTTCGTCGCAGAGGGCGCGGACAGCCTGCACATACTCAGGTTCCAGCGCCACAACACCGCCCTCGCCCTGTACCAGTTCCAGCATGACAGCGCAGGTGTGGCGGTCCACCATCTCGGTCAGGGCGTCGATGTCGCCGGCCTTGACGTACTGGAAGCCCTCGTTGAAGGGGCCGAAGTAGTTGTGGAACACGCCCTGTCCGGTGGCGGTCAGGGTAGCAATGGTACGGCCATGGAAGCTGTTGACCAGCGTGATGACATTGTAGCGGTCAGCACCGTATTTGTCGAAGCTGTACTTGCGGGCGGCTTTGATGGCACCCTCATTGGCCTCTGCGCCCGAGTTGCCGAAGAACACCTTGCTCATGCCGGTGCGCTTGCAGAGCTTTTTGGCCAGCTTGCCGCAGGGGGCGGTATAGTAGAGGTTAGAGGTGTGCTGCAGCTTGTGTGCCTGCTCGGAGACGGCCTCGGCCCAGGTCATATCGCAGTAGCCCAGGCTGTTGACGCCGATGCCGCTGGTGAAGTCGAGGTACTTCTGCCCCTCGGGGCCTTCGGCATAGAGGCCGTGGCCCTTCTCGAGGACGATGGGGTTGCGTGCGTAGGTATGCAGGACATACTCGTTGTCCCTCTTGATGACTTTTTCGGAATCCATATTCTTTACCTCCTGACGGTGGAGCCACATACTTTCCCTCTTTGCCAAAGGCTCCCCTGCAAGGGGAGCTGGCGCGAAGCGCCTGAGAGGTTGTACGAAGGAGAGCCTAGCCGTGAATCACAGCGAGGCTAAACCTCTCCGTCACGGCTGGCGGCGGTCATCGCTGTTGCCTATCGAGGGGAGGCCTTGGCATATCGGAAAGTTTTCTTATCAACTATTATAGGGTACTCCGGCGCATCGCGCAACCCTTATTCGTGATGGCTGCGGCGATAGAAGCGGGTACCGGAGCCACGGTCGGAGAACAGCTCCAGCAGGATGGAGTGCGGCACGCGGCCATCAATGATGACAGCCTCGTGGACGCCCTGATAGATCGCATCGGCCATGCCGCCGATCTTGGGGATCATGCCGCCCGCGATAATGCCGGCGGACTTGTAGCCCTCGATCTCGGAGACCTCCACCTCGGGGATGAGGGTGGATTCATCTTCCTTATCCCGCAGCAGGCCCGCAATATCAGTCATGGAGACGAGTTTTTCGGCCTTGAGCGCGATAGCGATCTGTGCGGCGGCGGTGTCAGCGTTGACGTTATAAGCCTGGCCCAGATCGTCCATGCCCACCGTTGCAATAACAGGGATATAGCCGCTGTCCAGCAGGCTGGAGATCAGCGTCGGGTCAACATGGACGATCTCGCCCACATGGCCCAGCTGAGGGTCAAGCTCGGTGCAGCGGAGCATCTGGCCGTCCATGCCGCAGAGGCCGACGCCGCGGCCCCGCAGCTTTGCCACGAGGTCTTTGTTCACCTTACCGGCCAGCACCTGCTGGACGATCTCCATGGTGGCGTCGTCGGTGACGCGCAGGCCGCCCGCAAAGTGGCTCTCGACGCCCACTTTTTTGAGCATCTCATTGATGGCAGGGCCGCCGCCGTGTACCAGGACCACCCGCACGCCCAGCAGGGTCAGGGTGACGAGGTCGTTCATGACCGCGTTTTTCAGCGTCTCGTTGATCATGGCGTTGCCGCCGTATTTGATGACCATGGTCTTGCCGTGGTACTTCTGGATATAAGGGGTCGCCTCCGAGAAAAGGAGGGCCATTTCTTCGTTTTTCATTGCTGTTCTCCTTCTCAGGTGCGGTAGTCGCCGTTGATCTTCACATAGTCATAGGTCAAATCACAGCCCCATGCTTTTGCGGAAGCGTCACCGGTCCCCATATCCACCTTGACCAGAATATCGTGCTCGGCCAGGACCTTTGCGGCCTCGTCCTCGCTGTAGGGGTGGTAGGCGGCGTTCTCGCAGACGTAGACCTCACCGGCCTTGCTGGACAGCCAGACGCAGACCTTATCGATCGAGAAGTCACCGGGAGTGTAGCCGATGGCGCAGAGGATGCGGCCCCAGTTGGCGTCGCGGCCAAAGACAGCGGCCTTGAAGAGGTTGGAGCAGACCACGCTGCGGCTGACGGCGCGGGCTGTCTTGAGGTCCGGGGCGTGGGTGACTTCGCAGGTGATGAGGTGGGTCGCGCCCTCGCCGTCACCGGCGTGCTCAGCACACATATGCTCGGCGATGGCGGTCAGTGCGGCCACAAAGGCGTCGTAGTCGGCGTTCTCCTCGGTGATCTCCGGGTTGCCCGCAAGGCCGGAGGCCATGATGATCAGGGTATCGTTGGTGGAAGTGTCCAAATCGACGCTCATCTGGTTGTAGGTCCCGGGGACGACGGTCTTGAGGGCCTTTTCCAGCAGGGCGGGGGAGACGGCGGCGTCGGTGGTGTAGAATGCCAGCATGGTGGCCATGTTGGGGGCGATCATGCCGCTGCCCTTGCCGATGGCGCCCACCGTGCAGGTCTTTCCGCCCAGCTCAAACTGGATGGCATATTCCTTCTTGTGGGTGTCGGTGGTCATGATGGCCGTCGCCGCGTCGGTGCTGCCCTGTGCGTCAGCCGCCAGCTTGGCGGCGGCGGCAGGGATGCCACGGGCAAACGGGTCAATGACCATCGGCTGGCCGATAACGCCGGTAGAAGAGGGCAGGACATCCTTTGCGTCGATGTTCAGCGCCTTGCCCACCAGCTCACAGCATTCCTCCGCCAGTGCCACGCCGTTGGCGGCGCAGGTGTTGGCGTTGCCGCTGTTGACCACGATGGCCTGTGCATAGCCGTCCGTCAGGTGGGCACGGTCTACCTTGATGGGTGCGCCGCAGACCTTGTTGGTGGTGTAAACACCGGCGGCGGCGCAGCGGACGTCGGCCTTGATGAGCGCCAGATCGTACTTTTCACTGTGATTTGCCCGGATGCCGCAATGGACACCGGCTGCTGCAAAACCCTTGGGCGCGCAGATGCCGCCCGCAACTTCTTTATACTGCATAACACTTTTCCTTTCCCACAAACACTCCCTCAGTCACGGCATTCGCCGTGCCAGCTCCCTCATGGAGGGAGCCTTTGCGTAACCATCCGCTGCAAAAGCCTCCCTCTTCGAGGGAGGTGGATGCGAACACCGTGAGCAGACGAAGGGAGTTTTTTATTCCAACCCCTGGGTCTCCGGCAGACCCAGCATCAGATTCATGCACTGGATGGCTGCACCGGAAGAGCCTTTGCCCAGATTGTCGAACAGGGACACCAGCATCATCTGGTCGCCCGCCGCGTTGACGGTCATGTACAGCTCCATCCTGTCGCTGCCGGACAGGGCGTTGGAGTACAGACCATTCTCAGGAAGCGGCTCGTTGAGGGCGTGGACGGAAACGGTCGCGCCCTCCTTGTAATAGTCCGCAATGCCTGCGGCCACCGCCTCGGCGCTGGTGCCAGCCAGCTTGAGGTCCAGCGGAACGAGGACCTGCATTCCGCTGTAATAATCGCACACCACCGGCACAAAGGCAGGGGTGTGGGCGAGGCCGCTGATCTTCTGCATCTCAGGCAGATGCTTATGAGCGAGGCCCAGACCGTAGCTCTTGGGCGCATCCAGCTTGCTGTGAGCCGGACGGTCGGCGTTCTCGTACTCGGCGATCATCTTCTTGCCGCCGCCGGAGTAGCCCGAAATGCCGGTGCAGCTGAACGGATAGTCTGCCGGAGCCAGCCCCAGCTCCACCAGAGGCCGCGCGATGCTGATAAAGCCGCTGGCATAGCAGCCGGGGACCGCCACACGATACGAATTTTTGATCTTCTCTTTCTGGCCCTTCAGCTCCGGGAAGCCGTAGTCCCAGGCCGCGTCGGTGCGGAAGGCCGTGGAGGTATCCAGCACCCTGACGTCCGAGCGGAGCAGAGGCATGACCTCTTTGGAGGCCGCATCGGGCAGGCAGAGGAAGGCAAGGTCGGCGGAATTGATGACCTTTGCCCGCTCGTTCACATCCTTGCGGCCCTCAGCCGAGATGCTCAGCAGCTCGATGTCAGGCCGGGCGGCCAAACGGTCGGCAATGCGCAGACCGGTGGTGCCGGAAGAACCGTCGATAAAGACTTTTACGCTCATGCGTTTGCCGCCTCCCATGCGCCGAGCTGGGCGCTTGCCAGCTCGATCTGCTTCTTGACGCTGGCCTCGCTGGGACCGCCGTAGCTGGTGCGGCCCTCGCAGCACTTGATGAGGTCGATGGCGTCGTAGATGTCGTTTTCGAACAGAGCGCTGTAGCCCTTGAACTCATCGAGGGTCAGCTCTTCGAGGGTCTTATCCTTGCTGATGCAGTCGGAGACCATGCAGCCGGTGAGCTTGTAGGCGTCGCGGAAGGGCATCCCCTTCTTGGTCAGATAGTCGGCGCAGTCGGTGGCGTTGATGAAGCCCTTGGCAGCGGCCCGGCGCATATTGGCGGGCAGGGTCTTCATGGTGTCCAGCATCGGGGTCACGGTCTTGAGGCAGAGCTCCAGCGTATCGACGGCGTCGAAGATGGCCTCTTTGTCCTCCTGCATATCCTTGTTGTAAGCGAGAGGGATGCCCTTCATCATGACCAGCAGGGTGTTCAGATCGCCGTAGACACGGCCCGTCTTGCCGCGGATGAGCTCGGTGACGTCGGGGTTCTTCTTCTGGGGCATGATGGACGAGCCGGTAGTGAAGGCGTCATCCAGCTCGATGAACTTGAACTCCCAGCTGCACCAGAGGATGATCTCTTCGGACAGGCGGGACAGATGCATCATGCAGATGGAGATGGCGTTTGCCAGCTCGATGCAGAAGTCACGGTCGGACACACCGTCAAGGCTGTTGGGGCAGGGTGCCGCAAAGCCCAGCTTCTCGGCGGTGAACTGACGGTCCAGCGGGTAGGTCGTACCGGCCAGAGCGCCGGAGCCCAGCGGACACTGGGCGTCCATCCGGGCGGTGGCGTCCTCGAAGCGCTGCAGATCGCGCAGCAGCATCCATGCATAGGCCATCAGGGCGTGGCCGAAGGTGATGGGCTGGGCGCGCTGCAGGTGGGTGTAACCGGGCATGACGGCGGTGGTGTTCTCGGCGGCCTTCCTGCAGATGACCTTGACCAGCTCCACGATGTAAGCCTGCAGGGTGTGGCTGTAGTCCCGCAGAGTCAGGCGGATGTCCAGCGCCACCTGGTCGTTCCGGCTGCGGCCGGTGTGCAGGCGCTTGCCGGCGTCGCCGATGCGGGCGGTGAGGGTCTGCTCCACGAAGGTATGGACGTCCTCGGCGTTGGGGTCGATGGTGAGAGCGCCGGAGGCCAGATCATCCGCGATGGAGGCCAGACCGCTCAGAATATCCTCGCAGTCCTTCTCGGAGATGATGCCCTGCTTTGCCAGCATGGCGGCGTGGACGCCGCTGCCGCGCATATCCTGCGCGATCATCCGCTGGTCGAAGCGGATGGAAGAGTTGAAGTCGTTGACGCGGGAATCGACCGCCTTGGAGAAACGGCCCTTCCAAAGTTGTTCTGCCATAAAAGAAACTCCTCTATAGAAACGGCAAAGCCGCCGCAGGGGAAAAAGCTCCCGCGGCGGTGCCGCCAGCAATGATGCCGGTAATTTGAGCCTTCAGCGTGAAAGTGTAAAAAACACGCCAAAGGGGATGGTAAGCAGATTATTCCTTGACCTCGGGCCAGTTCTTGGACAGCTTTGCGCGCTCCTTGATGGACAGGCCGAAGAGGTTGATGAAGCCGGTAGCATCGGACTGGTCATAGTCCTTATCCACGCCGAAGGAGGCAGTCTGCTCGTCGTACAGGGTGTACGGAGAGGTGACGCCGGCGTTGATCATGTTGCCCTTGTAGAGCTTCAGCTTGACGTCGCCGGTGACGGTCTTCTCGAGGCTGTCGGCGAAGGCATCCAGCGCCTCACGCAGCGGGGTGAACCACTGGCCGTTGTAGACGATGTCGGCGTACTTCTGAGCCATCTGAGCCTTGAAGTGTGCGCTCTCCTTGTCCAGAGTGATGGTCTCCAGAACATTGATGGCCTTGTACAGGATCGCACCGCCGGGAGTCTCATAGACGCCGCGGCTCTTCATGCCCACCAGACGGTTCTCGACGATGTCCAGCAGGCCGATGCCGTTCTCGCCGCCCACCTTGTTCAGGTACTCGACCAGCTCGACAGCGCCCATCTCCTTGCCGTCAACGGCGGTGGGGATGCCCTTCTCGAAGTGGAGGGTGATGTAGGTCGGGGTGTCGGGTGCCTGCTCGGGGGAAACGCCCAGCTCGAGGAAGCCGGGCTTATTGTACTGCGGCTCGTTGGCGGGGTTCTCGAGGTCGAGACCCTCGTGGCTCAGGTGCCACAGGTTCTTATCCTTGGAGTAGTTGGTCTCACGGTTGATCTTCAGGGGGATGTTGTGCGCCTCGGCGTAGTCGATCTCCTCGTCACGGCTCTCGATGTCCCACTCACGCCAGGGAGCGATGATGGCCATATCGGGGCAGAGAGCTTTCAGGGTCAGCTCGAAACGCACCTGGTCGTTGCCCTTGCCGGTGCAGCCGTGGCAGATGGCGTCTGCGCCTTCCTTGATGGCGATGTCGGCCAGAGCCTTTGCGATGCAGGGACGTGCGAAGCTGGTGCCCAGCAGGTAGTCCTCATACTTTGCGCCGAACTTCAGGGTGGGGAAGATGTAGTTCTCGACGAAGTCCTTCTTCAGGTCGAGGACGTACAGCTTGGAAGCGCCGGTAGCCTTGGCCTTCTCTTCCAGACCGTCCAGCTCAGTACCCTGACCCACGTCGCCGGAGACAGCGATGACTTCGCAGTTGTTGTAATTCTCCTTCAGCCAGGGAATGATGATGGAGGTATCCAGACCGCCAGAGTAAGCCAGAACAACTTTCTTAATATCTTCCTTTTTCATGATGATCGCTCCTTTGTTTATTACACTTTTTATACTTTCGTTTGCCGCCCGGGCATCCCTCCCGGGGCGCTCGACGTCTTGTCTTTCTGAGTACGCTTTTATTATACGCCAAGCGGTTTTTCCGTCAATGCAGAAAACCGCCAAACCTTGTGCAGATTTGGCGGTCCTTTTCTGTTATTTTGTATGTTTATGCATTATTTTCTAAATATATACAAATTTTATGCATTCTTAGTTTGTATATGCACGGCTGTATACAGTCCGGTTTATCCATTCTGTCCGCCGTCGGCACGGGGTTGACGGCCCAGTTCCGGCACGGCGCGGCGTTCGTGTTTTTATTTATTCTTTTTCAGCCGTCCACCCGGCGCAGAGGGCCTCTTTCTGGGCCTTCGTCAGCTTTTTGAGGGCAATCTCCCGCCGGAGGGCGGCGGACTTGTCCGCACACGCTTCCAGGTAGGCAAAGCCCAGCGCGGTATGGGTGCGGGTATACTTTGCGCCTTTGCCGCTCTGGTGGGCCTTGAGACGGGCTTCCGGGTCGTTCGTCCAGCCGGTATAAAGCTGGCCGCCCGCGCAGCGCACCATGTAGACGTAAGCTGTCTTTTCCGGCTTCTCAGATGCGGCCATTGTTCTTCAGCACCTGACGGCAGGCGGCGAGGGCCGTCTCCTTGTCCTTGGCCGTGATGAGGAAGCGGCTGGCGTGGCAGAAGCTGATGCCCTCGATGCCGCTCTTCTGCTCGATGACCTCCTGCGGCTGGCCGGCCCAGCTCTGGGGGAAGGGGAGCTTGGGCTTTTTGGTCTTGTGGTCGGTGACGCACTGGGCGCTCCAGCCGCCCCGCTGGCTGGGATAGATGACGAAAAGGGCGTCGGTCTTGTACAGGCCGTTCTTCCAGGGCAGATAGCAGGGCAGCACCACGATGCCGTCGCGGGAGTTTTTGTATGCCTGCTGGACCTTCTCGTCGGCGCGGTTGACGGCGTTGGCGCTCTCGATCTGGTTCTCCAGGATCTGCTTTGCCACAGCCACAGCCTTGAAGAAGCAGGCGTCCTGGTCCTCTTTCGAGTCCCACACGGGGTTGAAGAAGCCGATGGCGTCACAGAGGCTGTTCTGCTCGCCGGTATTGTCGTTCAGATCGAGGGGCTGGATGAAGTTCTCATCAATGAGCCGGGCCTGACGCTCGCCTACAAGGCCGGGGCCGAGCACCTGCCACAGCAGGCCGAAGGCCGCGTAAGGGATGCCGTTGGGGCGGGTCTCGCGGGGCTCCTGATGGTGGTCGAACATGCCAAAGCCGATGTCGTACACGATGCCGTCGAAGTCATCCGGCACCACGAAGCCGCGGGTTATTTTAATATCCGGGCGGAGGATCTGGAGCAGGGCAGTGGCGAACACGTCGTCGGCATGGAACTTGCCTGCGTGGGTAAAGCCGTTTGCGGGTATTTTCATAGGGGGTTCTCCTCATTCTCTCATGCATTCTGTTGCACACAGTATAGCACATTCCCGGGCAGCGGACAACAAAAAGGAGCCGCCGCATGACGCAGCAGCTCCCATATTCTACAGAAAAATTTCTCAGTGGTTGGCCTGTGCCGCTTCAAACTCTGCCTGCGTCAGGATCTGATAATCCGCAGGGATGTTGAAGAGATTCTGGTCCACCGTGGTGCTCGTGACGCGGTACTCCACGATGGTGCGGCCCTCGGCAGCATCGGTAACGACATACTTGAGGTCATCGCCGACCAGGCAGTAGGAAACGGTGGCCGTCTGGCCGTCGGCATCGGTGACAGTGTAGGACAGGGCCTCGCAGTCCTGACCGTTCACATTCACGGTGGTCACGGTGCAGGGGATCTCCTGTGCTTCGCCTTTGTCAGCGGAGACTGCCTCGCTTACGCTCACACTGGGTACTTCGCCCTTGACGGCCATCCTGGATGCATCGTCCACCAGATAGCCCTGACCGTCTTTCAGGATATAGACCAGACTACCGGCGTCGCCCATATCCATCTTGATGTAAGCGTTGCCGTTGCTGCGGGCTGCGATCATGGTCTGGGCGGTGCCATCGGGGGCAGTGGTGACGATCTCCTGATACAGCTCTGCGCCGGTGCGCTGTGCGAGTGCGTTGTTGATGCGGGTCTCAACGGAGTCACCGGGAGCCGCCATGCACACCGGCATCAGCACGGCGGCCATCACTGCAGCCACCAGCAGAGAAATAAGTTTCTGATACAGCTTCATAGAAAATTCTCCTGTCTTTCAGCTCATTTTGCAAAGGCGTTTTCCTCTTTTGCATTTGCATTATCTTACAACTTTTTCCGGGGCACTGTCAATCATCACATTTGCCCTCATGTCAAAAAACAGCCGCAGAGTCGTTTCTTTCTCTCTGCGGCTGCGGTTTGTAAAGTTTTTGTGGAAATCACTTCCGGCCCTTGCGGCTGGTCTTGGTGACGGCGCGGGTGGGGGTCTTGGTCACGGCTGTGGTGGGCTTGACCGCCGGGCTGAGGTCAGGCTTCGGGGTCAGAGCCTTGGTGGGCTCGCCCAGAGCCAGCACCTGGGAAAGCGCGGCCTGTGCGGCGGCAGCATCGCCGTCGGTGACGGCCAGAACATCGGAGTAGAACCGCTCCATCTCCTCGCGGGTGGAGAAGGTGGCGACGTACATCTGGTTGCCCATCGCGCCGGAGAGGGCGTCGGGGATGCGGTCCACCATCTTCATGTTCTTCTGGTACTTCTGCATGATCTGCTCATGGCTGTACACGAAGTTCTTGCCGTCGCGGCGGCCGGCGAAGGGGCAGTAGTAGTGCTCGCCCACGGGCATATCGGTGCCGCCGAAGGCGATCATGTCGGCCCAGATCTTATAGACGTTGGTGGAGCGGGCGAAGTTTATCATATCGGGGGTGAAGCCGCCGCAGGGGCGCATATTGACTTCGAGGGCCACGATCTGGCCCTTCTCGCCCATGCTGGCCTGGTTCTCGGTCATCCGGAAGAACTCGAAGTGGACGAAGCGGCTCTTGACGCCGAAGCTCTTGACGACGGCACGGCCTGCGGCACGGGTGTCCTCGGGCAGGTCCTTGATGATGTAGTAGATGGAGTTGTCGTTGTCGTTCACGATGTCCATGATGGACATGGGGCTGACGTTTCCGGCCTCAAAGATGGGGTTGCCGGAGGCGTCGATGATGGCGTCGTAGCTGTTGACCTCGGCGCGGACGAACTCCTCCATGATGTAGGAGACGTCCGGGTGATTCTCGGCCTTGCAGGCGAGGAAGGTCTTCAGCTCTTCGTCATTGGACAGCTTGTGGGTATCGGAAGCGCCCACGCCGTTGTCGGGCTTGACCACCACAGGGTATCCCACCTGCTTGATGAACGCCCTGCAGCCGTTGAGATCATCCACCATGTGGTAGCGGGCGGTGGCGATGCCGGCCTTCCGGTAGTACTCCTTCATCTTGCTCTTGTACTTGATGCGGGGCATATCCTCGGTCTGGAAGCCGGAGGTGATGTGGAAGTCGGTGCGCAGGGCAGCGTCCCGCTCCAGCCAGTATTCATTGTTGGACTCCAGCCAGTCGATGCGGCCATACTTGAAGATGAAGAAGGCCACAGCGCGGTAGACTTCGTCGTAATTCTCGAGGCTGCCGACCTTGTAGTACTCGTTCAGGCTGTCCTTCAGCTCCGGCTTCAGCTCATCGTAGGGCTGGTCGCCGATGCCCAGCACATTCATGCCGTCGTTCTTCAGCTCCCGGCAGAACTGCCAGTAGTTCGTCGGGAAGTTGGGGGAGATAAAAATAAAATTCTGCATAATTTCGCGTCTTCTTTCCTTGAATATCCTCTATTTGCTGCCTCCCGCAAAGAGGCACCTTAAAGCCTCTCCCTTTGGGAGAGGTGTCACCGCAGGTGACGGAGAGGGCAAGCCCGGTAAAACAGCGCCGCCGCACAGCGATAAGCAGGCCCTTTGTCAGAGCAAAACTATCACCGTCTCCATATTTTCCGGTCAGCGTCCTTGCCCTCTCAGGCGCTCACGCGCCAGCTCTCCCAAGGGGAGAGCCTTTCGTCACCCCAAAATATACGGCATGTAATAAACCGCCTGCTTATACCACCAATCCCAGTCGTGCTTGACGTCGTGGCCCCACAGGTCCACCCAGACAGGGATGTTCTTTGCCTCAAAGATGCGCTTGAGCATCCAGGTGGTGTCGGGCTGCTCCCATGCGCCCTGACCGCAGCAGATGACAGCCTTCTGGTTCCGGTACAGCTCCATATAGGGGTGATCCTCCGGGAAGTTGCGCATATAGTCCACGGGAGAGTTCATATACACCAGCTCATCCATGTAGTCCCCGAAGCCGTAGTGGGCGGTGTAGATGCCGCTGAGGGCCAGACAGCCGCAGAAGATGTCGGGCCAGCGGAGGTAAAGGTTGACCGCATGGGTCGCGCCGAGGCTGCAGCCGAAGGCGATGACGCCGGGCAGGTCATCCCAGCCGTTGCGCTCCTTGGACAGATAGCGCAGCTTGGGGACAGCCTCATCCACGATATAATGCAGCCACTGCTCATACCGGCGGATGCGCCAGTAAGGGTCGCCATTGGTGTCCGACCAGGTCTCCTTGTCCAGCGTGTCGATGGACATGACCATGAGCTGGCCCGACTCGATCCAGGGTGCAAGGGTGTCGGCCATGTGGAAATCCTCGAAGTCGAAGAAGCGGCCGTCCTGACAGGGGATGTACAGCATGGGCCGTCCCCCGTGTCCGTAGACTTTGCACTCCATCTCCCGGCCCAGCGCCGGGCTGTATTCCTTGAAATACTGCATCTCCATATACTTTCCTCCTCCGTTTGGTTCAATCAAGCTCGTACATCAGGGTGTGGAACACAAAGGGCAGCTGCTTTTCCCAGCTGGCTTCGCTGTGGTTTCCGCCCGGCACGACGCGGGCCGTCAGGTTGATGCCCCGGGCAAAGATCCTGCTGCACATCTCGCCGAAGCCTTTCCGCATCCCGTCGTGGTTGCCCATCTCTCTGGAGCCGTAATCCATGTAGAGCACGGTACCTGGGGCCAGCTTGCAGCGGCCCACCAGCGCCGTCAGCGCCTCCGGAGCCACCCACAGCGAGGGCGAGAGCGCCGCCGCACGGCCAAACACATCGCTGTACTGCAAAAGAGCGTACAGGCTCATGAGGCCGCCCATGGAGCTGCCGCCGATGAAGGTATGAGCCCGGTCGGGCTGGGTGCGGTAGTTGGCGTCGATGCAGGGCTTGAACTCGTGGACGAACCAGTTCAGGGTGTCCTTGCCTTTGCCGTCGAAGTGGCCGTACTGCTTATCGTCGAAGCGGTAGGGCGAATACTCCACCAGACGCTCATTATTAGCACCGGCGTTGCACTCCACCGCCGCCACGATGAGGGGCGTATCGGTGTAGTCCAGATAGTCCGCCACGCCCCAGCTCTTGCCGTAGGTGGCGTCCTCGTCGAAAAACACGTTCTGCCCGTCGAACATATACAGCACCGGATACCGCCGGTCAGGGTCAGCCTCGTACATGGTGGGCAGATAGACATAGGCCCGGCGTTCTTCTTCGCCGCCCACAGCGGGGTAGCGGATGCTCCACTTCTTTATCATCTTTTCATTCCCTCTCGTTTTTCAGGTGTACTTTAAGTGTATCACCCGCGGCAGAGAATTGCAATCCGCACCGGATACAGCAAACGCCGCCGGGCGTACAGCCGGGCGGCGTTCATAAGCCTTTCGGCTCTTAGTACTTTTTCTCCACCGGGACGATCCAGCCCTTGGTATCGGGGATCTTGCCCCACTGCATACCGGTCATGGTGTCATAGAGCTTCTGGGTGACAGGGCCGATGCTGCCGTCGCCGATGTAGGCGTGCTCACCCTTCCAGACCAGCTCCTTGACGGGGGAGACGACAGCGGCGGTGCCGGTGCCGAAGACCTCTTCCAGCTTGCCGTCGCGGGCAGCCTGCATGATGTCGGCGATGGCCAGCTTGCCCTCGACGACCTCATAGCCCCAGTCCTTCAGCAGCTCGATGCAGCTGCGGCGGGTGACGCCGGGCAGGACGGTGCCGACGGTGGCGGCGGTGTAGACCTTGCCGTCGATCTTGAACATGATGTTCATGCTGCCGACTTCCTCGACGTACTTCTTCTCGACGCCGTCCAGCCACAGCACCTGAGCGTAGCCCTGCTCCTCAGCCAGCTCGCCGGCCTTGATGGAAGCAGCGTAGTTGCCGCCGCACTTGGTGAAGCCGGTCAGACCAGGAGCGGCACGGATGTACTCGTCTTCGACGTAGATGCGCACGGGGTTGATGCCCTCGGCGTAGTAAGCGCCCGACGGAGCGCAGATGATGCAGAAGATGTAGTGCTTGGAAGCGTGGACGCCCAGACCCACATCGTTTGCGAACACGAAGGGACGGATGTACAGGGAAGCGCCGTCAGAGTGAGGCACCCAGTCACGGTCCACATCCACCAGAGCCTCGACGGCCTGGATGTAATCCTCAACAGGGATCTTGGGGATGCACAGACGGTCAGCAGAGTCCTGCATACGCTTTGCGTTGCACTCGGGGCGGAACAGCTGGATGGTGTCATCCGCAGTGCGGTAAGCCTTCATGCCCTCGAAGATCTCCTGTGCATAGTGGAACACGACCGTAGCGGGGTCCAGCTGGAAGGGTGCGTAGGGGACGATGCGGGCGTCATGCCAGCCCTCGCCCTCGGTGTAGTCCATAACGAACATATGGTCGGTGAACTTCTTGCCAAAGCCCAGCTTAGACTCGTCCTGCGGCTTTTCCTTCGGGCAGGTAGTACGAGTGATCTTGATGTCCAACATGATAAATTTCCCTCTTTTCTGATCTCACACAGCGCCGCGCGGGCTGCACGCCCTGCGCCAAATATGCCGAATGTTGTTTTCTATTATAATGCCGTGAAACGGATTTGCAAGCAACCGAAAAATGTTTCATCTTTGGGGCAGTCAAGTTGCCACAAATTATGACCTTATCGGTGTTCAAAAGCGGAAAAACATGGTACAATAGAGTATGTGTGTAGATTTTTCGCCAAAAGGAGCTTGCGTTATGATACAGGGTGTTATTTTTGATATGGACGGGCTGATGTTCGACACCGAGCGCATCTGGAACATCTGCTGGGAGCCGGCACTGGCAAAATTCGGCCTGTCCTGCAAGGACGGCCTCTCGCAGGCTGCCCGCGGCACCACCAAGGCTGGCAGCTGCGACGTGCTACGGCGCTTCTACGGCGAGGACTGCCCCGCCATGGGCATCGTGGAGGAGCTGTACCGGCTGGCCTATGAAGCCTTCAACAAGCCTGTCCCCAAAATGCCCGGCCTCGACGAGCTTCTGGTCTGGCTGGACGAACATCACATCCCCATGGCGGTGGCGTCTTCCAGCCCCATGACCGTCATCGAGGGACATCTGGAACACTGGGGCCTCGGCCATTACTTCAAGGCCGTCATCTCGGGCGAGCACCTGACCCGCTCCAAGCCCGCGCCGGACATCTTCCTGCTGGCGGCGCAGAAACTCGGCACCGAGCCTGCAAAGACGATGGTGCTCGAGGACAGCTACAACGGCGTCCGGGCCGGCGCGGCAGGGGGCTTTGTCACCGTGATGGTCCCCGACCTCTCGCCCGCCACCGACGAGATGCGCAGGATCTATACCTGCGAGTGTGCTTCGCTCCACGAGGTGCGCAGAAAGCTCGAAAGCGGAGAACTATGAGCCGCGGCAGACCCGCACCACTTGTGAAATTTCAACATATCATCCAGCTTTTCACCGTCCTTCTCACAGCCATCCTGATCAGCCTGTTTTTCGGTGTCCTCGTGCTGGTGGGCAAGATACAGGGTACGGCCCGCGTCGTCAACTATGCCGGCCTCGTGCGCGGCATGAATGGCCGTCTCGTCAAGCCTCTGGACGCCAAAAAGCTGGCAAAGAGCATCCGGGAGGCTGTACAAAACAAGCAGTAAAGGAGATGTTCTCATGAAAATCGCAGTCCCATTCGAAGACGGTCAGGTGTTCCAGCACTTTGGCCGCTCCGCACAGTTCAAGTTCTATGAGGCCGAAAACGGCCAGCTCCTGCGCACCGAGGTCATCCCGACGAATGGTCAGGGCCACGGCGCACTGGCGGGCTTTCTCGTACAGCATGGCGCAGACGTCGTGCTCTGCGGCGGCATCGGCACCGGCGCGCAGGTGGCGCTGATGCAGGCAGGCATCCAGCTGTTCGGCGGCCTTTCCGGCGCCGCAGATGCCGCCGTGGCCGACTATCTGGCCGGGAAGCTGGTCTTCGACCCGGACATCCACTGCACCCACCACGACCACGACGAGGGCCGCAGCTGCGGCTCCCACTGCGGGGGCGGGTGCCACTGATAGAATAAGCAAAGCCGCACTCCGAGCAGATCCGGAGTGCGGCTTTGCTATTTAAGGAGAAAGGCTGTCTGAGATCCCGTGGCAAGTAGAAGGTAGAGGTATGATCTATGGCAAGTAGGAGTATGTCATGAATGGGAGAGAACCTCGCTCAGGTTGACTTTGACCTCATACAGCATTGAAAATAGCGTTACTATAGCAGTTTGCGTTTTTAATGCACAAGCAACATCCGCAAACTGCATATCGCAA
>ERZ1106941.755-NODE-755-length-42802-cov-27.790184_pt1 | contig 42802 bp, 30 predicted proteins | sample MGYA00403670_ERZ1106941 | MGnify/ENA primary metagenome ERZ1106941 (study PRJEB35170, sample SAMEA104062400) | human gut metagenome | biome: human gut; feature: human-associated habitat; material: faeces | place: Denmark | collected 2012-06-04 ...
TTCCATATCGAGGGAATCCACGGGCTTTGTTGCGCTTTTTTTACAGCGCCTTTTTTTTGCGATAAGGCAAAAAGGCGGTACGTCGGGGCTGTATAAAAGCAGAATATTTGTCCAATAAGAATAGTATAATTCATTGATGACTTATTCGGAGGACTGATATTCTTGAAAAAAATTCTTACTTTACTTATTTGTTTTTTGACCCTTTGCTCTTGCGGAGGTGAGGTAAATTCTCAGAGGGACAGGCTTGTGACTATGGAAAAAGCATCGGTGATACCTGTGTGCGGAGAGAAAAACTACACTGATGTGGAAACGTCACACAAGCTTAATTATACTGTGCAGAAAGCTATATGGATATCCTATATTGACCTTGCTGATATGCTCACCGGGAAAAGTGCCGAGGAGTTTCGTGTGAATTTTTCTCAGGCGTGCGACAACGCTTTGAGTATAGGTTGTAATACGCTGTATGTTCACGTCAGACCTTTTGGCGATGCTATATATGATTCGGAACTTTATCCTGCATCAAGATATATAACAGGCGTGGCAGGTGAGCAGGGAGGCTTTGACCCACTTGAAGTCATGATACAGACCGCACATGATAAGGGGCTTTCTTTTCACGCATGGATAAACCCTCTCAGGTGTGAGAATGAGGAGTGTTTCCAGACTTATGACAGAAGCTTTCTTCTGAAAAAGTGGTATGATGAGGGTGACGGCTACCTGGAACGGGTTGAGGGCGACAGCCATTTGTGGCTCGATCCTGCTTATGATGAGGTAAGACAGCTTATAGCAGAGGGTGCAGCGGAGCTTGCGGAAAATTATGATATTGACGGCTTGCACTTCGACGATTATTTTTATCCCACAACGGCTGAGAACTTTGACGCACAGTGCTTTGCGGCTCAGACGGAGTTTGACGATCTGGCAAAATGGCGGCTGAACAATATCTCCCTTATGGTGGGGGAGATATATAGTGCGGTAAAAGCAGTGGATAAGGATATCCTCGTGGGAGTTTCACCTCAGGGAAATATGGAGAATAACTATGAGTATATGTACGCTGATGTGAAAAAGTGGTGCAGCGAGGAGGGGTATGTAGACTATATCTGTCCGCAGATATACTTCGGTTATGAAAATTCTGTGAAACCTTATGAGGATACCCTACAGCAGTGGGCTGATATCTGCACAACTGATGTTACGCTGGTGGCAGGTCTGGGAGTATATAAGATAGACAGCGAGAGTGAATTTTCTGAAAATATCGGCATTATCGGCAGGCAGATAAATGACGCTGTAGTTAGTTATAACTACGCAGGAGCGGCGGTCTACGGCTATGCAAGCTTGTTTGGTGGCAGTGATAGAGGTGTTCAGGAGCAGGAGTGTATCGAAATTGCTTTTGATAAACTTAATACATCTGTAAAATGATATGTGATATATAAATTATGGTATGTTAAATGTAAACAAATTGTGATATATTATTATAAAATTTATGGAAGTAAACAAAAAACTATTGAAATTTCTTTTTAAATATAGTATAATGTTATATGCTGTAAGGCGATAATAGAAAATGTTTTTGTATTATTTGCCTAAAACAATATTATTTTGCTAATTATTCAGGGAGGGATTTTAGTGTACAAAATCGTAACAAGAAGACAGCTCAACGACGCTGTTGTTCTTATGGAGATCGACGCACCTTACATTGCCGCTAAGGCTGAGGCTGGTCAGTTCATCATCTACAGAGTTGATGAGAAGGGCGAGCGTGTTCCGCTTACTATCGCTGACTATGATAGAGAAAAGGGCACGATCACAATTATTTTCCAGGTAGTAGGTGCATCTACAACTGAGCTTGCAAGACTTAATGAGGGCGACTATATCCATGACGTTGTTGGTCCTCTCGGCGTTGCTACAGAGTATGACGAGGGTATCAAGAGAGTTGCAGTAGTAGGCGGAGGCGTTGGTTGTGCTATCGCTTATCCACAGGCTAAGAAGCTCCATAACATGGGCGTTGAAGTTGATCTTATCGCAGGCTTCAGAAGCAAGGATATCGTTATCCTCGAGGACGAAATGGGCAAGGCATCTTCACATCTTCATATCTGTACAGACGATGGTTCATACGGCTATCACGGATTTGTTACAAACAAGCTTCAGGAACTTATTGACGGCGGTGCAAAGTTTGACGAGGTCATCGCTATCGGACCTGTTCCAATGATGAAGTTCGTTTGCAAGGTAACAAAGCCTTATGACATCAAGACTCTCGTTTCACTCAACCCTATCATGATCGACGGCACAGGAATGTGCGGCGGATGTCGTGTAACTGTTGACGGCAAGATCAAGTATGCTTGCGTTGACGGCCCTGACTTTGACGGTCAGAAGGTAGATTTCGACGAGCTTATGAGAAGAAACTCAACTTATAAGGAGCAGGAAAAGGCTCACTTGTGCAGACTTACTGGAGGTGTAAGATAATGGCTAATATGAGTTTGACAAAGACTCCTATCGCAGAGCAGGAGCCAAAGGTAAGAGCTAGAAACTTCAAGGAAGTTACTTTGGGTTACACCCCTGAGCAGGCTATAGAAGAAGCTCAGAGATGTCTTAACTGCAAGCACAAGCCTTGTATGACAGGATGTCCTGTAAGCGTTAGGATTCCTGAGTTTATCGCAAAGGTAGCAGAGGGCAAGTTTGAAGAAGCATATGCTATCATCAAAACAACAAACGCTCTGCCGGCTGTTTGCGGACGTGTATGTCCACAGGAGCATCAGTGTGAGGGCAAGTGCGTAAGAGGTATCAAGGGTGAGCCTGTTGGTATAGGCAGACTTGAGAGATTCTGTGCAGACTATATGATGGACAAGGCAGTTGCAGTTGAAAAGGCTGAGCCAAACGGTCATAAGGTAGCTGTTGTCGGCGGTGGTCCTTCAAGCCTTACAGTTGCAGGCGACCTTGCTAAGCTTGGTTACGATGTAACTATCTATGAGGCATTCCATACAGCAGGCGGCGTTTTGATGTATGGTATCCCTGAGTTCAGACTTCCAAAGGCTATCGTTCAGCACGAGATAGACAATCTGACAAACATGGGCGTACATATCATGACAAACATGGTTATCGGCAGAGTTCTTTCTATCGACGAGCTTATGGGCATGGGCTATGAGGCTGTATTCGTAGGCTCAGGCGCAGGTCTTCCAAGATTCATGGGTATCGAGGGCGAAGGTCTTGTAGGCGTTTACTCTGCTAACGAGTACCTTACAAGAATCAACCTTATGAAGGCATACAAGGACGATTATGAGACTCCTATCATGAAGTCTAAGAACGTAGCTGTAGTAGGTGGTGGTAACGTTGCTATGGACGCTGCTCGTTCTGCAATGAGACTTGGCGCTGAGCACGTTTATATCGTATACAGACGTTCAATGGACGAGCTTCCTGCAAGAAAGGAAGAAGTTCATCACGCTCAGGAAGAGGGCATCGAGTTCCTCGTTCTTAACAACCCTGTTAAGATAGTTGGCGACGAGAACGGTCATGTAAACGGCATGGAGTGCATCAAAATGGAGCTTGGCGAGCCTGACGCAAGCGGCAGAAGACGTCCTATCCCTATCGAGGGTTCAAACTTCATTCTTGACGTTGATACAGCTATCATGTCTATCGGTACATCACCTAACCCACTTATCAGAAGTACAACTCCTGGTCTTGAAACAAACGATCACGGCTGCCTTATCGTTGACGAGAACGAGTCAACAACTAAGGAAGGTGTTTACGCAGGCGGTGACGCTGTTACAGGCGCTGCTACTGTTATCCTCGCTATGGGCGCAGGCAAAAAGGCTGCTGCCGCTATCGACGAGTATATCAAGAACAAGAAATAATTTCTTGTAAATGAAAATTATTTGTTAAAAGGCTTGAAGTTTGTGCAAATATCTGATATACTAATATAGTATTATTAGATTTGGAGGTCTTTTGATGAATTTGTCAGCAATTATTTCAGTTTTGGCAGCTGAGCAGAGTTCACCTGCATCACTTGCCATGACTTTTATCCCACTGGTACTCATAATCGTGTTCTTCTATTTCTTTATTATCCGTCCGCAGAAAAAGCAGGATAAGAAAGACGCTGAGATGAGAGATAACCTTGAGATAGGTGACGAGGTCGTTACAAACGGCGGAATCGTTGGTATCGTGTTCTCTATCAAGGACGACACTGTTGTTATCGAAACAGGCGGCGACAGAAGCAAGATACGTGTTAAAAAGTGGGCTATCGCTAAGAATGAAACAATTCATGACGGTGACGTAAAGTAAATATCGCTTTTAAGGGACGGGTAGTTTTATCCGTCCCTTTTTGTGTTCTTATTGCCCGTGGCTTTGAATATAATTTCTTTAGGATATTCAGTGTGGGGGTGCGGATATGAAAAATAACAGGTTTTTTGGGGGCAGAAAGCTGTCTGTGCTGTCATCAACGGCGTTGTCTGCCTGCGTGGGGTGCGGTGCGATATTTGTTGCTGTGCTTGCTTTTGCGTATGTTATCACTAAGATAGATGCCACCGATCTTATGCTGTCGGTGATGTCAACAGCGGCACTTGGTATCGGAGCGTATGCAGGGGGATATGTCTGCGGAAAAAGGCAACGTAGAAACGGTCTGCTGTCAGGTGTGCTGTGCGGAGTGTTCATTTTTCTTATCATTGTCATTCTCAGTGCACTGTTTTCTAAGGCAGCCGAAAGCTTTTCCGTGCCTGCAAAGCTTGTGCTTACCCTTGTGTGTGCAGGCGTAGGCGGAGTTGTAGGGGTAAATTCTAAAAGCAGCCGATTCTGATAAGGATAAATATTTATACTGCATTAACTATTCGTTCATAAAACATAGTGGGATATGTGGTATAATTAGTGTAAATCAATTATTGGAGGTAAAATCCTATGAAACATATCAAGACGATCAATAAGGCTAATCTCAAGAAGACTGCTGCTAAGGGTGGCTGCGGCAAGTGTCAGGCATCATGTCAGTCAGCTTGCAAGACCTCCTGCACAGTTGCTAACCAGAAGTGCGAGAGAGAGGCTTAATATTCCGATCTTTCTGAGGCGTGCGAGCGTACACACGCCTTGCTAAAGGGACATTTTTATGTCCCTTTATTTTTGTATAAATTTGTATATGAATATAAATGCGAAAGGTGATTTTTAAATGATACACAAGTTTAAGCTTGGCGGCTTTAATGCACTGCTTGACGTGAACAGTGGCGGAGTACATATTATAGACGATCTGACATATGATTTGTTAGACAATGTTGAGCCGCCTTTTGAGGAGAAATGTCCTGAGGACGTTGTAAGAAAGCTGTCAAAGATGTATGACAGCAAGGATATCGAGGATTGCTATGAGGAGATAGTTTCTCTTTATAATGACAAGATATTGTTCAGCGAGGACGATTACGAGAAGTATGCCCTGTCTGCTGTGGCTTCACCTATCAAGGCAATGTGTCTGCATATCGCTCACGACTGTAACCTGAGATGTAAATATTGCTTTGCTTCAACAGGCGATTTCGGTCAGGGCAGAATGCTCATGGACTATGAAACAGGCAAGCGTGCTATAGATTTTCTTATAGAGCGTTCAGGAGACAGAAAATTTCTTGAGGTGGACTTCTTCGGCGGTGAGCCGTCACTGAATTTCGGTACGGTGGAAAAGCTTGTTGAGTATGCACGTTCACAGGAGGAGCCTCACAATAAAAAGTTCAGATTTACTGTTACCACAAACGGTGTACACCTCACTGACGAGATGATAGACTTCATCAACAAGGAAATGTACAACGTTGTTCTGTCTATCGACGGAAGAAAAGAAGTCAATGACAGAATGAGAGTGCGTGTTGACGGTTCAGGAAGCTATGACAGGATCATCCCTAACTTTAAGAAGCTTGTTGAGAAACGTCCTAAGAACAAGGATTGGTATGTAAGAGGCACTTACACAAAGTATAATCTTGACTTCTCAAATGATGTAATGCACCTTTATGATCTGGGATTCGACCAGATATCCGTTGAGCCTGTTATGGCTGACCCTAGCGAGCCTTACGCTATCACTGAGGCTGACCTGCCGAGGATCTTCAAGGAGTATGAGATACTTTCCGAGAAGATACAGAAGATAAGGGACGAGGGCAAGTTCATAAACTTCTTCCATTTTATGATAGACCTCGATCAGGGTCCTTGTGCGATAAAGAGACTTAGGGGCTGTGGAAGCGGAAACGAGTATGTTTCTGTTACTCCTGACGGCGATATTTACCCATGTCATCAGTTCGTTGGTATCACCGAGTTCAAAATGGGCAATCTCTATGACGGCACATTTAACGAGGAAATGAAAGATATGTTTGCTCACGCACACGTTTACAACAAGCCAGAGTGCAAAAAGTGCTGGGCAAAGTTCTATTGCAGTGGCGGTTGCAATGCAAACAACTACATTTACGCAGGTGATATTCACAATGCGCACAAGCTGTCATGTCAGATACAGAAGAAGCGTCTTGAATGCGCTATCATGATGAAGGCTGTTAAAATGCTCGACAGCGCAGAATGAATATAAATATTTTGTAAATTTCACGCATTGTAACTTTTGCGTACATATATAAACTTAATATGTACAAAAACGTTTGAAGTTTAACAAAAAAATTTATTGAATAATCGGTTTAAAAAGCACGGAATAACAAATGACGTTATTTCGTGCTTTCTGTTGTTATTACATAGTATGATAATGTCGAAAAATAGCAAAATGTGTCTGTCATATTAATAAGTATTAAGATAAATATAATGTATACTAAGCTGGTAGCTTATTGACAAAGTGGGTCGAATTTAGTATAAGATTGACATAAACAAAAGGTGCTTGGCGGTCATGTTACCGCAAATCGGCTATAACGAGCGCCCTCTGTATCGGACAGGATAAACCGACAAATTATTATGAAAAGGACGAAGAGATATGAAAACTAATGAAAAGAAGAATACTTCTGCTAAGAAGAAACTTATACCTGCAGTTGCAATGCTCACAACTTCCGCTGTAATGCTTTCTACTGCTACTTATGCTTGGTTTACGCTCAGCAAGACTGCTGAAGTTACAGGACTTAACCTTGCCGCTACAGCAGGTGGCTCACTTGAAATTTCACTCGGACAGGTTGATAATGGTGTTTTGAGTTCATCTGATTTGACTCCTACAGCTGACAACATTTCTTGGGTAAGCACAGTTGATATTGGTCAGTATTATGAAAAAGTTGGAAAATTGAAGCCAGCTTCAACAGTTGACGGTAATAGCTTGTTCTACGCTGAGGATAGTGGTATATACGCTGGTGGTAGAGCTGTTATGGCTGATACTAAGGTTAAAGCCGCAACTGATGAAGCAACTTTGACAGCGAGAACTACAACCGCAAATACAGCTCTTGCAACAGATGAAGCTTCTGGTGCTGACGGATATTATGTTGACGTTCCAATGTGGATAAGGTCAACAAAACAGACTAAACAGGACGTTCAGTGTCGTGTTACAATTAAGAATAAGGATAGTGAGAATAATACTGAAAATGATTTGCAAAAAGCAGTTAGAGTTGCTGTTTTGCCGTTGAAAACTGCAACTGAGGCAAATGATAGTACAACAGTTACAAATACTTTATCTGTTACAAAAGCTAGTGCAGTTGCTGGCTATGCAGATACAAAGTACACTCTTCTTGGCGATAAAGCGAGTGTATTTGGTCTTAATTGGGACAACTACACGGATAATAAGGGTATAAAGACAACAGAGGGTGCTAATTATGGTGCTAAACTTGATACCATTACTTTTACCAAGGGTACAGCACAAAAAGCCGTTCCAACTAGCAGAGATAGCTTGGACAATCTTACTACTGTATTTGAACTTGCTGGTGCAGGAAACAACGAGTATTCAGTTGAGGGCTTTGTTGTAAGAGTATGGATTGAGGGCGAAAGCAAATTCTGTAATGATGCAACTGCAAATCAGGATTGGACAATTCAGCTCGATTTCCAGGCAAAGGATAACGCAGGCAACTAATCAATAAACAATAAAACAAAAAAGACGCCGAAGAAATTCGGCGTTTTTTGGTAAATGGGTATAAAAAATAATTTTCCATATTTGGGGAAATCTCCCGATTTTTCTTTGCTTTTTGTCGAAAACATGCTATAATGATATATTGGAACAGGAAAGGAAGTGACTTGCTTTGAACGGTAATTCAACAGTTGACGGCGTTCGTGCCGTGGAGCTTTTCTATAGACCTATAAAAAATACCGACAGCGGCAGGGTCACTTTTTTGCAGTCGCAAACAAGGCTAAATTCACCTGTTATGGGAACGCTCATGCCTGCGGATTATCTCCCTGTGGCTCAGCTTTCCGACCGATGTGTTAGCATTTTCAAGCTTGCTTTCGTTCAGCTTTTGCAGGCTTTGGGCAAGTTTCACGAAAGGGAAGTGGACGTTGATTGGGCAAGCGTGTTCATGCCTGCAAGATTTTTAAGGCAGACGGAAGCTCCGAGAATTGCGGCAGATTATTGCGATAAGTTTGGCGTGAAGTATGAGCGTGTCTGCTTCGAGTTGTCGCCTGATGTGCTTGATGAAGCTGACAGCACGGCGGCAGATAACGTGGCTCTTATGAGAAGACAGGGCTTTCATTTTCTGCTCACAGGCTTCGGCACTGAGGGCTTTAAAATGCTTAAGACTGCTGAGTTCAAGGTAGATAATATCATGCTTGACGGCTCAGTGGCTCAGGTTCTTGGTAAGAGCGACAGGTATGATACCTGCGTGAACTCTCTGCTGAATTTCGTTTTTGACCTTAATGCTGAGGTCATAGCTGACGGCATTACTGATGATAAGCAGGTGAAACAGCTCAGCGGTATGCAGTGCCTTTACTATTCGGGAGAAAATGCAGGAAAATATATTGCGGAAAGATACGTTCGCAATAGAAATGAGTAATAAACGGGTGATACGGTTTTGGACGGTAAAAATATAGATAAAAATACAAGAGTAGTCGATACCCTTGCACTTCGCAGGACCGCCAAGGAAGCTAAACGCTATGTGGTATTGATGAGATTGCTTAAAATACTTGCCATTATACTTATCGCTATCGTGGCGGCGGCTTATGCGGTGTCTTATTTTTACGACAAGTATGGTAGCTTTACAGTTAAGATAAGTAAGTATGATATGATAAATCAGGGGCTTACTCTTTCGGAAACTCCTGACTATACCACGAGCAATTCAAGGCTCAATGCGGATATCCTCTATGATATGACAAATATCAGTGGCGAAGATCTCCCTGATAATATCGACAAGATAAACGGCAGCCATAATGGCGAGGGGTATATAGCTTATACTTTCTATCTCATAAATTCCGGTAAAGACACACTTAGCTATGACAGCGAAATGACTATCGAGAACGTCACGAACGGTGTTGATGAAGCTATCAGAGTGGAGCTTTTCGTGAATGGCGAGAAAACTGTTTATGGTAAAACAAAGTCTGACGGCAGCGGTAAGGAAAGCGATTGCGACAAGGAGTTCGCCTCCTCTACTGAGGTCATGAAGGACCGACGTGAAAAGCTTGGTCCTGGTGAGAAAGACAAGTATACAGTGGTTATATGGCTTGAGGGAAATGACCCTGATTGTGTTGACAAAATAATCGGTGGCACAATGAAGCTTGGTATGAATTTCAAGATCGTTGAAACAACTTAAAGAATTAGAAGGGAGGAAGCCTCGGGTTTCCGAGGTTTTGAATTATGAAAAAAGCTTTGAAGATCGTTTTTAATGTTATCGCATGGGTGGTGCTTATCTTTGCACTGCTTATAACAATTCTCGTGTTCTCGTCTGATAAGAATAATGGTACGGCAAGTCTGCTGGGATATGTCCCACTCACAGTTGAATCTGACTCAATGAAGCCAACTTTCAAAAAAGGCGACCTTATTATCTCAAAGGAAATAGACGATATCAATTCTCTGAAAAAGGGCGACGTTATCACTTTCTGGACTCTTATAGAGGGCAAAAAGGTGAAGAATACCCACCGTATCGCAGAGGTACTCAATGATAACGGCTCTGTAGGCTTTATCACACGAGGCGATGCTAATAACGTAGATGATACATACACTGTTTATGCAGGTGATATAATCGGTCAGTGGAAAGGTGCAAAAATAGGCGGTTTCGGCAAGGTAATGGATTTTCTCAGAACAAAAACGGGATTTTTCATTTGCATACTTTTGCCGATAGCACTGTTTTTCCTCTTTGAGCTTTATAAGCTTATCGCAACCATAATCGAGATAAAGCGTCCTGCTATCACAGAGAGCGATGAGGAAGAAATAAAAAGACGTGCAGTTGAGGAATACCTTGCACAGCAGAAGAAAAAGGAAGAGGAAAATGCACAGCAGGAGAAAAATGACAAATAACTGCTGCTTGGGTGATACATTATGAATGGATTTCTGAAATGGTTTTTTGTTTTCATGTCGTCAATGCTTGCAGGCTTTGGGCAGATCTTCAAGGGTCTGTGGAACGGCATAAAACAGATCTTCAATATAAAAAACTACATAAGGATATTCAAGACCTACTCGGCAGACTTTGGTGCGCTGGGCTGGATACTTTCTGTGCTTGCAATTATCGTTGTTGTGGCTATCTTTGTGCTTATTATTTTTATGATAGTGCTTGCTGTGAGAAAGTACATAAGATTCAGACACTCTATTGTCAGCAACGAGGATCTTATCGAAGAAATATCTGACCTGCAGCGTCAGGTGGTCAAGATGACCAAGGAAAAAGATGAGATCATGGCAATGAAGGTGGCTCAGCTTGGGATCTATGACAACACCGCTCTTGCAGAGGGTGAAACAAAGCTTGCAGATGGCGAGCAGATGCCTGCACAGGGCGAAGTTCAAACCATTGTGGACGGCGTTGTTCAGACAGCAGACTGCCGTTTTTCAAAGCTTATCGAGGTGGACAATTTCTACAAGACATACGAGCCGCCTGCTTACAATAATGACATCACCCTTAGCGGTATCTGCGAAGCATACAGAAACTTTGCCTGCTCAAGAATGCACCTTTATTATGACATAAAAACTATCCGACTTTTCATTGCAGGCATGGCTTCAACAAAGCTCATTATCCTGCAAGGTATCTCTGGTACAGGTAAAACATCATTGCCATATTCATTCGGTAAGTTCTTGCAGAAAGATACCACTATCGCATCTGTTCAGCCGTCATGGCGTGACAGAACTGAGCTTTTTGGCTACTTCAACGAGTTCACGAAGAACTTTAATGAAACAGAAGTCCTCAAAAGAATTTATTCTTCTGAATACAATGACGATGTAAACTTCATACTCCTCGACGAGATGAACATTGCGAGAGTAGAATATTACTTTGCAGAAATGCTCTCGATTCTTGAAATGCCTGATCCTGCCGAGTGGGAGCTTGATCTTGTTCCTAACGTGTGGAGTACCGACCCTGTTCGCCTGGATAAGGGCAAGCTGCGTATTCCGCAGAACATTTGGTATATCGGTACTGCCAACAACGACGATTCCACGTTCACTATCTCAGATAAGGTATACGACCGTGCACAGCCTATCAATCTTGACGCAAAGGGAGTTGCCTTTGACGCACCTGACACGCCGCCTATGAATTTAAGCTTTGAACATCTTGATACACTCTTCAAGGAAGCTTTTCAAATGTATCCTGTTTCACAGGACAGTCTGAAAAAGATCCAGCAGCTTGACCTGTGGGTAATTGAAAAGCTGAGAGTGGCTTTCGGTAACCGTATACTTAAACAGATGAACTTGTTTGTTCCTGTATATGTTGCCTGCGGCGGCGAGGAGCTTGACGGCATTGACTATGTGCTTGCCACAAAGATATTCAGAAAATTTGAGTCCCTGAACCTTGCGATGCTCAGGGACGAGCTGAAAGAGCTTTGCACCTATATGCAGAAAGTTTTCGGCAGAAACACTATGAAAGAGTCTATCGCATATCTTGAAAGATTGCAAAAGCTGTACTAAAATTTGTACTCATAAACTTTGAGAGGAGGGACGGGCATGAGCGAATACAACGAACAGCGTGCAGCTTTTGACAAAGCTGTAAAGACGTTTGACGGCAATGACAGCTTTGCGGCAGCCCGTGCCTTGCTTCTTTCGGGCGAAAAAACTGTATCTTTTAATCGTAAGATAATCGAGAAGAATATAGATTCGTCCTGGCTCACAGAGATAGAAAAAGCTTTGCCACATCTTGATACGGTAATAAGAAATCCCAGAAACACCATTAAAGAAGTGGAAGAGATCGTGCCTATCGCTATGTCAAGGAAGATAACGGTAGAGTCCATAAAACATCTGGGACAGCACACCGATCTTATTCAGGATATCGACAAAAAGACTGGAAAGATAACTCCGTCAAAGATACTCAACATTCATAAAGAGGAAACTCTCGATACATATGAAAATAGATTTGTAAATACCCTTATTGACAGGCTATACATTTTTATAAATATAAGATACAATAAGCTTGTCCAGACCGCAGAGGCGCAGGAGGCTTATTCTTTTAATTACGATACCGTGGCGGACAGCGGCGACGGGAGAAAGGTCAACATTAGTTTTAAGATAGAAACCGTTGACTGTCTTGTCGGCGGCAGCAAGGATACTGACATTTGGGCAAGGCTTGAAAGGGTCAAAAAGGCTATCGAAGGCTATAAAGGCTCAGTGCTTTGTACCACTCTTGGCAACGCTTTTATCAGACCGCCTGTTATGAGAACAAACGCTATCACTAAAAATGTGGACCTTATGGCGTGTCTTACCCTTTGGCAGTTTATCGAAAGCTACGATAAGGCAGGCTACGAGGTCAACGTTTCTGATACCGCACAAAGACCTGATGATTCTTATATCGAGGATATATATGGTCTGACCGCAATGAACTATATGCTTTTCCGCTCCTATACCCATGGGGCAGACAAGTCGGAGGAGCTTAAAACTATAAAGAGCAAGACCCTCGCACCAAAGGTTGTCAGGCGTTTTGATAAGCAGACGTCTGATAAATACGATGTCATAGTTGGCGATGGTGAACAAAGTAGTGCAAGTAAGACAGATATGGGTATGACTGCCGAAGAGGCAGGAAACCTTACGGCAGAGCTTGAACGTATAGTTGAGATAGAAAAGCAGTTTCTCAAAGACGAGGAAGACCGTAAGAGGGCTGAGGAGCTTGCGGCTGCAGAAGCTGAAAGAAAGCGTGCCGAGCAGGAGAAACTGGAGCGTCAGCGGCGTGAGGAAGAAGAGCGCATAAGGCTGGAGCATGAGGAAGCTGAACGCAGAAGATTGGAGCTTATCCAAAAACAGCAGGCGGAGCAGGCTGCAAGAGAAAAGGCGGAGCGTGAGGAACGTGAACGCCGTGAAAAAGAGGAAGAGATCAAGCATATCGCAAGACGCAAAAGGCAAATGGAAGAGCGTCAACGCCGTGAAGAGGAGCAGCGTGTCCGTGAGGAAAGAGCTAGGATCCGAGAGGAGAAAAAGCTCGTCCGCAGCAGCCTTGGATCTGCTATGGATCAGCAGATCAGCACGAATGAAGAAGCCGTGTCTTCAAGCTTTGTGTCAGAGTATGAGTCCCCTGAGGTGGCTGCTAAAAAGGCAAAAGAGGCTCAGCAGCAGCGTGAACAGGAACGTCGTGAGCGTGAACGTGCTGAGCGTCTTAAAGCTGAACGTGAAAGCTTTGAAAATAAAAATATCAATGAGATATTTAAAGAATATTCTAAAAATCCATATTACATGGCAAAACGTGGCATAACATATGTTCTGGCTCACGCATTTGGGATCATACCTGTTGTGACGGATAATCCGGACTATATCAGAATGTTCAAAGTCAAGAAGGAAAAAGAACTGGCTGAGGCAGAGAGAAAACGTGCAGAGCGTGAAATCGAGGTTATCTATGAAAAATATGCTCCGTATCTGAAATATGATGTAAAGAGGCGTATCAAAAACAGGCAGTTTAAAAAGAGAAAACGTCTTGAGCGAAAGAACAGACCGCCAAGACCATATATTCCGCCACAGCGCACCGCTGAGGAGCAGAAAGCTATCGACACTGAAATGAAACGACTCTATAAGGAGTATCATGTTTCAGCAGTTGGCAGAATGGCAAGGCATTTGAAAGAGAAATATAGGAAACAATAACACGGAGGGAGCGTCGGTATCATCGGCAAGGCGTTGAGGATAGTAAAAATAGCTTTGACAATACTTGGCTCTGCTGTGTTTGCGGCACTGCTGAGTGTGACGGTGTACATAATGGTCTGCGGCTGTATCGGCAAAACAGCAAGCATTTTTGGTTACAGCGTACTGAAGGTCGTGAGCGGAAGTATGGAGCCGTCTATACATGAGGGTGACTATATTTACATCAAAAGGACGGATACTGACAGCTTAAAGGCAGGGGATATCATTTCGTTCTACTCTCAAGATGATAGCATTAAAGGCGAGATAAATACTCACAGGATATCTGAGGTTTTGAGCGATGGCACTTTTGTTACTAAAGGCGATGCTAACAAAATAGAGGACAGCGTGACGGTGCAAAAAGTCAGCATTATTGGAAAATACTATGGGAAACTCAGATTTTTCAAGTGGCTTGGTTCATTTGCATCAACAAAGAAGCTCCTCATACTGTTTGTGATAATCCCAACAGTTTGCATGGCGGTGTATGAGGTAAAAACTATCGCTGAGATAAAAATATATTCAAACCGTGAGGAAGCCTTGAAAGCGGCTGAGGAAGAAAAAGAAAAGCTTATGCGTGAGGCTGTTGAAAAGGAAGTTCAGCGGCTGAAAATGCAGGAAAACGAGAAAAAGGAGGCGAACAGCTTTGAATCAGGAAAAGATAATGAAGGCTAAAATGATAACGGCTATCGTTATTTGTATTGCGGCACTTGCAGGGCTGTTCGTTTTTATCGGCCTTTATATGGACAAGTCCGAGGAAGTCAGAAAGACTTACATTGCTAAGTATATGGAAAATCTGTCTGCCGCCTCTGAGGAGATAGACACTTATCTTGAAAGCGGCAAGGATCTTCCAACGAGATATAACATGATACTTTCGGATATGGGTGCGGCAAGGTCGCTGGTGTTTCTTATCGACGATTACACTGATGAGCAGAAGGCTATAAATGAGCTTCATTACTGCTTTGTGAAGTATCCCGAACAAATGCAGGGCAAGCTTGAGGACGTAAAAAAAGCACTTGACCATATCACCGAAAATCTTGACAAAGGCTATAGGGAAGTCAACGAGATAGTTGATTCGGTTGATAAAATGGGAAATTAATGCAAGGAGGACAATAACGTGAGCAGTAAAGGGCAGCTTAAAAGAGAAATAAAGAAATGCAGACTTACTATCGAGGAGATAGAGCGTAAGAGATCACGTTCACAATCAGCACTGGTTCAGGCGATTCTTTTGCAGGAAGAGCCTAACGAAATGGACGTTGAGTGGTTCAACAAATACACAGGCGAGATAACCGCTTGCAGAAACCACATGATAGAATTGCAGAAAGAGCTTGACTCGATGAAATAATGGAGGTCGCCAAAGTGGCTGAGCATAAAGTGATAGAGAAAGCAGACAGCGAGGAAGAAAAGAAGAAACGCAAACTGCTAATTATAAAAATAATACCAGTTGCAGTGCTGGCATTTATACTTATTGCGGTCAGTCTGGCTTGGTTTACCATTGATAAAGCCCTTGATCTTGATTCATTTGGAATGAAAAGCGTAGATTCGCCATTTGAACTGAAAACAGTAGGCAGTGCCAATGTGCTTAAAGCTGAGATACTTGACAGCAATGACTACTCTAAGGTGTCTGATGGGAGCAACATCACTTCTGACGAGAACAACAAGATCTACTGGCTTCTTGATGAAGAAAGCGGTATGACGAATGGTATTAATCCTGGTAGTCATGGAAAGCTTACTTTTTATGTTGTCCCGAACCAGTCGGGGGAAATGGAGATACAGTTCAAGTTGAGTATCACGGGGTATGCAGAGAATAAAAACGAAGACGCTGTTTCTTATGAAAAGGTTACTGAAGAAGAAGTAACTAGATTTATGAATGGACATATCATGTTTTTTGAGAAATATGATGAGAACAATCACACATATTCCGATTTTCTTCATGATGAAACATTCACAAGGACGTTTAAAGATTGTAAAGTAAACGTTCCGCAGGAAGTGAACGTATATTGGGTGTGGCCGAACACGCTTGGTCAGATACTAATGAAAAGCACAGATGAAAATCTGACAGAGAAAAATGTGCTGTTTGATGATGACAGTAAAGAACGTTTGGATTTTGCGGAATATATAAAGGGTAATTTAAGCTTGTTCTTGTCAGGTGATGCTGATAAAGAACAAAATAAAAAGGTTATTGAGAATATACTTAATGGTGATAAATACAGCACAGCACAGTTATCATCACTAAGCTCCATGTATAATGACGCTGACGAAAAGATAGGTACAAAGGTGCAATATATCCTTGTTGAACTAAACGTATAGATAAGAATATTAACTTTGCACGGAGGCAGTTGAAAGTGAAAGCTAATAGAAATCAGAAAATTAATAGAATATGCCGCAAGCTTTACAGCAAGTATCGCAAGAATGTTATTTCTTTAGTTACAGCTGTCGTATTGCTTGTCACGAGTATGCCGCTTGCAGACATTTCAGGTTTTGTGTCTAAAATGGTATCAACTGTCACCAATGCTATTACGGCTATGGCGGCAGATACATATACTGACATAACTAACGATATCAAAAGTGGCGTTTTTACGATACAGAATGCAGACGATTTTAAAAAGCTTCTTAATGCAGACCCTGCTGTTTATCAGAATATCACTGTATTGTTTTCAAACAACCAATCTCAGTTTAAGGCTTCTGATTTTACAGGAATAGAAAAAGGACTTGGCAATGAAGAATATCCTTTCATGGGAACAGTCAAAGCAAATGAGGGTTCAGCTATTAATCTTCCTATTAATTTTGCTCTGTTTGAATATCTTAGTGACAGTGCAAATTTAGATACTATTATTTTTGCTAGACCGGAAGAAAAAATTCAGCTTTGCTTGCTGAGAATGTTATACACGGCGATGTGGCTTCAGCTAATAAGTGGAAAATAAAAGCTGATCCTGTAGATGATTCAGGTGCTACAATTTATAAATCCTTCACGTCTGTTATAGGAAATATGAAAAATGGAGCAAATGTCGATCTGGATATCACTCTAAGTAATGATGTCCAGGTGGAAGTATCAGGTGGGGATAATGCAGGCCTTGCTTGCGGCACTATGGACGAAAACGCAAGTCTTGCCGTAAGCTTGTCAAGTAGTTCACTTGACGTTTCCGGTAAATCGAACGCAGGTGTATTTGTCGGGAAAATGAGTACTGATGCGACACTGAATATTGACAAGTGCAACACCTTGACAGGCGTAAATATATCCGCAAACAACGCAGGCGGACTTGTGGGCAGTGCAGAGAATGCAGAAATAAATGTCGGTGAAGGTGTCACCCTTACCATGACCGGAAGCGTTACAGGCTCTGTAACTGCGGGCGGTCTTTTCGGCTCTTATACATACAGTAAAGCCAACGAAAAGACATTTGACATTTCAAAATTCAGTGGCATGAAAATGGCACTTGCTTGTTCATCAGGAGATACCGCTGACAGTGCGGCTGTTGGCTCTGTTTTCGGACTGCTGACAAACAGCGCAGATAGTGTAAAAATTAGTATCACGGGCACCGCTAATGATACTATTATTTCAAACTTCGATGGCACTGTCAGGGCAGGCTTTTATGGTGGTATTGTCGGAAGATATTCTGCTAATGCTCTTAGCTCTGAACTAGCACTAAGTGATATCATTGTAAATGTGACTGGCTCATGCAATGCCCTTGATTTTGGCGGCATTATTGGTAAGATAGGTGATAACAGCAAGGCTTATGTAAGCGTCAAGAATACCACTATAAGTATTAATAATCCCACATCATCACAAAATAATTATGGCGGACTTGTGGGCTATGCAGATCAGGCTTTTATTGATGTTGGCGGCAAAGTCACAGTTACGGCAAATGATGTTTCTGCAAACCAGAGCGTAGGTGGCATTGTTGGCAAATTTAATAAAAATGGCGTTGTAAGGCTTGGCGGTGAAACAGACCTTTCAGGCTTTTATCCTAAAGACCCTAACAAAAACGGATGTCAGATAGTAGGAAATAGAGGCATTGCTTTGATCTATAGCTTAAGCGGCTGGTCATTTACAAGGACATCTTCAAAAGTCATAGACGATATGGATTGGGGCGGAGTGCTTCGACTTAACAATTCCGATCTGCTTGAGAGTGCTGACGGTGTTCTGTCTTTTGATGGATCAGGGCATACTGTTACAATAAATGGATTTCCTAATAATAATATAACCATAAGCAATAGGGCAGATTTTGCCCGTGCAGCTTTGATAATGCAGCACGATAGCAATGTTTTTGTTAAGTATAGCGGTGCTAGTAGGGCAGATATGCTTGCGGCAAATATCAGCCTTAGTGCAGATGTTGATATAAGCGACACAGGTCTAACCGGATTTATGCGTGATAATGGTGAGGATACATTCACAGGCACGCTTACTGGCAATAGTCATAAACTTACCATGACAGTGGGAACAGAAAATGATAAAATAGTTTTCCATACTCACAACGGACTTTTTGCAAAGACAAGCGGTGCAAAAATAAGCGATTTAACGATTGTTTCAAACTTTAATATTGTCGGTGACAATGTTTCTGGCGGTGATGCTTGTTATATTGGTTCTGTATCTGCATACAACAGCGGAGCTTTGACTATTGACAAAGTGACCGCTGATGTGACCGCATCTCCAAGTGGTGCGTATACTAATTTTGTCGGAGGTCTGGTTGGATATGTTGCTGACGCCACAAGTGAAGTTTCGTTCACTAATTCTGCTGTAACAGCAAATCTTACATACAATAATAGCACAACAAAGGTAGATTGCACTTGTCTTGGCGGAGTTATCGGAATGGTAGGCGCTGTTACATCAAAGCCTGCAACTGGTATTAAGTTTGATAAAGTCACTGTTGGCGGAAATATAACTGACAAACACACAGGAAGTAACTCTAGAGTTGGCGGACTTATTGCAGAGGTCGGTGCTAAGGATAATTCAGCTTCTGTTGTACCTAATAAGATATCTATCACCAATGTTAATATTAATGCTTTAACAATAAATTCTAGTGGTAAATCAAATAGCGGTGGATTTTTAGGGCATAACTGGTATAGAGTAGAAATTGATTTGAATAGTTTGAATGTAAACAATTCAAGCTTAACAGTGAACAATGGCACAGAACTGGGCGGTCTTGTACTTTCCACAACAGGTTATTGGAGCATAAAAGAGGTTAGCTTTGACGGTGTGACAGTGAAAGCAACAAAATGTATAAATTTCGGCATGCTTGCCTCAACTCTTTTTGGTAGAGATTATGACTCTTATGGCTTTGACTATTTTAAAGGTGAAAATGTCAATAATTACAGAAGCTCACGAGATGCAACTTATTTTGAACTTACTAAACCTAATGGATATAAGATCTCACAAGATACTAAGATAAATATAAGCCCAAGCTATTCGTATTTTGATGAGATAGCTCGTTGTAGTATTTATGCTTCAAATAGTCCTGTTTGCAATCGTCAAGCCATAATTTCAATTCCTGCTGTTACAGCGGACGGAGAGCGTTTGCTGTATATGGACGGAAAGAACTGCAATACCTATCAAAATCAAACAACAAATAATGGTGCTGTGTGGAAAAATAATTCTTGGGCAAGATATTATTATAACCTTGATGTATATAAAAACGGTAAAGCCACCACAGGCGGAGCTAAGGCTGTTGAGTGGAGTGCAAAGCTTTTTGCGGCAAATAATATAAAAGCATATATTAATAGTACAAATATAGATTTTCCAACAGATGCAGAAATAGATTTGACAGGATATTCATTTTATCCTGTTGATACAAATGGTTGTAATATAAAATCAAATTCAACTATTACTTTTGAAAATAATGGCTTTAATCAGTCTGAAATGGTATCAAGCAGTAATAGTGACAGTTATGCCCGTACAACTGACGGCATAGATGGAACAAATTTAACTAATGACCATAATCAACATTACATGATGCAATGCGGACTTTTCAGAAATGAAAATGGAGCTGTTACCATAAGCGGTAAACTGACCTTTCAGGGAAATATCGGTAAGGTGAATGGTGGTTCAGGTGCATTGGTTTGCGGCTCGGTTGCTGACGACACCAATACTACAAAAAAATTTGTCAAAATTACCGGCAGTATCGTTCTTGATGATCTGTATGTGAATGATACTTCTTTAAGTTTAAATGGTGAAAATTCTTATGCCCCTTTGCTTATAAATAAGATAGGCAACATGACAGAGATCACTATACAGAATGTGTCACAGAAAAAACACAGTATGACTACTGCTAAATATGATAAAGGCGGTCAGGATTATGCTGCAACAAGCCTTATAGGCGATGTAGGAAGCAAAAAGGGTCAAAATATATCTCTGACTTTCTCAAATATCAAGCTTGACGCAAGTAATGAAAATTCAATTTTCAAAAATGCTACTTTGCTTGAAAGCTTTCAGCATTCTGACGGAGCAGGCTCTTCTGCAATTTACAACTATAAATGGGAGGACGATTGGGGTAAAGACTCAGCTGGCAATATTAAGCATAATGTAACCTACGGAAAAGAAGTGTCTGACACCATAAAGAATCGTGTAGATAATGTGAGCAGGCAGAATAAATATCATGGTGATTGGAGTATGGATGACAGGTATACTTCTCCTGACAAAAATAACGCAAAAGAGGAATATAGCTTTACTGAATACAAGCCATATGTTGCTAAATCTGCTGTTACAGGTCAGACCGACAGCACTTATGATGAGATAGACGTAAACCTTGAGCGACCATATCTTGACAAGGGTTGCGGAACATACTCTGATCCATATATCCTTGACGCTTCTACACTTGCAGAGGTCGCACGAGTTATCAGTACAGCCGCACCCACAAATGGCTGGGAAGTAAACTATAATGCAAATGTTTCTGCCGATAAATCGACTGTTAATGCTAATAGTGCTTTTTGCAAAGGCACTAATCATAAAACTTATACTTATGATGGAACAGGCAATTTCGTAAGCGGAAATGAAACAGTTTCAAAAGATAACATGATCAAATATCTTTGCGAGGCTTATTACAAGATAAATGATGATATAGTTCTCGGCAGTTCTTTTGCAGGTCTTGGCGGAACATCAAACAGTTACGTTTTCAGGGGCGTTATAGTTGGACAGCAGAGATCCGACGGAACATATCCAACTATCACCAATAATTCTGCAAGCCCGCTCATCAGGTTCAGCAGCGGAAGTGTTGTAAAAGATATCAATATAGAATATACCAAAGAAGTAACGCTTTCAAAAAACAATAATAATAAATTAAACTATAGTACCGGAAAGACGGAGTATTATGGTGGTGTTATGGGCGTTGTGTTCGGTGGAGATAATATCATAGATAATGTCAAGGTAACAAATCCTAATATAACATTTGCAAATAACGATAACAGCAAACAACATCTCATTACTGCAGGCGGATATGTTGGCGCCATAGTTTACGGCGGCGTTATTTTCAGAAATATGGACATCGTTGCCAAAGATAGTGCGCTTACAATCAGCAATACTGTGGCAGTGGGTGAAGACGTATATACCAATCTTTTTATCAATCCATATATAGGCAGAGTTGTAAACGGCTTTGCTATCGAAGAGGGAACAACGTTTGGTAAGTCAACTAACCTTAACAATGGCAGGAAAAATTATCTCATCACGCTGTTTAATAGTGAGCTAAGTGATGGTGAGAAATTAAATGTTATTGCCGGCACGACCAATAATATTGAAGTACCTAATGCACAGGCGTTGTTTATGCTGTCTATCATATCACAGTCCGGTATGGGATATACAGACCGTAATATAAATACTTGCGGCTATGGTCACTATACTTTTACTCGAAATGCAGAATATTCAAAGGTCGGTGCAGGTGCATTGACTTCTGATGATAAAGATTACAAAACTGCGCTCTCAGATTATCAAAGACTTGAAAAGGCTACAAGCAGGGAATATGAAAAGAAAAATTCTGTAATGCTAAAAAAATATACAAAGCCAAGTGGAAATGATCTTTATGAAGCAAAGTGGGCACACGATTCAAAAAAGAACTTTACTGTTAATCTCACAGGAAGTGGAACCTATGACCTCACCAACACAGGTTTTCGTGGTATAAATCAGTTGTTTGATGCAACAAATAGTAACTTGGGCGACATTAAATGTGATTATACTTTATCTTTGACAACTATCCAGGGAAATAATCAGACTATAAAGCTCGATACAGATATAAAAGCCTATGCTGTGAAAATAACGGATAACAAGAGCGGTAGCACTATTGAATTTCAAGATGTGGATAACTATAAATATCGTACCGCATTTGCCTCCGTAAAAGGAGTTGGGTTGATAAACTGTTCAACGTATGCTTTAACTGTAAATAACCTTAAGCTTTCCGGCAAGATCAGCGTTAAGACGTATAACAACGATGGACAATCGTATGTTAATGAAGACCTTTCTACAGGTGGTATTGTTGGCGGAGTACAGAGTTCTTGCACGTTTAGCGGAATAACATTGACTGATCTTGAAATATATGGTGCATATACTGTGGGAGGACTTATAGGAAAGTCAACAAATGATATCAATATAAGTAACGTTAAGTCTGAAAACAGTGGCGTTTATGTGTATGGCGGATTTGAAACAGGCGGTCTTGTGGGAAATTCTCAGAAAGGCAACGAATTCGCTGTTAAGGATTCTAAGATAAAAATTAATAAAGTTGAATTTGCTAATCTTGATAAAGGCACAAAAACTTGGTTTGGCGTAGGTGGAATCGCAGGCACTGCAAATATCAAAACGAAAATAAGCAATGTTCAGCTTACAGCCTATAATGAAGATAGCTTTATCGGTTCAAAAAAAGACAATAAACCCCTTGCAACCCAGACAATGAACGAGGGCGGTCTTATAGGACTGTCTAACGGAGCATGCACAATAACAAACACAAGCGTCAGCGTCGATGTTTATGGTAGTAATGCCGGTGGATTCGTTGGAATAAACAAAAACCAGTTGTCTATCAATGACTGTTACTATGGAGGAACATCTGAAACATCAGATTGCGGTGTTTATGGCTATACAAGTTCAGGCGGAATGGTCGGCACACAGAATGCGGCTGTGACTATATCAAAGTCTGCTGTAAAAAATGCAGCGATAGGTATACCAGCTGCTAAAAATGGTGATGCAGGTATCGGAGGTTATGTTGGCATAAAAGCTAATGGTGATCTGAAGATAACTGATTGTGAAGTCAACAATGTTACTCTGTCAGCAGAAGATAAGTCCAATGGCGCAGGTGCAGGCGGTGTGATCGGTCATAATGACCGTGGAAGCACATATGCTTATGATATTCTCATAAATAAATTAGGCTATGTAAGAGGCAACAACAGCGTATCTGTTTCTAACTTGATAGGTTGGAATAAAAGTGCAGGTCTATCATCTAAATTTATCGGAGTATCAGTAAATAACACGGATTGTTTACCTGATATACAGTATAATAATTCAGAAGCACCTACCAACTTTTCCGCAGTTCATGCTGACTATAACGGCGATCAGAATAATACTCAAAATATCGGCGAGGGAAGCGGCACGCACGTTGATATCTATTCGCCTTATGTCAATATAAATCCAAGCAAAACCATTGGAGATAAAATTTTCACAGGCGATCTTGTTGGCGGAAATATGCAGACTATCATTAGTGACGCTGCTTCTTATGCGAATGGCACAAAGACAAAATCCTATGGCATAAACAGTACCATAAAGACATATGCAGAGGATCTGGCTAATTCAAAGCTTACAACATTTCGTCAGGCCTCTGAGCTTGATGTTCAGGAGCTGAACGATCTTCCAGTTTTGCTTATTGATGATAACTCATCGTTGAATATCACACAAATGCTCGCAAAGTATATCTCAGTTGTGACAAATTGTGATGTTTGCGACAGCAGTTCAAATAAGCTGAAAACAACAGATCTTATGAATGTAAGCACAGCGACTTATGTGTATGATAACGATGTTTTGAAAAAATCAGACAAAAGCACTCTTACGTTTAACAGCAAGACAGGATATTTCAAGGTCACAGACGGTCAGTATGACAATGACAGCACAAACAGATTTACTGTCATTACTCTTGATTATATCGACCCAACGGGAAGTGGCAAAACTGCTCTTAGACTTCATATTCCTGTTTTTGTAAGAAAGGTGCTTGATTTCAGCTTTCAATCTTACGTTATCTCAGGCACAGACTATAACCATTCTCACTATACGGATAAAACAAAGCTTGCTTTTGAGAGCTTTGATGCACCTGTTACTACTTATTTTAAGTATTCCTATTACAAATCCGCTAACGAATGGGAAAAAATGCTCAATAACGGTGACAGTTTGCTTTGGAGCTTTGATAAAAAGCTTTATCTTATTGGTGATAATGCCACTGACAGTGGTGTGCTTACCGATGATACAAAGCTAACTCTTGTTGATGCAAATAACAATGACAAGACTTATCATTCTACCGCAAGTGATGCTAAGTTTAATAAAACAACTGGTGAGCTTGACTTGACAAATATAAGTGGCTTTAAACCGGTTACAATGAATGATGTACTGTTAAGATATGCGTCGGTAACAGCTAAAGAATCATCTGACGGAACACTTGTTGAGGCAGATGATGAAGCTACAGCTACTGTAAAAACAAGCGACGGCAAGTATTATAGACCTGCTGGTGAGAATGAAACAGGCACTTATAAGATAACTGTTTCAGCGAACATTGATACACCTAAAAATGATAATGACGAAATGATAATAAGCGAGAACTATTATCTCACTATCAATATTCCGGAAAAGGGAAGCACAAAAAAAGTCATCAAGAACTTTGTGAATTATTATAGCGGTAATAAGCCAAGAAAGCTCAATGGCAATATTCCTACAAACCTTGTTCAAGTGACAAATAATGACACTGGCGCATATGTTATTGCAAACTTTTTTACACAGTTAGTAAGTGTGACGGCTCATGACCCAGAGGAGATAACAGCGTCAAATAATTTTGTCCGTGCGACAATGACGTCAAAGATAAGCATTGATCCGAGCCTTAGAGATACATTTAATGGCTATAAGAGTGACGATTTCAATATGTATCAGGCATTTAAATTCTCTATGAAGAACTTTGATGAAAAAGATGCGGGAGCTAATGCAAAGATCATTGCAGGAACTTCGGTGAATGTTGATTACAGCATTTTAAACAGTGCAGACACAGAGTTATCAAACGCAAAAATAAGTAAGACTGAGACGCTTTCAGAAGCTAAAGACAGCTATATGCTGATGTATCCCGATTCGGTTTACGATTATATCAATAGTGACACAAATGGCTCTATAACTGTCAAGGCTGATATCAGCTTAACTTATGGTACTGCAGGGATCATAGATCAGTTTCCTGAACGTAAGGACGGGGATACCAAAACCGGTATAGGCGTAAATGCGTCGTCTTATGTTGCATATAGTCAGAACAATATTGAGAACAGCTCTATCTCTGAAAGTGGAGATATGCCTGCCAGACGCTACTATAGAAAGGCAATGACGGTGGCACAGCTAAACTATAACGTTGCAGAGTCAACGGTTCTTGAGTCGAAGGATTCACCATTTTCGCAGCTTGGTATCAATGCCAAAGATATGACTACAGAAGAAATGGCAATAACAGCAAATGCTATCTATGATCTGTCTGCTTTGAGTCGATCAACAAAGGACAGTGGCAAAAAAATACAGTATACAATGAGGTTGTATGTTAAGGACAATAGTGGCGATTATAAGCAGACAAACGATATTAGCAAATACCTCAGTAGCTTTACTTTGGAAAACGCCACATCAAGCAGTGGTCTGAATGGCAAGGAGTGCGTTTTTACAACTGATTATAATGGCGAAGAACAAAACACAGCCGTTACGAAATTTACAGTAAAAACAGGCAAGGCTTTTGAGGAGCAGGGACTTACCTATGCGAACTATAGAGTTGAGCTTACCGCGGTATTGCTTAATGATAACAACTCAGTTGTTAATGGAACTACCTCAAGCGACTATGTTGTTTACACAAACGCAAAAATAGAAACAGGCTTTATAAATTCATAATAAGCAGGCATTTTCAGGAGAAAATTATGACAAAAAGCATTTTTGGAAAATTCAGAAAATTAGAAAAAAAGAAGAAGCTCCAGCTAGTCATAGCAGTATCCATCTCAGTGGTACTGCTTGTGGCACTGCCTGTTTATGCGTGGTTTACTCACAAACGTTCTATTGCTCTTACAACAAAAATAAATGCCCCTACTCAGCTTTATATCACCGCAGGAAACAAAGAATCTGTGGAAAATCTTGAAATGGCAGATATAGACGTTGAGAACGGCAGTTATAAAGACTTTGTTTTCGGCATAGGCGGGGCAGACGTGCAACAATATCAAATACAGCTTGCACATACAACGAATATCCCTTTTGAGTATGAGATATACCGTGCGAAAAGCGTCAGTGAAACTGAAAAATCAGAAGCTGTCGTTTATGTTTCTGATGAAGAGAATAAAACGTTTTATTACAAAATAGACGGCAATAAGATCTCGGGACATTATCTCAATCAGCAAGGCTCGGAGATACTTGCTAACAGCACACTTCACGAAAAGTCCTATGACACTTATAGCAATGTTCAGAAAAATGCCGAAGCACTTTATTGGCAATCGGATACACTGACGGTAATTGACAATAAAGATCCGTTTTGCGATTATTTTATAATAAGAGTAAAATGGAATGATAAAGTCCAAAACAATAAAGAAACTGATATGGTCTACCTGACAGTTCAGAGAAAGTAATAATTCACAAAATAGAGAGGAGGGTGGCTGTTATGAAAGACCAATTTATAAAAAAGCTTAAAAGATCGTGGCTTGCAATATGGATAGCTTTTGCGGCAGCCGCACTCAGTACTATTGGCGTCCTGGCGGCTTATACCAGCGTTTCAAGTGTAAAGCGAGTTGTGTCCACACAAAAGGGAGCCGGCATGCTGTTTTCATCTAATTATCTTACAACAGATGAAAATGATCTTCCAAGGACGATAACTTTTAGCAGTATGGAAAACTCGCCTTGTGTGACAGTCAATGTGTGCAACTATCCGCAAACATTGATAAAGCATAATGACAAGGATATCACATACACTTTGACAGTCGAGCTTGTGGACAGCAACGGAAATGCCGTTACCGGAGAAGAAACTGCAAAATACTCAGTTGAATATAACGGTGAAAAAAAGACTTTTGGAAGCAATTCAAAAATAGAGTTTTCACTTCTGAAACTTATGGCTGACGATTTCAACAAGCATGAATTTGTGCTGACTTTTGATAAGTCACAGCTCACAAATTCTGACATATACATGAGAGTGACAGCCACTCCTACAAATCAGGCAGAGTTGAAACCGCTCTCCGCAAAGCTTGGCGTTATCTATATAAATAATAACACATCAGCAACATGGACAGGCACATTCATCGATAATGCTACCTCGCCTAAAGATCTTGACGGCTTCAACTACCGACTGTCAGGCAGTGGCGAGGGTACTGTCACCCTGACTTGGAATACGAACTATGTTGATATCAGCCCATGGTTTAAGAATACTTATGTTCTGACTATTTCAAAGGACAGTTCTGGCATAGCCACTGCAACTTTGAAAGTCAATTCTGCCGAGAAAAATCAATATGACATTCAATTCTATCGAACGAACGGCATTAACAGTGCAGAGCAGTGGTCTGACGGTAATCATACCGATATTACGGTGACTGGTACGGGATTTGTTTCAATGAGTTTCACTCAAAGCACAGCGACTGAAAATTAGAATATGTACAAAAAAACGGACTGCAAACAAAATGCAGTCCGTGTATTTTTTCTGTAGGGGCGAACAGTGTTCGCCCGTTTTTTTATATCCGTATAATGTCCAAGTACGAAAGCTTAGAGTGCAGACTTCAAAGCCTCAGCAAGCTGAGCAGGACATGATGTGCCACGTCCGTTGCAGTCGATACCCTCAAGTCTGTCAATAACGTCTTGAACCTTCATGCCCTCAACAAGCTTTGATACACCCTGTGTATTGCCGTTACAGCCGCCTGTGAAATGCACTTTCTTTACGATACCGTCCTCTACTTCGATATCTATTTTTCTTGAACATACTCCCTTTGGAGTGTAGCTGATCGTTGCCATTTGAAAAACCTCCTAAATTCTTGCTACGCCTGTTTCTCTTGCAGCCTTTGCCACAGCCTCAGCCACAGCGACCGATACTGACCTGTCAAAAGAGTTCGGTAGAATAAATTCCGCATTGAGCTTGTCCTCAGGCACACAGCCTGCGATAGCCTTTGCGGCAGCCATTTTCATTTCCTCGTTGATGTCAGAAGCCCTTACTGCAAGTGCCCCCTTGAAAATGCCAGGGAAAGCGATAACGTTGTTTATCTGGTTAGGGAAGTCTGAACGTCCTGTGCCAACGATAAACGCACCTGCCGCCTTTGCTTCGTCAGGCATTATCTCAGGAGTTGGGTTAGCCATTGCGAAAAGTATAGGCTTATCATTCATGGATTTAACCATTTCAGCGGTCACAAGCTTTGGCTTGGAAACACCTACGAAAGCGTCTGCACCCTTGAGTGCGTCGGCAAGAGAGCCGTGGAGCTTGTTCTTGTTTGTTACCTTAGCCATTTCAGCGTGAGCCTCGTTAAGATAATCATCGCCCTCGCAGATTATTCCCTCACGGTCTACCATGATAAGGTTGCCGATACCAAGAGAAAGCAAAAGCTTTCCTATAGCACAGCCGGCCGCACCTGCGCCGTTTATAACAAGTGTAATATCCTCTATCTTCTTGTTTGCTACCTTGCAGGCATTCATAAGTGCCGCACCAACAACGATAGCAGTTCCGTGCTGATCGTCATGGAAAACAGGAATATCAACTTTCTCTTTAAGCTTAGCCTCTATCTCAAAGCACCTTGGAGCGGCAATATCTTCAAGATTTATACCACCGAAGCTGTCTGATATCATAGCGATAGTATTTACAATTTCGTCAACGTCATTGGACTTTATGCAAAGCGGAAAAGCGTCAACGTCTGCGAACTCCTTGAAAAGCGCACACTTGCCCTCCATAACAGGCATACCTGCCAGACCGCCAATATTGCCAAGACCAAGCACAGCAGAGCCGTCTGTGATAACAGCCACAAGATTTGCACGTCTTGTAAGCTCATATGAAAGGTCAGGATCTTTCTGTATCTCAAGGCAAGGCTGAGCAACGCCCGGAGTATATGCGAGAGTAAGGTCTTTTGCATTGTTTACCTTTGCTCTCGAGCAGACCTCTATCTTGCCTTTCCATTCTCTGTGTTTCTGTAGTGATTCTTCCATTACGTTCATTTTATACAGTCCTCTCTATTTTACGCATTAAAGGAACATTACCGCATGATAATGTCCCTTTATTATACCATATTATTTCTCTGTTTTCACAGCCGCTTTGTTAGCTTTTTGTGAATTTATATGAATGAGCTTGAACAGCTTATCAAGATTTTCCTTGTCAGTGGTCATGCTCCCGATATGTGTCATAGTCTCATTATACAGACCGTGGAAGTCAGAGCCACCAGTCACTATCAGGTCATGTTCCTTTGCGATATCCACAAGCTTCTGCTGTTGAGTTGGAGTAGCAGAGTAATGATAAGCTTCAATTCCGTCAAGCTTGCCTGCCTCGATAAGTTCAAGGAGCAGCTCGGTGTTGTTGAACATAACAGGGTGTGCCATTACTGCAATGCCCTTTGCGGAGTGGATAAGATCAAGCACAAAGTTTACGTCAGGATATTCACGGGTAACAAGACATTCGCCGTTTGGATATGCAAAAAGCTTGTCGTTCACAGAGCCGTAAAGCTCAGTGGCATAGCCGTAATTTACCAATGCTCTCATGATATGCTGTTTAAAAATGCTCTTTGAGCTTTTTGTGTAGTGCAGTACAGCGTCGGCAGGGATAGGATATCTTGCCATTACATTTTCTATCATTTCCTTTGCACAGTCTTTTCTTATCTGGCATGACTTCAGGCAAAGACCCTCGAGCCTGTCAGGCTTCTGCGGTGCATAGCACAGAATGTGTACTTTTGAATTGCGCTTCTTGTCCCATGCGGAAAGCTCTACCGCAGGAATGACCTTGACCCCATAACGTTCGCCAAGTATTTGCGCTCTGTTTGATGATGAAAGAGTGTCATGGTCTGTTATCGCAAGAAAGTCAAGTCCCATTCTTTTTGCCTGAACAATGACCTCTTCTATACCAAGCGAGCCGTCAGACAGTGTTGTGTGACAATGCAGATCTCCTGTCATACCTTTGTTCCTCCAAATCTATAAAATATATCTGTCATTTTCTGTATATATAGTACAGCCGTTAAATTTGACTAAATAATTATAACATATTTTATATACATTTGCAAGCACTTTTGAACAATTTACACAAAATTTGCACGAAAATTATATTATTTTGTCGTATATGACAAATCCACAGTGTCGAAATAGTGCGATTTAACGAAATATCAGAGCTTATATCCGAAGAATTTTTCGCAAAACCATACGTCTTTAACCTGAAAGCTCTTGCCGTTTAGATATTCAAGTATGCCTGCTTCAGTGGTGAATTTAAAGGTGAGCTTGTACGAATAAAGTGCCTGCGTTTTCACATTGTATGCACGGTTGACTTTATTTATTCCGTATTTGCCGTCACCGAGAAGTGGATAGCCAATGTGAGCAAGATGCGCCCTTATCTGATGCGTCCTGCCTGTGATGAGGTCAACTTCGAGAAGTGCAAGGTCATCAGCCTTGTTTTCCGCAAGCACACGATAAGAGGTTATCATGGTGCGGCTGCCCTCAAATTTCTTGTCAGACACCTTGACAGTTTTTGTGGTTTCATCTTTCTGATGATAAGCTGTGAGCCGTGCAGACTTTTCCTTTGGTATGCCAACTGTCACGCAAAGATAAAGCTTTTCAAGCTCTCTGTCTTTGACTTTCTGATTAAGTATACGCAAACTTTCAGCATTTTTCGCACATATTACAATGCCGCCTGTGTTGCGGTCTATCCTGTTACAAAGGGCAGGAGCAAAAGACAACTCCTCCTCAGGACGGTATTCACCCTTTTCATAAAGATAGTGCTGTATCCTGTTTATAAGTGTGTCTGTCGAGCCACTTTCGTCCTCATGTACCACAAGTCCGCACTTTTTGTCGCAGAGGATAATATTCTCGTCCTCGTAAATAATATTCAAAGATGTTGGCGCACTGAGAAAAGCAGGTCTGTCAGCAACTTCGCCCTCGAAAAATTCGTCATTGATGTAAAGCTGCATAACGTCACCGCAAGCAAGCCTTGTGGATATCTCACAGCGTTTGCCGTTGACCTTGATACGCTTTAGGCGTAGATATTTGTACAGCAGATTTTTAGGCAGCTTCGGCACAGCCTTTGTGAGAAACTTGTCAACACGCTGACCTGCGTCATTCTGATTTATTATAAATGCTCTCATGTCATACCTCAGAGCTTCACACGAGCTGAGAATCCTCCGTCAATAAGCTCGTCAAGACCAGTGCTGTCAGCACCGCTTTCACGGAGAAGCAGAAGAATTTCTGACATATCGCAGGCTTTGCCTTTACGGCGAGATATTTCCTCTTCACATTTGATAGCATATTGTAAAGGCTTTTTGTCAGCAGGGAAGTTCACATCTGAGCCTTGAGCGATGAGCCATTTGATGAAATCAACACTTCGCTTGTCAGGCTTGAGAACACCATCCTGCTCCACGAGGTCTGCACTTTCGATTGCAGTGAGCAGGAAAGTAAGCCCGTTGCTGTCAGTGTCGTTGTAGTCCACATCATCAGAGATGAACAAGAATTTAAGCTCTTCCAGTTCACGCTTTGAGAGGGTGTAGTTGTATTCGTCATATGATCTATTCATGTTACGTCCTCCTGAAATTATTACTATAGTGATATTATAACCTAAAGTGTGGGAGAATGCAAGAGGGGAGCGGTATTAAGTGAGGAGTGAGGAATGAGGAATGGGCAAAGCTGAACAGAGATGTGGACAAGCATCGAGCGTAGCGATTTTGCGGCAGAAGAACCTCTCCAGAACAATCTGTAGGGGCGAACAGTGTTCGCCCGTGTTCAGGATTTGCTGTAAATTCAGAATTGTCGGGGAGAATTTTTTGCTGCCGAACCTTGTTGTTACCGTGGGTTTGTTTCTTCGACGGGCGAACGGTGTTCGCCCCTACACATACATCGAGCTGATACCGCAGGTTGAGTAACAATACCAGTCCGAAAAATCGTACATATACGCAAATTCAAAAAATATTGATAAAAAAGCCTTTACAATTAAAAATAAATGTAATATAATGATTAAAACAACTGTTCGATTGAGGAGGCATTTATGGATAAGTTTCAGCTTGTTTCAGATTATAAGCTATCGGGCGACCAGCCTGAGGCGGTGGACGCTCTGGTAAAGGGTATCGAAAGCGGCATGAGAGAGCAGACCCTTATGGGCGTTACTGGTTCCGGCAAGACCTTTACTATGGCAAACGTTATTGCTAGGATAAACCGTCCAACGCTCGTGCTTGCCCATAATAAGATACTTGCCGCTCAGCTTTGCTCTGAGTTCAAGGAGTTTTTTCCGAACAATGCCGTGGAATATTTCGTGTCCTACTATGACTATTATCAGCCTGAAGCCTATGTGCCTAGCAAGGACGTCTATATCGAAAAGGACAGCTCTGTTAATGACGAGATAGATAAGCTTAGACATTCCGCTACCTCCGCTATCGCTGAACGCCGTGACGTTATTATCGTTGCCAGCGTTTCTTGTATCTACTCCCTTGGTGACCCTGAGGAGTATAAGTCCATGGTGGTGTCTATCCGCCGTGGTATGGAGAAATCCCGTGACAGACTTATCGCTGACCTTGTGGGTATCCAGTATGAGCGTAACGATATAAATTTCGTGAGAAACAAGTTCAGGGTCAGGGGAGATGTGGTGGAGATATTCCCTGCAAATTCTACAGACACTGCCATAAGAGTGGAGTTCTTCGGAGATGAGATAGACCGTATCACTGAAATAAACGTGGTGACCGGTGAGGTGCTTTGCTCACTTGCCCACGCCGCAATTTTCCCTGCTTCCCATTATATCGTCAGCCGTGATAAAATGCACGACGCTATCGAAGAGATTAAGCAGGAGCTTGACGAGAGGATAAAGTATTTTAAGGATAACGATATGCTCATCGAAGCTCAGCGTATCGCACAGCGCACCAACTATGATATTGAGATGTTGGAGGAGATAGGCTTTTGCAGCGGTATCGAGAACTATTCCCGTGTGCTTGCAAGACGTCCCGCAGGCTCTACGCCGTTCACTCTCCTTGACTTTCTGCCTGAGGATTTTGTGCTTTTCGTGGACGAGTCACACGTTTCTCTGCCGCAGGTAAGAGGTATGTATGCAGGCGACAGAGCACGAAAACAGACCCTTGTTGACTACGGTTTCAGACTACCGTCAGCAATGGATAACAGACCGCTGACCTTTGATGAGTTCTATTCTCATATCAATCAGGCGGTGTTCGTGTCCGCTACCCCAGGACCTATCGAGCAGGAAAGGTCACAGCAGATAGTGGAGCAGGTCATAAGACCGACCGGTCTGCTTGACCCTGAGATAATCGTAAAGCCGACTGAGGGTCAGATAGAGGACTTGCTCAGCGAGATAAATATGAGAACGGCTAAAAACCAGCGTGTGCTTGTTACTACTCTTACAAAGAAAATGGCTGAGGATCTAACAAATTATCTCAAGAGCTTTGACGTAAAGGTGAGATATATGCACCACGATATAGACACTATCGAGCGTATGGAGATAATCCGTGACCTGCGTCTGGGCGAGTTCGACGTGCTCGTTGGTATCAACCTTTTGCGTGAGGGCCTTGACCTGCCTGAGGTAACTCTTGTGGCTATACTTGACGCAGATAAAGAGGGCTTCCTGCGTTCTGAAAGCGCACTTATACAGACCATAGGCAGAGCCGCTCGAAACGCTGAGGGCAAGGTAATAATGTATGCTGACACCGTGACACGTTCAATGGAAAAGGCTATCACCGAAACAGAACGCCGTCGTGCAATACAGATGAAGTTCAACGAAGAGCACGGCATAGTTCCGAAAACTATCGTCAAGGATATAAGAGATGTAATAGAAATATCCACCAAGGAAGAGGTGGAATACGAGGCAAGGCAGAAAACAAAGCTTTCAAAGCAGGAAACTGCAAAGCTCATAGAAAAGCTCACAAAGGAAATGAAAGAGGCGGCAAAGCTGCTTGAATTTGAGCACGCCGCATTCTTGCGTGATAAAATTGCGGAGTTAAAGGGCGAGAAGAAATGACAGAGCTTTATTTATCCGATTTGATGAAGCTTGGCGGTATCGACCCTGACGAAGCAGTGCTTATAAGACACTCTGTCGGCGACATAGCATTTGCAAAATGCTATGAAAACGGCTCTGAGAGCATTGAACAGTATACACGCCTGCAAGCGGAGCATTTTTCTGACGGCTTTAAATATTGGCTGGTTTTCATTGGCGAAAAGGGCAGAGGTGCTAGATTTTTCGGGGCTTATACAGTAAAAGGCAAACACCCTGCCACGCCTGATAATATGCCCACAGGTTTTCCTGTTCCTGAGATGTTTGAAAGAAACGTCTATCAATATGACCTAGAAGCAAACGATTTTCTTTCGGATTATCAGGGAAGATTAGTCATAGATTGGGGCAACTCCGCAGTTGCATGGCACCAAAAAGCCACAAACCCTAAGAAAATAATAGCTGTGAACTCACAAGATTTTGTGGGCTATGATAACTTGATATTGAGCTTTGGACAGCTTAAAGATATTGTTGAAAAGCCTAATGTCTATGATAAATACATCTCAGCCATGAGTGCTGTAAAAGCTGTTTATCTTATCGCTGACCGAAAAACAGGCAAGCAATATATAGGCTCTGCCACAGGTTCTGACGGACTTTTCGGCAGGTGGAAAGAGTATGTAAAAACTTTTCACGGCGGAAACAGCGGTATAAGAGATTATCTTGCCATATCATCAGATAGCTACAAAGATTTTCAGTTTTCCATTCTTCAGATATTTTCAATGAATGAGTCCAAAGAGAAAATACTGAATTGTGAAGCCTTGTGGAAAAATAAACTTCTGACCAAAGATTTTGGTCTAAATGATAATTAGTGAGAAAATGTAGGGGCGAACAGTGTTCGCCCGCCTGCATACCAATATGTGATTTTTCAATACCAAAAGGAGAGTAAAGAATACCAATGCCAATTAACGAGATAGTTATAAAAGGTGCAAGAGAGCATAATCTCAAAAATGTTGATGTTACCATACCGAGAGATAAGCTTGTTGTTATGACAGGTCTTTCGGGTTCGGGTAAATCTTCTCTTGCATTCGATACCATATATGCCGACGGACAAAGACGTTATGTTGAGTCGCTGTCATCTTATGCGAGAATGTTTTTGGGTCAAATGGACAAGCCTGATGTTGACAGCATCGAGGGGCTTTCCCCTGCTATATCCATAGATCAAAAGACTACCTCCAAAAATCCACGTTCAACTGTTGGAACAGTCACCGAGATATACGATTATCTCAGACTTCTGTATGCCCGTATAGGTGTGCCACATTGTCCTGTCTGCGGAAGAGAGATACGTCAGCAGACTGTTGACCAGATAGTGGATAAGATAATGGAGCTTGAAGAGGGTACTAAGATTCAGCTTTTAGCTCCTATCATCAGAGGACGTAAGGGCGAGCACACTAAAGAGCTTGACCGTGCAAGAAAGTCGGGCTATGTGAGGGTGCGTATAGACGGCATAACCTATGACCTTTCGGAAGAGATAAAGATAGAGAAAAATAAAAAGCACACGATCGAGATAGTCGTTGACCGACTTGTTATCAAAGAGGGCATAAAGTCCCGTCTTACCGACAGTATCGAAACTGTTTCTTCGCTTACAGGGGGACTTGTAGGGGTTGACGTTATCGGCGGAGAGGAAATGCTTTTCTCTCAGAATTACGCCTGCCCTGAGCATGGTGTTTCTATCGACGAGCTTACTCCGAGAATGTTCTCTTTCAACAATCCATTTGGAGCTTGCGAAAAGTGTACGGGTCTGGGCGTGTTCAAGAAGATAGACCCTGAGCTTATTATCCCTAACAAAGACCTTTCTATAAGACAAGGCGCGATAAAGGCAAGTGGCTGGAACAGCCTTGAAGAAGGCTCTATCGCCATGATGTATTTCAACGCAATTTCTGAGACCTACGGCATATCCCTTGACGAGCCTGTGAAAAATCTCGACAAGGACGCTATAGACATTTTCCTTTACGGCACGCAGGGTCAGAAGCTTCACCTAAAGCGTGGCAATAAGTTCTATAAGGCTGACTATCAGGCTGAATTTGAGGGCGTTATACCAAACCTTGAAAGGCGTTACAAGGAATCCAACAGCGATTGGGCAAAGGCTGATATAGAAGCTTATATGAGCGATGAAAAGTGTCCTGCCTGCCATGGTGAAAGGCTGAAAAAAGAGAGCCTGAGCGTTACAGTTGGCGGAATAAATATCGCAGAGCTTTGTCACAAGTCAGTGGCAAAGGCACTGGAGTTTTTTGAAAACCTTGAGATAAGCGACCGTGACAAGCTTATCGGTGAGCAGATAATAAAAGAGATAAAGTCACGCCTTGGCTTTCTCAAAAGCGTTGGACTGGAATATCTCACCCTGTCACGTTCCGCAGGTACTCTCTCAGGCGGTGAGAGCCAGCGTATAAGGCTTGCAACGCAGATAGGCTCATCACTTGTGGGCGTGCTGTATATCCTTGACGAGCCGTCTATCGGTCTGCACCAGCGTGACAATGATAAGCTTATCGCAACCTTAAAAAGGCTTCGTGACCTTGGCAACACTCTCATAGTGGTAGAGCATGACGAGGACACCATGCGTGCGGCAGATTTCGTGGTTGACGTTGGACCGGGAGCAGGCATTCACGGCGGCGAGATAGTCTGCGCAGGAACTGTTGACGATATCATGAAGTGCAAGCGTTCTATCACAGGACAGTATCTCAGCGGTGAAAAGAAAATACCTGTCCCTGAAAAACGCAGACAGGGCAATGGCAAGTATCTGAAAGTTATCGGTGCAACACAGAACAATCTGAAAAACATAGATGTTGAGATACCTCTCGGCACTTTCACCTGCGTAACAGGTGTGTCAGGCTCAGGCAAATCATCACTTGTGAACGAGATAATCTATAAGGAGCTTGCAGGCAGATTAAACCGTGCGAAAATACGCTCTGGAGCATTCAAGGAAATGCAGGGGATAGAGCATCTTGATAAGGTCATTGATATCGACCAGTCGCCAATAGGCAGAACGCCAAGGTCTAACCCTGCCACTTATACAGGCGTTTTCACGGATATCAGAGAGCTTTTCGCACAGACTGCTGACGCAAAGATGAAAGGCTACGGTGCAGGACGTTTCTCATTCAACGTCAAAGGCGGAAGATGTGAAGCCTGTGAGGGCGACGGTATAATCAAAATAGAAATGCACTTTTTGCCTGACGTGTATGTGCCATGCGAAGTCTGCGGTGGTATGAGATATAACCGTGAAACGCTGGAAGTTAGATATAAGGGCAAGAACATCTATGACGTGCTTGAAATGACAGTGGAAGAGGGCGTTGAGTTTTTCAGTGCTATCCCTAAAATAAGCCGTAAGCTTGAAACATTGTATGAAGTTGGTCTTGGCTATGTGAAGATAGGGCAGGCGGCTACAACGCTTTCAGGCGGTGAAGCGCAGAGAGTAAAGCTTGCAACAGAGCTTTCAAAAAGAGCCACAGGCAGAACTATATATATCCTAGACGAGCCGACTACAGGACTTCATACTGCGGACGTGCATAAGCTTATAGAGGTATTGCAGAAGCTTGCAGACGGAGGAAATACAGTGCTTGTTATCGAGCATAATCTTGACGTCATAAAGACCGCAGACCATATCATAGACTTAGGACCTGAGGGTGGCGACGGCGGCGGAACTATCGTCTGCACAGGAACGCCTGAGGAAATTGCGGCTTGCGACAGGTCTTATACGGGACAGTATTTGAGGAAGATGCTGTAGGCAAGTTTAAGTGAGGAGTGAGGAGTGAGGAATTGGCATAGCTGACCCTTGCGGCTCTTCAGCACAAAGTAAATGTATGCACCGAGTTTATTCTGCTATGTAGTGCAGAGGGGTGCGGAAATGAAAAATACCAAACAAAATAATAATCAAAGCGGTGTCGAGAAATAAAACTCACACCGCTTTTCTATAACTCAAACAAAGCACCAGCAAAGAGCGTAGCGATCTTGCGGCAGTAGAACCTTTCCCGAATAATCTGTAGGGGCGAACAGCGTTCGCCCGTGCTCAGAACTTGTACAAATTCAGAACTGTAGGGGAGTTTTTTACGTTTGCCAAACAGCGTAATAATCAGGGTTTATTTCTTCGACGGGCGAACAGTGTTCGCCCCTACACATTATTTTAGCAAATACCGAATATAAATATCTCGGTGATGAACTTGTTTAAAATAAAGATAAAAAATACCACCTACGGCGTGTCGTTCAGTTTCTTTTTCGTCGTCGCACTTGTGTCTGTCTGCTCAGGTACGCAGGCGGATATGCTCTTTGTTACGCTTATGAGCTGCGCACTCCACGAACTGGGTCACCTCGTACTCATGACCGCTTTCGGAAGCTCACCGCAGGAAATTGTTGTCTATGGAGGCGGTATCCGCATTACTCCTGATAATAAACAGCTGTCTAAAAATCACGATCTTGTTGTGCTTTTCGGTGGTGCAGCAGTAAATTTTGCCCTCTGCCTGCTAACATATCTAACAAATGGTGGTGGCTTTTTCTGTCAGGTGAATTTTCTGCTTGGTGCGCTAAACCTGCTGCCATTTCGCTATTTTGACGGCGGCAGGATACTCGCCTTGCTTGCCAATGGCAAGGTCTGCGAGTTTTTCAGAGCGGTGTTTATACTACTCTCAGCGGCGGCTATGATACATATGATACTCCACGGCACCGTCAGCATATCCTTCGCCGCAACTTTCTGCTTTATCGTCCTCTCCGAAGTCATATATTAACACTTTGATTATTGCTTTTGTAATAAATTTTTGGTATAATAATATGAAATGATTATGTATCTGTAGGGGCGAACAGTGTTCGCCCGTTTCACCTCACTTTGTGTATTGCTCTCGCTTTACTGGGTGCGGTGAGATAGTACAGACATTCAATATCGGAGGATAAAACTTTGGAAGAATTAAAAAAGAAAATAGAAAAGCTGTTGCTTAAAGTGGAGCGTCCGTCAAGGTATATAGGCGGCGAGGTGGGCAGCGTGGTGAAGGATAAGGATAAGGTGGACGTGCGCTTTGCCTTCTGCTTTCCTGATACCTACGAGGTGGGTATGTCACACCTGGGCATGAAGATACTTTACGGTCTGAAAAACGCCCGTGAGAACTGGTGGTGCGAGCGTGTCTTTATGCCTGAAGAGGACTATAACAAGCTTATGCGTGAGAACGATATCCCTCTTTACGCACTGGAGAGCCTTGACCCTATAAAGGATTTTGATTTCATCGGCTTTACGCTCATGTATGAGCTTTCTTATAATAATGTGCTTGAAATGCTCGACCTTGCAGGCGTGCCGGTGCTTGCAAAGGACAGAACTGAGCTTACACCTCTTGTTATCGCAGGCGGTCCGTGTGCCTGCAATCCTGAGCCTATGGCTGACTTTTTCGACCTGTTCATACTGGGCGAGGGCGAAGAAGTCAACGTGGAGCTTCTTGAACTTTACGAGAGAATGAAGCCTTTAAAGCCTACTAAGCAGGAGTTTCTAAGAGAAGCCGCAAAGCTGGAGGGTGTTTATGTTCCGTCTTTCTATGACGTGGATTACAACGATGACGGCACTGTGAAGTCTATCACGCCAAACGTCCCTGAGGCACCTGCTAGGGTCAAAAAGCGTGTTATAAAGGATTTTGATAAGGTATATTACCCTGAGGGCTTTGTTGTGCCGTTCACTCAGATAGTCCATGACAGAGCGGTGGTTGAGGTACTGAGAGGGTGCATAAGAGGCTGTCGATTCTGTCAGGCAGGCTTTATCTACCGACCTTTCAGAGAGAAAAGCATCGACACCATAAAGGACGAAACTAAGTCCCTTTGCGAGCAGACAGGCTATGAGGAGGTGTCCTTGTCGTCTTTGTCTACGAGCGATTACACTGAGATAAACAAGCTTTTGGAAAATCTTGTGGAATACACCGACGGAGAGCAGATAAACCTTTCACTGCCTTCGCTGCGAATAGACAATTTCAGTGAAGAGCTTTTGGAGAAAATAAAGTCCGTACGAAAAAGCGGTCTGACCTTTGCTCCTGAGGCAGGCACACAACGGCTTCGTGACGTCATAAACAAAAACATAACCGAAGAGGAGATAATGCGTACCTGTCGCACTGCCTTTGAGGGCGGATACAGCACTGTAAAGCTGTATTTCATGCTTGGTCTGCCGGAGGAAACGCTGGAGGACGTTGAGGGTATCGCAAAGCTTGCGCAGAAAGTCCTTGACCTTTATTACGAAACACCAAAAGAAAAGCGTGGCAAGAGCGTGCAGATATCAGTTTCTACTGCAACATTCGTACCAAAGCCTTTTACTCCGTTCGAGTTCGAGCCACAGGCAACTCCCGAGGAGATAAAAGAGAAACAGGAACACCTTTTCAAAAGTCTTACAAGCCGCAAGATACGCCTTAGCACTCACCAATCCTATACATCTATATTGGAAGCAGTTCTTGCAAGGGGTGACAGACGTCTTGGTAAGGCGATATACACCGCATGGAAAAAGGGTTGCTATCTTGACGGCTGGGACGAGCATTTCAAGGCTGACAAGTGGCAGGAAGCATTTGAGGAGTGCGGGCTTGATACAAGCTTCTATGCTCACCGCAGACGTTCTTATGACGAGATAGCGCCGTGGTCGCACCTTGATTATCTTGTGAGCCATGAGTTTTTCGTTCGTGAGAACAAGAAAGCACATCAGGCAGTGACTACACGAAACTGCAAAGAGGGCTGTTCAGGCTGTGGAATAAAATGCGAATACGGAGGTGTTTACTGTGGCAAACGCTGAGCCGAAGAATGTAAATCTCCGTTTGGAGAGATTTGAATACAGAGCGGTATTTTCAAAAACAGGCAGGGCGAAATACATTTCTCATCTTGACCTTATGAGAGCCTTTCAGCGAGTGTTCAAAAGGGCGCATCTGCCAATATGGCACACTCAGGGTTTCAATCCCCATGTGTATATAATGTTCCCGCTTGCATTGCCCCTTGGCACTGACAGCAGGGTAGAGATAATGGACTTTGCTCTCACTGAGGATATCCCATACAACGAGGTTTTGGAGCGAATGAACGCACAAACGCCTGTGGGGCTTGAGATAGTGAGCGTTTCAAAGCCTGAGCATAAGCATACCGATATTACAGCGGCGGAGTATGTGGCAAGGCTGAAAACGGATAAGAGCGTACATGAAGTGGCGGAGCTTTTCAGCAAGTTCATAGCACTTGACAAGATAGAGATAGAAAAGCGAACCAAGAAAAAGACTATCAATCTTGTTGATATAAAGCCACATATCACAGTGCTTGACAGCAAAGAGCTAGAGGACAGCTTTGAGGTGATATTAAGGCTGCCCTGCGGAAGCTCCTTCAATCTTAATGTGAACGTAGTCATAGACACGTTCTGTGAGCGTTATGGTATAGAAATATCGGAAATTTATACAGAACGTACAAAAATACTCATGGCAAATGGCGAAAATTTTATATAAATATCCTTGCAAAAGGTTTTGAGATGTGGTATAATATTAAAGCATTTGAATTACCGTCGGTTCTTCCGACGAGAGTTAATGCCACGCCTTTGAACGAAAGGCACGACATTAAAGCGGGCAGTCCTCTGGCTTTGCAGCGATAGTTGCCATAAAGCGAATGAATGTCTGAAAATATTAAGGAGGAATTTAAAGTGGACGCTTTAAAGCAGATTTCTAATTCAAGCCTTAAATCCGAGGCACCTGTTATCAATGTTGGTGATACAGTAAAGGTACACGTAAGAATTACAGAGGGTGACAAGTCCAGAATCCAGGTATTCGAGGGCACAGTTATCGCTAAGAAGCACGGTGGAATCCACGAGACATTCACAGTTCGTAGAGTAGCTCACGGCTGTGGAATCGAGAGAGTTTTCCCTGTTCATTCACCTGTAGTTGAAAAGGTAGAGGTTGTACGTAGCGGTAAGGTTCGCCGTGCTAAGCTCTATTATCTCCGTGACAGAGTTGGTAAGGCAGCTAAGGTCAAGGAAGCTATCAGATAATTCTTTCTATAAAAACGAGTCGGCTTTGGTCGGCTCTTTTTTTTATATCCACGACTGAGTTGTTCGCACGATATACGGTAGGGGCGAACAGCGTTCGCCTGCATATATCGCCCGACAATTTTATGATATTCGTACATTCGTTATATTTTCACAAACCATGTAGGGCGTCGTCCCCTTCAGTTCTGAATTTGTACAAGTTCTGAGCATGGGCGAACACTGTTCGCCCCTACAGATTATTTGGGATAGTTTGTCTTGCCGCAAAATCACATGACATTTCACCGTCACATTGCACAAAATATCAGTACTTGATTTGTGCAAACAAATGATTTATATTTTAATTTGGCAACATTTCTGCAATTGTTG